>ODAI014265666.1_pt1 | contig 60583 bp, 54 predicted proteins | sample 1539321 | NCBI WGS metagenome assembly ODAI01 (sample SAMN02144231, study PRJEB22623) | gut metagenome | biome: sheep rumen | host: Ovis aries | place: New Zealand | reverse complement strand
CGCTTTTTCAACAGCATATCCGACAACAAAAGAATGTTAATCGTAAATATCGTTCTTGAATTAATCGGTCTGCCTGTACTTACACTCTGCGGACTGATTGAAGAATATCAGAGTATCAATCATGTATATGACAGAATTGACATTGATGTCTACATGGTTGTATCAGTCATTTCAATCGGAATATGCCTTTTCATGGGAATGATAATCGCACTTTATCATTTCAGATACCTGTACTCAAAACAGCTTGTTGACATGAACTATTCGCTTCCCCTGAGTACCCGTGAACGCTTTACAGCAGATTATCTTTCGGGACTGTTTGTATATCTCGTTCCTGCAATCGGTGCTGTAATTTTAAGCATAATAATCCTTGCAATAGGTTCGTCAAGCATTGGCGGAAGTGATATATGGGACGTATTCCCTGACCTTCTGAAAATCGTTTCAGTAGTTATTATCGCTATGATAATATATTATACTCTCTCTATACTTTCAATTACATTCTGCGGAAGCAGATTTGAAGCAGGTTTCAGCGTAATCGCTGTTAATGTCATGATACCTACAACAATTGCCTGCCTGTGGTTTGCGATTGTCTCAACAGCAGGATTCGGTCTTGATGAAGAAGCTATCCTCTATAATCCCATTTTCAACACGACAAGCCCCGCAGGTGCGGCTGCATTCACAATCGGATATATAGACGATTTCTATGATGAGGAAGCCCCTGCAAATGCATATATCCGCTGGGTGATAATGTCACTCATCACAATAGCAATATATCTTTTCGCTTCATATTTCCTCTACAAATTCAGAAAGGCTGAGGACGTTTCAAAGCCCTATGTTTACAAGGCATTCTTCTATTTCATAATGACCTGTGCAGTATTCTGCATACTCTCACTCTTTATAATTAATGATGATGACGATTTCTTTGGCGGAATATTAATCTGTGCAATAGGCTGGTTCATCATGGAAGTAATTACAAGGCGTGGATTCAAGCGTTTCTGGACGGCGGGACTCGGATTCTGTGCGGCAGTAGGCGGAGTTCTTGCGATATGCGGTATATGCAAGGCTACGGACGGTTTCGGTGCATCTAAACACATTCCCGCAAATATGAACATATCAAGCGTTTCAATTGAAAGCTATGATTTGCTGCCTGTACAGTATGATGATATATCTTTCAGGGACAAAGATGTTATAAATGCTGTGACTGCCCTCAATAAGGAAATTATCGACAGGCACTATAATTCTGAAAATTATCAGTATAGAGTTGCCGCAAATACTCCTGAACAAAATTCACTTTCAAGTATCTACGACTGTCAGCATATAAGTATAACTTACAAGACAAGAACAGGTTCTACTGTCATGAGAGAATATTCATGTGCATCAGGAATCGCAGGCGATTTAGTTCAGGCTATTATCCTTTCAGATGAATATGCGGAATATGTTTCAAAAGAACTCAAACTCACATCATTCAATGACATTAATAACGATATTTATTACAGAAGTATTGAAGAGGCAGACAAACGTGCAACAGTCGATAAATTACCAATTTCATATTCACTTCCCTGCGGTATGCATTTACAGAGAAAAACAATTGAAAGAGATAAGCTTATCGAAATCGCTGATGCATATGAAAAGGACTTAAAGGAACTCACTGCCGAGGATTTGAAAGCCTCCCGTGAAGTCGCTGAAATATACGGCTACTGGGTTCTTGAATGTTTTGATGATACAATCGCAAAAATGAATGAATACGGTCTGGAAATTGCAGAAATAGATTCCGATAAAAATGCAAATGACCTGAGTAATATAGCTATAATTCCTAATCCCGTTTTCTATTCATCGGAAATAAATATTTACAGCACTTCATCAGGCAGATACTACGGACATCTTTCAGGTCATGACTTTACACTCCCCGATAAAATAACGGCTGCAAACTGGCAGTATTCATATGATACATTTAACAGTTATTCTGAATTACACCCCATACAGTCATATGATGCGGCTGAGGATATAGTAAGTATTTCAACACCTGTAATTGTTGGAGAGTATCCTCTTGCTATAATCTGGACAGGTTCAAACAATTGTTACTACGTTACAGACCACGGCAACAATAAAGAAATTCTTGATAAAGCCATGAAGGAATTATACAGATAAAAAAATTCCCGCCCGAAAGGGTGGGAATTTTCTTTATAATCAGCCTTTTTTCTTTGCTTCAATTTCAGCGAGAGCGTCCTTGCGTGAGAGGTTTATTCTGTTCTGGCGGTCAATTTCAGTAACCTTTACGACTATTTCATCACCGACAGAAACTACATCTTCAACCTTTTCAACTCTTGACTTGTCAAGCTTTGAAATGTGGACAAGTCCGTCCATACCAGGAACTATCTCAACAAATGCACCGAAATCCATAATGCGGACAACCTTGCCTCTGTAAATTGCGCCTACCTCCGGACCGTTGGCGATAGTTTCAACAATCTGGAGAGCCTTTTTGGTGTTGTCTCCGTCAATACCGCTGATAAATACATTTCCGTCATCGCTTATATCAATCTTTACATCGCAGTCAGCGGAAATTTTCTGGATAACCTTACCGCCCTGACCGATGACTTCTCTTATTTTGTCAACGGGAACTTTTGTCTGGAGCATTTTGGGGGCATATTTATTTACAGTCTTTCTGGGTTCAGGGATAGCTTTGAGCATAATTTCATCGAGGATATAAATGCGGGCTTTTCTTGTCTTTTCAAAGGCTTCCTTGATGATAGCGGGAGTAAGACCGTCAACCTTGATATCCACCTGAATTGCTGTGATACCCTTATGAGTACCGCCTACCTTGAAATCCATGTCGCCGAAAAAGTCTTCAAGACCCTGAATATCTACCATTGTCATGAAGTCGTCACTGTCGGGGAGAGTGATAAGTCCGCATGAAATACCTGCAACGGGAGCTTTTATCGGAACGCCTGCGTCCATGAGTGCGAGTGTAGAACCGCAGATACTTCCCTGTGATGTTGAACCGTTTGAAGAAAGTACCTCTGATACAAGTCTGAGTGCATAGGGGAACTCGTCAACAGACGGAATAACAGGTGCAAGCGCACGTTCAGCAAGCGCACCGTGACCAATTTCACGTCTGCCGGGACCTCTGCTGGGCTTTGTTTCACCGACTGAATAGCTGGGGAAATTGTACTGGTGCATATATCTCTTTGATTCTTCTTCATCAAGACCGTCAATTTTCTGTGCATCGCTTACAGGACCGAGAGTAGCGATAGTGAGAACCTGTGTCTGACCTCTTGTGAAAAGTCCTGAGCCGTGAACTCTCGGGAGAACGCCTACTTCTGCGGCAAGGGGACGGATTTCGTCAATACCTCTGCCGTCAACACGTTTGCCTTCATAGAGCCATGCACGGACGATTTTTTTCTGGAGTTTATAGATACACTCGTCAATCATAGCGATTTTTTCGGGATAAGTTTCATCGAACTTAGCGTGAATATCATCTATAATCGGGGCAAGTCTTTCATCACGGACAGTCTTGTCATTTGTGTCGAGGGCGAATTTAACACGTTCAGCAGCAAATTCCTCGACAGCATCAAACATATCGTGGTCAACTTCCTGAGATTCAAATTCAAACTTGGGTTTTCCGATTTGTTTCTGTATATCGCTGATGAAAGCTACCATTTTCTTTATTTCCTCGTGACCTGTGAGGATAGCTTCGAGCATGGTATCTTCGGGGACTTCGTTTGCGCCTGCTTCAATCATGACAATTTTCTCGGCAGTACCTGCAACTGTAAGAACGAGGTCGGTTTTAGCTCTCTGTTCGAGAGTGGGGTTGAGTACAATCTGACCGTCAACAAGACCTACGTTTATACCTGCAACAGGACCGTTCCACGGAATATCAGAAATTGATATAGCGATAGAAGTAGCAATCATTCCTGCGATTTCGGGGGAATTGTCGGGTTCAACAGCAAGGACTGTCATAACTACGGAAACATCGTTTCTCATATCCTTCGGGAAAAGAGGTCTGATAGGTCTGTCAACGCATCTTGAAGTGAGTATGGCTTTTTCGGAAGGTTTACCCTCTCTTTTGGTGAAAGAGCCGGGGATTTTGCCTACTGCGTACATTCTCTCCTCGTAGTCAACGGAAAGCGGGAAGAAATCAACGCCTTCTCTTGGCTTTGCGCTTGCGGTAACATTAGCCATAACGACAGTTTCGCCGTATCTTACCCAGCAAGAGCCGTTGGAAAGACCGCAGGTTTTGCCTGTTTCGACAACGAGGGGTCTGCCTGCGTATGTGGTTTCAAAAGTTCTGTAATTTTCAAACATCTGATAATGCCTCCATTGGAAATATTCTGATGTCTACAGGAGATTTCAGTTAAGAAGTTAAAGGCAAAAGATAAACGCATTTAATTTTATCGCTTGCCTTTGACTTCCAACATCGAAATCTCCGCATAGACGTAAAGGCAGAGGGGCATGAACCCCGTCTGCCTTGTTATGCGTATTGTTATTACTTACGGAGACCGAGCTTTTCAACGACAGCACGGTATCTGTTTATATCCTTCTTCTTGAGATAAGCGAGAAGGTTACGTCTGTGACCTACCATTTTGAGGAGTCCTCTTCTTGAATGGTGGTCATTCTTGTGTTCCTTGAGGTGAGCGGTAAGGTCATTGATTCTCTTTGTAAGAATAGCAATCTGAACCTCAGGGGAACCTGTATCGTTTTCGTGTGTTTTGTTAGCCTCGATAATGGCTGTTTTTTCTTCTTTCAGTAACATTGAAAGCACCTCTTGATTATAATATTCCGCTGACACAGACGAGGGTGAAAAACGAGGTCTGACCCATATCCGAGTGAACGGTAAAACTATTATATCACATCATCGGGACTTTGTAAAGGGTTTTTTGAAAATTTTTCTGATAATTCAAAAATTTAATATTCAGGCTTTTTCGGGGAGAGAAGTTATAACGCCTGCATCATATTTCTGTATTGAAGCGGCATCGCTGCCTGTAACGCCTTCTGAGCCGTCAACATCGGCATTTTTCTTAGCCTGTTCTTCGAGCGGATATTTTGCTGAGTTGGCAACATACTGGAGAATTTTTACTGCATCGGATATACTTACCTTTCCGTCGAGGTTTGCATCGCCTGCGAGGTAACTGCCGTCAGGAGTTTCTTCTGAAACAGTGGTAGTAGTTGTTGTTACTGTTGAGTCTTTCTTTTCGGTGGTGGTAGTAGTTTCCTTGGGAGTATCGGCATCTATGGGTTTACCGTTTGCGATTGTTCCGCCGTCGAGGTTGCTTCCCTCTGTTGATGCATAGCTTGAATAAAATTCATTGAGGGAAAGACCTGTGCCGTTTATGCCGAGAGGAATCTGGTGGTCAAGACCTATATACTTGCCTGTTTTCTGAGTCTGCCAGAGAGATTCTTCAAAGAGTGCATACTTATCTTCTTCCCATTCGATAGTAGTACCATTGGTTTTATCGGAAACATTATTGATACTGTAAGAGAAGCTTGACCAGAGTCCGCCTGTATCGCCTGAGTTGGTATTCAGACACCAGAAAGTATGATTTATGTGGTGGTCAATCATATAGTCACGCAGGAGCGTCATCCATTTGAGGTTAGCGGGGTCGTTCATATGTCCGCCCCATTCACCGATTAATTCGGGAGCGATATCTTCAGCATTGATATAAGCCCATGTATCATACCAGTAGTCGTCAAGCAAAGTCTGTGTATTGAACAGACCGCCCTTAGGGTCCTGTTCGAGATAGAACCAGTTCTGTGCATAAACCGAAGGACCGTAGTCATGAGGTGAATAGACTATCTGGCTTGTGCCGTGTTCAGGCTTGATAGGATTTTCTCTTGCGCCACGGAAGTTGCCGCCCCACCATGCACCGATATAAGGTGAGTTGTCACGTCTGTCGCCTATGCCCCAGTAATCGCCTGCCATAGCACCGCTGAGAGACTGTTCAACGCCTTCTATCATGATAAGTGCGTGGGGGTTTGCATCGAGGACTGCATCAGCACATCTTGTAGCGGCATAAGCCCAGTTATTTTCATCGGTTGAGCCGTCCCATTTAGCAGCGAGTTCGCCATCCTGACCTTTTCCGTGGGGTTCGTTTTTGAGGTCGAATCCGAGAAGAGTATCATCATTTTTATACTGTTCTGCGAGCCATGCGGTAGTTTCAATCCACATATCGGTAGTGACTGTAACATTATGGTCATTCATTTCCTTGCCGTACCAGAGGTTATAAACGTGACCTGAGTTGTCTGCATGGGGGCTGTGAATGTCAACAAAGCATTTTATACCGTACTTTTTGCACTTGCTGAGGATTATCTCAAATGCTTTCTGTGATTTTACGGAAGTTTTGCCGTCAGCCTCGACAAATTCCTTGTTTATGCTGCCGTAAGTACCTGCCTTTATGATACCGCCGTTTCCGTCGTCCTGGTCAACGGGAGGATTATAAGCCGCCTGAAGTCCGCCGCCTGAAACGGGCTTGTCGAGACCGTTCATCCATTCATAGATAAGCTCTGTTGAAAACGGGAAACGTATAATATTTATACCTCTGTCAGCACATTCTCTCAAAAGGTCATCACAGTCGGCACTCCAGAGATAGTGAGCGCATCTTTCGGAACAGTTGAATCCGAACCAGTTTGCACCTGTGAGCCATACTTCGTTGCCGTTTGCGTCATAAAGGCGGCTGCCCTCCGCATGAAGCCAGTCATCATTATTTGTATCAACAGCGTAAGCAGTCGGAATGTTTTCCTCTGTTACAGTTGAAACTGTCGATGCGGCACTTGCGAAAGTGATTGCCGCAGCGGAAGCTATCGCTGCGAGTTTCTTTGATAATTTTTTCATAATATTTTCCCCTCTCATTCATATCTGTCATATAATGGCAGACAAACGAAATCTTGTATATTTATTGTAGCATTTTATTTTGAGAATGTCAATAGTTTTTGTAATCAAAAAAATCCCTGTCCTTTCGGGCAGGGAAAAAATATTAATTAAAGTCGTGGCTCTGTTTGAGAACCATATCTTTTACTTTCATGAGAGAAGTAGTGGTACTTCTTTCATTTTCGGAGAGTTTCATAGTTATATATTTTATAGTTTCCTCATAGTCGGGAATCATGATGTGTTCGAGGGCATTTACACGGCGGCGGGTTTTCTCTATTTCGTCCGCCATAAGCTGACAAGCCTTTTCGATTTCGGCAAGTCTTATCATTTTCGGGAAAACCTCGCTTAAAGAACTTACCGCACCGTCAAGGTCTATTGAAGTAAATGCCGTACCGTATGAATAGATGTCGTTTGTATCGTCTGTGCGGTATTTCGGGCTGAATACGGGAATATAAACGCTCATTACGTTTTTTTCGCCTACTTCGAGTTCAACCTCCTGTTTCGGGAGCATTAAAGCCGTTTCAAGGACTTCCCTCTGCATAACTGAACCTGCAACCGCCATATATCTGTTAGCCTCAGCGATAGCGGATTCAACTTCCGAACGCAACTGACGGTTTTCCTTTATCAGAATCATAAACTGCCTCATAAGTTCGTCACGCTTGTCTTTGAGAAGTTTGTGTCCACGTCTTGCGGACTGTAATTTCTTTTTCAGCTTGCTGAGTTCCATTCGTGTGGGATTAACATTAAGTCTTGCCAATGTTTACACCTCACTGTCCGTCATAGTATTTAACGAGATATTCCTCTCTGATACGCCTTAATTCACTTCTGGGGAGAAGTTTAAGCAGTTCCCAGCCGATAGAAAGAGTTTCTTCAATGCTTCTGTTGTTGTCAAATCCCTGAGAAACATATTTCTTTTCAAATTCGTCCGCAAACTTTGCATATATCAAATCTGTGGGGGTAAGTGCAGCCTCACCGAGTACGACCATGAGTTCCTTTGCATCTTTTCCTCTTGCATAAGCCGAGAAAAGCTGGTTCATGGTATCGGAATGGTCTGCACGGGTTTTCCCCTTGCCTATACCCTTATCTTTAAGTCTTGAAAGTGACGGGAGAACATCAACAGGCGGATTTATACCCTTTCTGTAAAGTTCACGGGAGAGTATTATCTGTCCCTCCGTGATATATCCCGTAAGGTCGGGAATCGGGTGAGTTTTGTCATCTTCGGGCATGGTGAGAATCGGTATCATTGTGATACTTCCGTCACAGCCGTCAAGTCTGCCTGCACGCTCATAAAGTGATGCAAGGTCAGTATACATATAGCCGGGGTAGCCACGTCTTCCGGGGACTTCCTTTCTTGCGGCGGATACTTCACGCAGAGCATCGGCATAGTTTGTTATATCAGTTAATATTACAAGAACGTGCATACCTTTCTGAAATGCAAGGTATTCAGCGGCGGTAAGTGCCATTTTAGGGGTTGCAAGACGTTCGATAGCTGAATCGTTTGCAAGGTTTATGAAAAGTACAGTTCTGTCGAGTGCACCTGTCTCCTTGAATGACTGCACGAAATATTCGGATTCTTCAAAAGTTATACCCATAGCCGCAAATACAACCGCAAACTGTTCATTGTCACCGAGAACTCTTGCCTGCCTTGCAATCTGTGCGGCAAGCTGTGCGTGGGGGAGTCCGCTGGCAGAGAATATCGGGAGTTTCTGACCTCTTACAAGGGTATTCAGTCCGTCTATCGCTGAAACACCTGTCTGTATAAATTCCTGCGGATATTTTCTTGCAACAGGATTCATCGGCAAGCCGTTTACGTCCATACGCATATCGGGGATTATTTCAGGACCGTCATCAATGGGTCTGCCCAGACCGTCAAAAACTCTGCCGAGCATATCTTCCGAAACGCCGAGTTCCATCTGATGTCCCGAAAATACTACTGCACTGTCCTGTAAATTTATACCTGCGGCATTTTCAAAAAGCTGAACGAGTGCATCAGTGCCGTTGATTTCGAGTACACGGCATCTTCTTTTCTCACCGTTTTTAAGGCGTATTTCGGCAAGCTCACCATAGGTTACATTTTCAACATCTTTTACAAGCAGCAGAGGACCTGCGGCTTCTTCAATAGTTCTGTATTCTCTTGGCATCAGTCTGCCTCCTTTTCAAGAAGTCTGTGAAGTTCTTCGGATATTTCAACCGAGAGCTTATCAAACTCATTGTCTGTATCTTTTTCCTCAATATATTTGAAACGTCCTATTTTTTCACGAACGGGAAGTTCTGCAACTTCTTCAATATCCGCACCTTTTGCAAGAGCATCTGCGGCTTCATCGTTGAAACCGAGTATAAGCTTCATCATGTAGAGCTGTTTTTTAAGGCTTGTATAGGTATCCACTTCATGGAATGCAAGCTGGTGCAGGAAGTCCTCACGGATAGAACGGGCTGTTTCCATTTTAAGTCTGTCATTTGCGGAAAGTGCGTCCATACCGATAAGCTTTACGATTTCTTTAAGTTCAGCCTCATCATGAAGAATACTCATGAATCTTGCCCTTGATGTTACCCAGTCTTTTGATACGTTATTGTTGTACCAGTCCGAAAGAGAATCCGCATAGAGTGAATAGCTTGTAAGCCAGTTTATTGCAGGAAAATGTCTCTGATATGCAAGGTTCGCATCAAGTCCCCAGAATACTTTTACTATACGGAGTGTAGCCTGCGATACGGGTTCGGATATATCACCGCCGGGAGGCGATACCGCACCGATTACCGACAATGCACCCTCTCTGCCCTTTGAACCTGTGGATATAACACGCCCTGCCCTTTCATAGAACTGTGCAAGACGGCTGCCGAGATATGCAGGATATCCCTCATCACCGGGCATTTCTTCAAGTCGTCCCGACATTTCACGCAAAGCCTCTGCCCAGCGTGATGTTGAATCCGCCATAAGTGCTACGGAATAGCCCATATCACGGTAATATTCCGCTATTGTGATGCCTGTATATACAGATGCTTCACGGGCTGCAACGGGCATATCGGAGGTATTTGCAATAAGTACAGTTCTCTCCATAAGTGACTTACCTGTTTTGGGGTCGATAAGTTCAGGAAATTCATTAAGAACGTCCGTCATTTCGTTTCCACGCTCACCGCAGCCGATATACACGATAATATCAGCCTCCGCCCATTTTGCAAGCTGATGCTGAGTTACAGTCTTTCCGCTTCCGAAAGGTCCGGGGATAGCGGCAACGCCTCCCTTTGCAATCGGGAAAAGGCAGTCAATAACTCTCTGACCTGTTACAAGGGGCATATCGGGGGAAAGTTTCTTTTTATAGGGTCTGCCCTTTCTGACAGCCCATTTCTGGAACATTTTTATTTTCTTTTCTTCTTTGCCCGTATCAACTACGCAGACAGTTTCATCAATGGTAAATTCTCCCTCTTTGATACTCTTTACAGTGCCTTTTATGCCGTTGGGAAGCATTATCTTATGGAGGACTATATCCGTTTCGGGTACAGTACCGATAACATCTCCGCCCTCAACAAGGTCGCCCTCTTTTACAGCGGGGGTGAATTTCCATTTTTTATCTCTTTTGAGTGAAGGTACTTCAACACCTCTTGCGAGGTTGTTTCCGCTTATTTTTCTTATATCGTCAAGCGGTCTCTGTATACCGTCATAGATACTTCCTATAAGACCCGGACCGAGTTCCGCACTCATAGGCTCGCCTGTTGATTCAACGCCCTCGCCTGTACCGAGACCTGAAGTTTCCTCATAGACCTGTACGGAGGCACGGTCGCCGTGCATTTCGATTATCTCACCGATAAGACGTTTTTCGCTTACACGCACAACGTCAAACATATTTGCATCTCTCATGCCCTCCGCAACAACAAGAGGACCTGAGATTTTAACTATTGTTCCTTTGCTGCTCAATATATACACTCCTTTTCAGAATGGAATCATATCAATTAAGAATATCCGAGCCTACTGCCTTTTCGACAGCTTCATGCAAGGCTCTCATGCCGTCCCCTGTATTGCCTTCTATTGCAGGTATAAGCACGATTGAAGGGAGAGGACTGCTCCTGTATTTTTTTATGGTATCGCTGACAAGTGCGGCAGCAGGTTCAGTGATGTATATTACCGCAAAATTATTTGCCGCAAGTCTGTTTATCAGCTTTGAAATTTTTTCGGGCTGTGTTTCACGGAATACTGAAAGTCCGAGTGCCGCAAATCCCGAAACGCTTGCAGTATCGCCGATTACGGCTGTTTTATAGGGTTCAGACATAAAGTTTTCTCATCCTTTCCGTGACAGTTTCCCTGTCTGCGCCGAACTCCTTGCATATAGAGAGTATACGCAGATTTTTTATTTCAGCTTCTGCGGCTATGTAATAAGCCGCAAGCGGTTCAAATCCGAATGACTGCATACGAGCCTGCTCCGCAAGTTCTGTTATGACATCATCACACCATTTCTCAAACTGTGCAGTTGATTTTTCGAGAAGTCTCGCCGCATCACCGTATGAAGAATTTTCGAGGTATGAAGTAAGTGTTTCCATACCGCCCATAGCTGCACGGACAAGACTGTCCTTTTCAAGTTCGCTGCTGCCGCATATTGCAGTTTCCATGAAACTCATGGATTTTTTCATTTTACAACATCTGTAAGCTGTTTTGATATCCGCACATACTGTATTGAGAAGTGCATATTTAATCATGAAACTGCTTTTTGTTTTTTCAGCCGCTTTCTGCATGGCTTTGAGGGCATCGCAGTCTATAAGCGAATCGGCAAGCTGACCATCAAGGGTTTTTGTTATGAGTTTATATGCTTCCTCAGCGGTATTTCTCATATATTCGGGAAGTCTTTCGTATTCCTTTGATGAAAGTATATCTTTCAGTTCACTGAGTTCGATATTTGACGGCTTTATATAATAGCTGTCGGGTTCTCTGCCTGCTATCATGGATTTGAGAGCGGCTTTAAGGTTATGGAAATCATTTTTATAGAGGAGTATTTTAAGTTCCTTACATTCGGGTGCATAGTCCATAAGGGTAGCCCATACATTTTCAAGGGAATCGGTTTCATTGCCGTTTCCTTTTTTTGATGCAAGGACTGAATCCATTTCAGCCTTGCCTGATGCATTGATAAGCTGTTCAATATCGCTGTAAGTGAGAAAATAATTTTCCATAGCCTTTATAGCTGCGACTGCCTTTGCATATTTAGTTCCGCCCATGAAATCACCTGCCGAATAATACTTTTGCGGCTGTATCTCTTACACTGTCCTTGTCAGCCTCCATTATTGCACGAAAGCTGCAATTTTCCGAGATAAGCCCGTAGGTAAGCACAAAACCGTCCTCTATATCCGCAGGAATATCGGAAAGTTTTATACTGCCATTGAATTTTTCTGCGGATTTATTAAGATTTTTTTCAAAATCTTTTGTCACACGTTTCAAATCCTTTTCGCTGAGAGATACAACTCCGTCACCTTTGCGGATAAGTCTTGCCGCAAGTTTTTCGAGAAGTGCAAAATATTCCTCATCGGGGAGATTTCTGAGTTTTTCGACAGTTTTATCCATTACGGAATCTATACATCTGACTTTACAGGCGAGGATACGTCTTTTCATTTCGGCATCAGCGGATTTGCAGGCATTTTCAAAATCCCTGTCAGCCTGTTCCTTAGCCCTTGTGATATATTCCTCATAAGCCTTTGCAGCCTTTTCGTCACCGTCTTTTTTAATTGCATCTGCTTTTTTTTCGGCAGCAGAAATAATACTCTGTTCAGTCTGTTTCTGCTGATTTTCGATGATATTCAGGATATCGTCAATTCCTGCCATATTGCACCTCCTGATTAAACTGCAATATTGTATATCATAAGTATTGAGATAAGAAGTGCGAGGATAGCGTAAGTTTCAACCATAGCCGCCATAATGATACCCTTACCGTTGTGTTCGGGTTTCTTAGCTGTGATACCTACGCCTGCCGCAGCGGTTTTTCCCTGAAAGATAGCAGAAATAAGTCCTACTATTGCGATAGGACAAGCTGCCGCAAGAAATGCAAGACCCTGTGCTGTTGTGAGTTCTGCGGGAGTACCGCCTATTACTCCTACTCGGCTGAGAAGAATAATTGCCGTAAGAAGTCCGTAAAGTCCCTGTGTACCGGGGAGAAGCTGAAGAATAAGCACCTTGCTGAATTTTGAAGGGTCAACAGATACTACGCCTGCGGCTGCCTCGCCCACAAGTCCTACGCCCTTTGCCGAGCCTATTCCTGCCATAAGTGCTGCGAGTGCAGCTCCGATTAATGCAAATACCATACCGTTAGTCATTGATATTTTCCTCCTTGAATTTAATATATTTAGTGTTTACTGTAAAAGGTTCAAATTCTCTGCCGCCGCCCGTGTAGAATTTCGAGAACAGTTCAACAAATTGCAGTCTGTCCGTATGGACGTATGCGCCGAGCAGATTTATTGCGAGATTCGCTATATGTCCGACAATAAATACTATTATCAGAAGTATAAGCTTTACTATTTTATTTTCGGGCATTGTGCCTATGAGATTTATAACTCCTGCGATACTTCCCGTTGCAAGTCCGAGTGCAAGAAGTCTTGAATATGAAAGTATATCGCTTAAATATCCCGTAGCAGTATTATAGAGTGCATAAAGTCCTCCGAAAAATTTTCCGAATATTGACTTTGAACTTCTTCCCGCAGTCAGGACAAGCAGAACTACTCCTGCTATGAGCATATATGAGCCGACAGTTTTAAGGTTATCGGGTACGCTTGTGAGTATTCCTGCGCCAAGCGGTGCAACTCCGAGAACTATCAGGTATACGGGGACTGCATCGCAGAATGCATCAATTTTTCTGCCGTCGTCCCATGACATTTTAAAAGATACCGCTACACCGAGGAATAAATGAAGTATTCCCAGTCCGAATGAGAAAAGCAATAATTTTATCGGGTCATCAAGCGGTTCAAACCACAGTGCAACGCTTCCGACTTCTTTTCCGAAAAATTCACGTCCGACTACCTGAATAATGTCTCCGAACCAGCTTCCGAAAAGTGCGCCCCATATAACTGTTGAAACACCGCAGTTTCTGAACATGATGAGAGTTTTCCTCATGCTTTCTTCAAGCTTGAATTTGCTTAAAGCTATGCAAGTGCCGATTACCATTAAAACTCCGTAGCCTGCATCTGAAAGCATCATTCCGAAGAAAAGGTAATAGAAGAATGACATTACAGGTGTAGGGTCAACGTCTGTCTTTGAAGGCATTGCATACATTTTCGTGATACCCTCGACAGGTGATGAAAAACGGCTGTTTTCGAGAAGTACGGGGACATCTTCATCTTCATCGGGGTCTGAAAACGTTATTGAGGCGGTAAATTTTGCTTCAAGTTCTTTTTGTATGCGTTCAGTATACTTTTCAGGAATATATCCCGTAAGTATAAAAGTGCTTTCAGTGAATCCGAGTGAACTTAAAGCCTCATATTTATCTTTTCTCATAGTGAGATAATCGACAGTGAATTTAAGTTCTTTTCTTTTTTCTGAAAGTTCCTTTATTTTTCTGACTGCATCATCTGATTTTCTGCTGAGTTCATTTTGTTTGGATTTTATATCCTCCATAAATTTTGCAGGAGTTCTGTTATCATTTTCAGATATGGGGAGGAAAGCATTTTTTCTTAAAATATCCTCTGTTTCCTCAGCTTTTTCCCTGATGCAGACAATAAAAAGATTTGTCTGTTCCTTTGATGACTGAATAATTTCCGCACAGCAACCGTCAGGGAGCATATTTTCCACTTCTTCGGCAGTTATCTGCACGGGCAGAGTGCCGATAAAAGCGCAGGTTGTTGCAGTACCCTTGAAATTAAGCGGTATATCGAGAGATGACCACTGTTTAAGGGTATCATATTTTGTAATGAGCTGGGCGGTTTCCGCCTGAGATTCATTTATTATGCGGCTGCATCTTATAATCTCGTTGGCGGAGTTCATAATTTTTTCGAGCTGCATGGCTTCTTTTCCGAAAGCGTGTTTTTCGATTTCGGTTCTTCCGCCGAACATATCGGCAATACTGCTTTGTTCGGGGGAATACTTTTCGAGTATCTCAAGAGCCTGTGAGGCGGTGCTGCGGAATTTTTCAAATTCCCCTGTAATTGCAGAAACATTTGTGCTGAAAAGTTCCTCATCGGTATTTCTGCATATTTCCACCACTCCACGTCTTTGAAGAAGTTCGATTATCTTTTTGCTGTCGGTCAGGAGTGCAATCAGCTCAATTTTTTTCATTCTGAGCTTAGCCATTTGTTACATCACTCCTCCATTCATGTAAAGAAGCCGTTTATTACGGCATCGACAGCCTTATCGGAATTTTTGACTGCGTTTATCTCAATTTCCGAGATGAGCTTTGAACATTCGTCATCAGCTTTTCCGGTATACTGTTCAAGTTTGCGGGCATTTTCCGAGCGTATCCGATTCAGTTCGGTATTTGCCTCGCCGAGTTTTTTCTGAATAGCGATTGACGAATATCTTTCGGCATTGTTGATTATCTCATCGCTTCTGCGTCTTGCGTCAGAATTTTTCTTATCGGACTGAGCTTCGGCGAGGAGAATTTTTCTTACAGTTTCAGATGACATCATATACCTCCTTTACAAAAATGACTTTTAGTCATTTATTTTCTTACTGATTATATCATATTTTTTCCCGTCTGTCAATAGTCTCCGGAAAAAAATTTATGAATTTCAGAAATGACCAAAACTCAAAAAGTGTTCGGATATACAGAAAGGGAGCTACTTTCCTACAGACAGCTCCCTTGCCGGATTTGTATACCGATATAGCTATTATAACATATTTTTATCGGTCTGTCAATAGAACAGATAAATTTTTTCATTTTTTATCATTTTTTTTAACTTTCATGTCAAAAAGAAATTTAAAATCACAATAAATAATAAATTTCATCAAATTTACACATAAAATACAGTTGAATATCATTTAATTATGTGATATAATATTTAGGGGATAATTTTTATTTTCATTATTATTTAATCTTTTACGGAGGTGTAATTATGACAGTTGACAAGAAAGACCTTGTCGCCACTATTGCCTACATGATAGGCGTAAGGAAACATATAATCGAACAGTGCTACGGTGAAGAATGTCGTGATACTCTTGACAAACTCTATTCCCACCAGCCTGCCACGACTATAAGGTATCTGTGCAAAATAAGGACAACCCTTTTGCAGAAATTCAAGAAAACTGATGACGAAATGAGATTCAATCTCAAAAACCTTGACAAACTTGACTGGTATGACACGGAAAATATAAGACAACTCGAAAAATGGGGCATAAATCTTATACAGGTAAACTACCGCTCAGAAAAGTATATGATTGATATTGCAAAATTTATAAGCGAAAATATCGACAAATGCTCCGACCTTTTCTATGACTGGGTAAACTGGTCATATATAAGAGACTTGTTCTGTATACCAAGATACAACAAAAAAGGTGTTATGAAACAGGAATTTGAAAAGTATATGTCAAATATCGACAAATACCCCTTCCAGATGTATATCCACTGGCAGCCCGTTGACAGCGGAAGTATCCTCTATACAGACGGAAAATTCCTCGGCGTACTCTATCATCAGCACAATGACCACTTTGATGACTATACCAAATACCGTGATGCCCACAGCGAAACCAAAAACAATATATATGATTTTGTCGAGAACAGCAACAGAACTGTTATTGCCGTTGACTGCGAAAATTCCGATGTATATAAATTATATGCTGTTTTAAAGGGACTTGACAGCGATAACCTGTCAAAAATAGAAAAAATATATCTCTATGACGACTATCATACCACAAGAGCATGGAACTGGCTTTACAACTACACAAATATCCCTGTTGAACATATTCAGGTAAAGCGTGTTACCGACAGAAAATCCCTTGTAGATATTATGATGACTGCGGGCGTTTGCAGAAATTATTATGATGACGGTATAGATTCCTTTATTCTTGTATCAAGCGATTCTGATTACTGGGGACTTATCTCCTCACTTCCCATGGCTAAATTCCTTGTAATGTATGAATATGCAAAATGCGGAATAGCAATAAAAAATGCCCTGTCCGAACATGATATATATTACTGTTCGATAGATGACTTCTGCTCGGCAAATGTTGATGAATTCAAGCGAACCGTACTTTTCGATATCCTTGAAAAATATCTGCCCGATATTGTGTATCTCAACGGAAAAGAACTTGTAAACCAGATTTATGAAGAAGCAAGACTTACTGTTTCCGATAACGAAAAAGAAGTATTTTTCAATAAATACATCAAGACTTTAAGCCTTAAATGCGACCATGACGGAAATTTTAAAATAATCCTCAACAAATAATCAAAAACCGCAGGAAATCCCTGCGGTTTTGAGATTATATTTTAAGACAAAATATCCAAATCAGTAAAACAAATCTTTTAAGTATATTGACATTTATTCAACAAAACTTTAAATCCCCCGCTTCTTTAAGCGGCGGACATTGTAAAACGGGTCATCTGTCAAAAGCTTTACAGATGTAAAACAATGTCGTACTCCTTAAACTATCGGCGTGGATTGAAACAAAAATATGCTATAATCAAGCACAATATATATCAGGAGGTAATTCAGATGAAAAATATACATTTTACAGCCGATACAAACTGTTCTGAAATACAGGCTCATTTCGCCTGCGGTACAAATGTTGCAGAAAAAATCTGCAATAAAATAATTAAAATGTCGGATAATTTTGAAAAAGGAAGAATAATTGAAAATTCCCGTGATGTAAATTATCCCGGAACTCATGGAACTGCACCTTATGACCTTTTGATGTTCGCCATTCTTAACAAATGTCAGAAAGCACTGGAATTTTATGCCGAAAACAGATTTCCCAACTTTGGAGATTACAGTATGTTTCAGCTTATTATGAGTGTGGGAAAAAATTATGCGGATACAGGCTATATAAGAAAAAATTACAAATATACCGATGTTCAGATGTATTTCCTTAACATACTTTTTGGTGAGGAAAAAACGAATTTCAAAAACCCCGGTTATTGCTGGGGCAGAAAAATTGACCCTGTCGGCTACTGGGAAAATTATGTAAAAAAATTAGGACAAGATGTTGTCGAACAAGATGAACTTGCAAAATTTCAGTATACATTCGGCTTGAATTTTAAAAAAGCCCTTGATAAATGCAAAGATTTACCGCTCACTGTCGGTGATATGTGTAATTTTATACTTGACGGCAGTTCTCTTAAAACAGGAAGCGGTTTGTCCATTTGCCTGCCAAATGAACATTCAAAACAGGAAAACCGCCATATGCGTACCTGTAAAGAACTTTTTGAAAAGGAATTTGTAAGAGAAAGCTGGTCATCAATAGATGACGGAATAAGTAAAATTTTCGGTCAGGATTTTTATCTGAATAATGATGAGATTAAAAACATAATCAATGCACTTTCAACAGACCTGTCAGCAAATCCTGAAAATATATAATTTGTTGTTTTTATAAGCAAAACCTCCGTAGTAATGCTTTTTGCACATTGCTCGGAGGTTTTTTCAGGATTTGGCAAACAAGCCGAAATCCGGATTTTAAATTATTTTACTTTTACCATTTTAACATCATACAGACTTACTCTTAAATTGTCAGCACCGCCCATGCAGAATACAAGTTCCGCAGAACTGTCGTTCACAGGTGCGGTAAATTTGTCGCTGAATGAGGATTTTCCGCCCGTTCCGACAAATACATTTTCAGCGTATACAGTTCCGTCACTTCCAACAATTGAGAACGGAATTTCCTGTCCTTCTGATGTATCTATTGTGAATGAAAGGTCATATTCTCCGCCTTTTTTGAGTTCAATTCCCTTGACGTGTGCCTTTATTGAACCGATATCATCTCCGCCGTTTACGGTAGTTATATGATATGACTTGTCATAATCCGAGAAATAATCAGAAACATTGACATTATCAGCCTTTTCAAGACTGTAAGACGCATCTGCTGCGAGGTCAAGACCTATCTGGTCGGATTCAATTCCGAGAGCCTGACATATCTTGTCCGAAAGCACATATGCACTGTTCTGCTGAGTTATTGCATTGGGGTGCCAGTCCGAACCAAGTCCGTCATTCATATTCTGTACAGCCGATTCATAGCACATAATTTTATCGCTGTTATATTTTTCCTTAAAATTCTTTACAGCATCTTCTATGCACGGATACATTTCCTGACAGCCCATTGTGCCGACTGTGCATATTATATATGAATCGGGGCTTTTGCTGAAAATATCTCCGAGGAAATCGGTGTATGCATCTGTATATTCCTGAGAACGCTTTTCAAAGTCCTTTGAAACATAAGTATCATCATTAGTGCCGAGATTTATAACTATAACATCTGGTTTTCTCTTGAAATTCCATTCAACGTCATAGGGCTTTATTTTACCGATTTTGTCATATACGGGAGGTACAAGGCTTTCGGTATTTATACTGCCGTCCTGAGAATATCCTGAAACTATACCGTGACCGCTGTAAGATACTGCGCTGTAATCTGCATTGAGTTTCTGTGCGGTAAGATACGCATAGGATTTCATGAAATTTTCGGTAGATGTCTTGAAATTCTCATATGCGCTTGCTCCCTCAACTCCGTATGCACAGGTTATTGAATCGCCTACAAATTCGATAAGCAAATCCTTTTCGGGGAGAGGCGAAACAGGTATTGAAGATGTTGAATTTACCTTTATGTTTCCCACTCCGACAGTGCCGTTATTTGCTTCGGAAAGGTGAATAATCTTAACTTCTGCGGTACGGTTTTCTTTTCCGCTGAAAAGTTCAACAGTTTTCTCCTTTTCACTCATAACCTCATCAAGGATAATTTCACCGTCCACAATAACTGCATATCTGGGGCGATATTTTTCGTCATTGTTTATATTGTCGTCACCGTAAATTGTCACTTCGGCGGACTGTGCGCTGACGTTAAATTCAACTGCGCTTCCGCTCTGTACAAGCCATGTCACGTCATTGTCATCGCAGTAATTTCTGCCCATAAACTTTACATTTTCTTCTGTTGCGGGAATTAAGGACTCGGAAAGTTCTCCGCTGTCGGAAAAAGATTTTCTCATCTCAATCATATCAAATACATCAACAGCACCGTCATTGTTGACATCTTCCGCTGTACCTGATTTTCCGAGAATATAGTCATTAAGTCCCTTCAAATCCTTTGCCGTGTAATTTTTCACAGCATAAGCCGTATTTCCTGCGATTGCGACAGCGGTCGCAACAGCCGCTGCCCCTGAAATAATTTTCTTCATAATACATTCCCTCTCAAAATAATTTGCAGAATTACTCTGCTGTTATCATTATATACTATTTTTTTCATAATTTCAAGAGAAAAATATAAAAAATAAGGCAGTTTTCATTTTAAAAAAACAAAAACCGCCTCTCGGTAAAAAATACTTCATATCGGAGATTCTTTCCGACATATTAAATTTTATCACATCACAGAAAATGTTTTAAGTATTGCCATAATATTTTTTGTCGAATCATAAATTTTTTTGCAGGATACAAGATTTTTATAAAATTTCTTTATCGGGGTTTACATTTTCTGCGATTTGTGTTATCATATAATTATAGTTTGTAATTTATTATAATGGAGGTAAAAATGGAAAACAACAACAAACCGTCTGTTTCCAGATTGATTGCTGCGGCAGAGGCGATTCTGCTTGTGGTGATAGCAATTGTATTCGTGACTTTCTTTGTAAAGAAAAAATCTCCCGATACCGTGACAGTTTCAACCCCCTCAGGAGATTCACAGGAAACAGAAGAAAATTATACTGTTGACGGAAGCAAAATTTTTCTCGATGACGGAGGAGAAATTCATGTCTTTTCTGATGTCCCCAAAAATGAAATAGACAACAAAAACCTCACCGTAAGAAACGGCAAGGCTTTCTATACCGAAAACGGCGAAATAACTTCATTCCTCGGAATAGACGTTTCAGACTTCAACGGCGATATAGACTGGTATTCCGTGAAAAATGCAGGAATCGACTTCGCTATGATTCGCATTGGCTATATGCTCTATGAATCAGGCGAAATCGTAATGGATACCAAATTTGAACATAATCTCCAAGCCGCCTATGAAGCAGGCATTAAAACAGGTGTATATTTCTTTTCGCAGGCTGTAAGCAAGGAAGAAGCCCTCGAAGAAGCTGACCTTGTAATAAATGCAATCAAGGACTATACTATTTCCTATCCCGTTGTCTTTGACTGGGAAACTGTCAATGCAAAATCCGCACGCACAAATGATGTAACTGTCGATACCCTTTCCGAATGCTGCATAGCCTTCTGCGAACGTGTCAAAGAGGCAGGCTATACCCCCATGATATATCAGAATAAGGATATCGCCCTCAGAAAACTCGACCTCCCACGCCTCAAAGACTATGACTTCTGGCTCGCAGAATACAACGACAAACCTACATACCGCTATCACTTCGATATGTGGCAGTTCGGTCAGAACGGCTACATTACAGGCATAGAGGGCGATGTTGATATGAATATATCTTTCCGTGACTACGGTGACCCGCTCCCTGAAATACGTTCAGCAACTCCCACTGAACCACCTGTGATAGAGGAAATTCCTCCCGTTGAAAATTATGAAGCTGTTCCGCCTGCGAATGATGCCGTATATGAAGAACCTGCCGCAGACTATCAGGAAAATTATTATGAAGAACCTGTCTATCAGGAAGAATATCAGGACTACAACGAACAGGAATATTATCCGCCTGCCGAAGAATATTATCCTGAAAATGACTATCAATGGTAAAAAAACAGCCGCATAATGCGGCTGCTTTTTTATTCTCCCCTGTATTCGGGAATATAGGGATATACTTCCTTATATGATTCCTCGGAGTCTTCCTTTTCGGGATTATTCGGAATAAGTCCCGTCATATCTCCCCATGATGCAGAAGGGCAGATATATCCCTCTTTTTTATTTTCGGGAACAGGAATTTCTTTTTTTCTTTTCATGATATCATCTCCCGAAAATATTATAACCGATATATTTTCAATTATTCAAACTCATAAGGACCGTCATAATTTTTCTTGAATTTTTCAAATACTGTTTCAAGAAGTTCCTCATCGTCAACCGATACAAAATCGTCAAATTCAGGTTCTTCGGCAGGAATTATTTCAAGAATTACAACTCCGTCATCTTCCTCATCAAAAGGTATCATCACGGCAAAAAGTCTGTCATCATGCTGTACGGTGTCGATTATCTCGAATGAAACGTCATTTCCTTCCTCATCGGTAAGGGTAATATAATTTTCGTTATCCTCTTCGAGTTCATCGAGGGGCTTTGAATTTTTGTCGCTCATATTATTTACCTCCTATTTTTTCTACTTTCATAAGGTTTGTAGTACCTGAAACGCCAAGCGGTACGCCTGCTGTTATTGCAACAAGGTCGCCGTCCTGCACAAGTCTGTGAGATTCAGCCGCTTCAACTGCCGCATCAAAAAGGTCATCAGTGCTGTTTTTCTCGTCTATGATGAAGGGAATAACTCCCCAGCTCATATTCATCTGTCTGCAAACGATATCGCTCATTGTACAGCTTATTATAGGACAGCACGGACGGTATTTTGAAATAAGCCTTGCAGTCTGTCCGCCGAGAGATACTGTAATTATAGCTCTTGCATCGAGGTCATGGGCAGTTGTAACAGTAGCGTGTGCGATAGCCTCAGCAACATTTCCGTCGGGATTTGAACGTCTTTCAGAAAATTCGCCTTTATAGTCGATATTCTTTTCGGTAGTTTCGGCTATGAGAGCCATAGTCTTGACAGTTTCGACAGGATATGCACCTGCGGCTGTTTCTCCTGAGAGCATTATTGCGCTTGTGCCGTCATATATAGCGTTTGCGACATCCGTAATTTCGGCACGGGTAGGTCTTGGGTTGGTAATCATGGATTCGAGCATCTGAGTGGCAGTAACTACCTGTTTGCCAGCGTTATAGCCTTTATGGATAAGGTCTTTCTGGATTGCGGGAATCTGTTCAAAGGGAATTTCGACACCCATATCACCTCTTGCAACCATGATACCGTCAGCGGCTTCGAGGATTTCGTCAATATTTTCAACACCGTCACTGTTTTCTATTTTAGCGATTATACGGACATCAAACCAGCCGAGGCTGTGTGTGAATTTTCTGAGATAATTTATATCTGCCGCTGAACGGACAAAGCTGGCGGCTATGAAATCGAATCCCATTTTCGCACCAAATTCGAGGTCATTCATATCATTGTCGCTGAGATAAGGCATGGAAAGCTTTACTCCGGGGACATTTATGCCTTTGTTGTTTGAAAGTGTTCCTCCGTGGATTACACGGCAGATAATTTCATTTTTTGTGACTTTTTCGGCAAGCAGTTCGATAACTCCGTCATTGATTAATATTCTTGTTCCTATACTCACATCTCTGGGGAGTTTTTTGAAACTTATGCTTCCTATTTCGTTTGTACAGGGGATATCTTCTGTTGTGAGGGTATACCGGTCGCCGTCAAATATTTCAACGGGCTTGTTATCGACAAATTTTCCGAGTCTTATTTCAGGTCCTTTTGTATCGAGGAGAGTAGCAATCGGAAGGTCAAGTTCTTTTCTGAGTTTTTCTATCTGTCTGAATCTTTTTTCATGTGTTTCATAGTCACCGTGGGAGAAATTGAATCTTGCAACATTCATTCCTGCCTGCATGAGTTCACGCATGATATTTTCGTCATCTGTTGCAGGACCTATGGTACATACTATTTTAGTCTTTCTCATATTGAATCACTCTCCGTTAGATTTTTTTAATTTTGGCATAATTTGCCATAATTTTCTTAGTGCCTACCTTGTCGAATGCGATTTCAAGCATAGCATCATTGCCTGCGGCGGTTACGGATATTACTGTACCTGCTCCGAAAATGCTGTGTGAAACTCTTTCGCCCTCGTGATAGCTTGCATTTGCGGAATTTGAAGAACTTGCGTGCATTTTATTTCTTGCAAGCTGCTGCTGGAGGGACATTGACTGCACTTCTGTAACAGCGTTGTCAGCACCTGCAATTCTGTTTTTCATTGCGGCGGCATTGTCTTTCTTTTCGATATATTCGTTTCCTATTTCACGGATAAATCTTGATGTAACGTTTCTCTGAGTCTGACCGAAAAGCATTCTGTGGCTTGCGCTTGTGATATATACCTGTTGTTTAGCTCTTGTAACGGCAACATATGCGAGTCGTCTTTCCTCCTCCATGTCGTCATCATTGTCGAGAGAGCGTGAACTTGGGAAAATACCTTCTTCAAGACCGATTATGAAAACATTATTGTATTCAAGACCTTTTGCGGAATGTATAGTCATGAGAGAAACCTTGTCCTCCTGAGAGTCATCTCTGTCAGCCTCGGTATAGAGGGCTGTTTCTTCGAGGAATCCGCTGAGAGTAGGCTGGTCTGCACTGTTCATGTAGAGGACTATTGAAGAACGCAGTTCCTCAACGTTTTCGATTCTGCTGTCAGCATTTTCGAGAAGTCTGAGAGAATCGAGGTAGCCTGTTTTTTCTATGAGATAATCAAAAAATTTATCGAGTGTCATGGAATCCAGTTTTTCCATGAGGTCATCAAAAAGCGCACCTGCATTTTTAAGTGCAGTAGTTTTCTTGGCAAGGGGCGGATATTCCTCGCTGTTCTTCATTACTTCCAGCGGTGAAATTTTAAGGTCACGGCATATTTCCTCAATGAGAACGAGTGTTGAATCGCCTATGCCACGTTTAGGCTCGTTGATTATTCTTCTGAAACGGAGCATATCGTTATTGTTGTTGAGGAAACTGAGATAAGCTATAACGTCCTTTACTTCCTTGCGGTCATAGAATCTCATACCGCCGTAAATTCTGTAAGGTATGCCTGCCTTGACGAGTTCACGTTCAATGGAATTTGACTGGGCATTCATTCTGTAAAGCACGGCGCAGTCTGAATATCTGCCTGTTTTGGTGTAGTTTTCCTTTATTTTTGAGACTACGAACTTGGACTCATCATTTTCATCGACAGACTTGTACCAGTAAATTTTATTTCCTTTTTCGCCTGCTGTCCAGAGAGTTTTTTCTTTTCTGCCGTTATTGTTGCATATAATGGAATTTGCGGCATCGAGGATAGTCTGTGTTGAACGGTAATTCTGTTCAAGGCGGATAACCTTTGCGCCTGCGAACTGTTTTTCAAAACCGAGGATATTTTCTATATCCGCACCTCTGAAACGGTAGATACTCTGGTCATCATCGCCTACAACGCAGAGGTTGCCGTGTTTTTTTGCAAGGAGTGATACAAGTCTGAACTGCACATGGTTTGTATCCTGATATTCGTCAACCATTATGTATTTATATCTGTTCTGATATTTTTCGAGGACTTCGGGGAATTTCTCAAACAATTCAACGGTAAGCACGAGGATATCATCGAAATCGAGTGCATTTGCGGCTTTCATGCGTTCCTGATAGACTGTATAGAGTCTGGATATAATTTTCTTCCTGTAATCGGAAGCGGATTCTTTGAGGAGCTGTGCAGGTGATATCATCTTGTCTTTAGCGGAACTTATTTCGCTGAGGATAGTTTTGGGAGCGAACTGTTTTTCAGAGACATCAGCCTCAGCCATACAGTTTTTAATCATTCTCTGGCTGTCATCGGAGTCATATATTGTGAAGTCATTTCCGTAGCCGAGCTTGTCGATTTCCGCCCTCAATATCCTGACGCAGGCTGAATGGAAAGTTGAAGCCTGTATACCTGAATAATCCTCGCCGAGCATTGAAGAAAGACGCTCTTTGAGTTCGCCTGCTGCCTTGTTGGTAAAGGTTATGGCGAGTATATTCCATGGCTTGACGGAATTTACAGCAACAATATCCCTTAAAGTTTCGTAATCGTCTGTTTTTCCTTCCGCATAGTCATTGAGGAAAGTGATATCCGAATCGGTTTTAGCCTGTGAATTGTCGTTATAGGCATTTCCGAAATTTATCATATTTGCTATACGGTTTACTATTACAGTAGTTTTTCCGCTGCCTGCTCCTGCGAGGACAAGGACAGGTCCGTCAACTGCGAAAACTGCTTCCTGCTGCATCTGGTTCATACGGCTGAAATACTTTTTCAATGCCGCCTGCTTCGCCTTACTGAAATCTGTGTACATAAAATCTCTTCTCCTATAAATTATAAATCGTGCAGTGGTATACTTATCTTGCAAAAACATTAATTTACTGCATACGTTTGCCTTTAATACAATTATATCACATTTGAACCGTCTTGAAAAGACCTGACAATATATTTTTTATTTAACAAATTTTAAATATAATACATACATAAAAATCATGAACAAAAACTTAAATATTATTGATTTCTATTGACATTTTTGTTATAAAAATGTATAATATTACATATGATGCCTTTAAAAATCAGGAGGTGAAAAATATGAAATACGTCTGCGATGTATGCGGCTGGGAATATGATGAGGAACAGGGCGCACCTGAATACGGTATAGCTCCCGGAACAAAATTTGAGGATTTACCCGATGATTTTGAATGTCCTCTCTGCTCAGTCGGAAAAGACTCTTTCTCAGCAGCAGAATAATTTGTTAAAAAGGCGGTCGCACGACCGCCCTTTTTTAATCGGCTATGAATACGGCAAATGCTCTGTATGCCATGTAAAGGTCAGCTTTTGAAATTACTTCGTAAGGTGCGTGCATTGAAAGTACAGGCACACCCATATCTATTGTATCAACGTTTAAGTTTGCAATATAAGCCGCAACAGTACCGCCGCCGCCCATATCAACCTTACCGAGTTCGCCTGTCTGCCATACAACATTATTACTGTCCATAAGTCTGCGGATTCTGCCCGCAAATTCTGCGGAGGCATCGGAAGTGCCTGATTTTCCTCTTGCGCCCGTATATTTTGTAATGCAAACGCCCTTGTTGATGTAGGCGCAGTTGTTTCTCTCGTTTACTTCGGGGAAAGTGGGGTCAAATGCTGCGTTTACATCTGCGGAAAGGCATTCTGATGCTGAAAGCACATCTCTGCCGTTTGAGCCGAGGTCTTCTGCGATATCATATATGAAATATTCAAGATATGAAGAACAAAGACCTGTATTTCCGTCACTTCCTGTTTCTTCCTTGTCGGTGAGGACTGTAACGGCGGTATGTACGGGATTTTCGCAGTCAAGAGTTGCCATAAGTGCAGGGAATGAACAACATCTGTCATCATGACCGTAACCGCCTATGAGACTTCTGTCGAAACCGATATCTCTTGCCTTGAAAGCGGGAACTGCTTCAAGTTCGGAAGAAATGAAATCAGCCTCGGTAATTCCGTATTTTTCAAAAAGCATATTCAGAATACTAAGCTTTACAGCACCGCTTGCCTTGTCATCGCAGAAAGGTACTGAACCGATAAGGAGGTTTAAATCTTCGCCCTTTATGAGTTTGCCTGCGGGTCTGGACATCTGTTCTGTCGCAAGGTGCGGAAGGAGGTCTGTAACGCAGAATACGGGGTCTTTTTCGTCCTCGCCTATTCTGACCTCAATTTTTGAGCCGTCAGCCTTTACTATAACGCCGTGGAGGGCGAGCGGAATAGTTGTCCACTGATACTTTTTAATTCCTCCGTAGTAATGGGTTTTGAAGAGTGCGAGTTCGGTATCCTCATAGAGCGGATTCTGTTTAAGGTCGAGTCTGGGCGAGTCGATATGGGCTGCACAAAGTCTTACGCCTTCGCTTATGGGTGCGCTTCCTATAACGGAGATGATAATAGCTTTACCTCTGTTATTACGGTAGATTTTATCGCCTGCTTTGAGTTTCATGCCTTTTTTGTACTCTTTGAAACCTTTTTCTTCAAGGAGTTTTACTGCCTCTTTTACGGCTTCACGTTCTGTTTTTGCGTTGTCGAGGAACTTTTTATACTTGTCGGCAAATTTTAAACTTGCCTTCATTTCCTCTTTATCCATTCTTAAATAACAGTTTTTTCTTTGAAGAAAAAGTTTTTCCTTGAGTTCCTTTAATTCGTTTTCCTTTTTTGCCATAATAATTTTCTCCTTTCATGCGACTGTATTATGATAATAGTCTTTTATTCTGTCTGAAACCTCTTTTGAAATTTCGTTTACGGCATCAATAAGACCATTATTTTCTATTATGTAATCCGAATGGCTTCTGAAAAATTCCTCTGAAAGCTGGGAATCCATTCTCTGCCTTGCCTGTTCATCAGAAATATTATCCCTTGCGGTTATTCTTTTCATGCGTATTTCCGAATCTGCTATGACTGATATTATTATATCGCAGAAATCGTCGGCATGGCTTTCAAAGAGTGTGGGTGCATCGAGAAGTATAAGTTTTTGTCCGTCTGCGGAATATTTTCGTATAAGCCTCAGTATTTCGCCTGTAATGTAGGGATAAATGATTGTATCGAGAGTTTCGAGCTTTGCCTTGTCCGTGAATACTATTCCTGCGAGGGCTTTTCTGTTGAGAGTGCCGTCGGGGTTAAGCACTGAAAGTCCGAAATAATCTGAAATCTCACTGAGACAGGGAGTATCTTTTTCCACAACTTTTCTTGCGATAAGGTCAGCATTTATCACTGAAAAGCCGTTATCGGAAAATATTTTTGAGACAGTGCTTTTTCCTGCGCCTGTCTGTCCTGTAAGTCCGACTATCATAAGTCCTTCAAGACTGTTCATAATTTTATTACCTCAAATCCTGCTGCCCTTATAAGGCGGTTATATACTGCAAGTCCCACTCCCTCAGCGGAAGGCGCACGGACATAGACTTTTTCAGCACCAATTTCATCGAGTTCCCTGAGCCTTGCAAAAAGCATATGTGCCTGCTGACTGCTGTCAGCCCCGTATGTAAGGCATCTGTGACTGAAATATTTTTCATCGCCCGTATAAACGAGCGAATAGACATTTTCGCTGTCGTGAAGCTTTACATATTCGGCAAATTTTTCCGCATCTGCTTCTATCATTATTATATCTGCTTTCGGGGAATAGTGTTTATATTTCATGCCCGGGGAAGATACTTTTTCGCCTGCGGCGACTTCATTTAAAATAGCCCTGTCGATTATGACGTTACCGCATATTTCGAGCAGCATATCTCTTGTTATGCAGCCGGGGCGGAGTATTCTTGCGGTATTTTCATCATCAAAGGAAATGACAGTTGATTCAACGCCGTATTTTGAATCTCCACCGTCAACGACTGCTGAAATTTTTCCGTTCATGTCGTTCATGACATGAGATGCCGAAGTGGGGCTTGGATATCCCGAAGTATTTGCAGAAGGTGCGGCTATGGGACAGCCTGAAAGTTCAATTATGCGGTGCATTACGGGGTGTGAGGGTATTCTTATGCCTACCGTATCAAGACCGCCTGATGTAACCAAAGGGATTTTATTATTTTTCGGCAGAACCATTGTAAGAGGTCCGGGGCAGAATCTTTCTGCAAGTCTTTGTGCAATTTCGGGTATATAAGATGTATATTCAGCCGCCTGCGAAAAATCCGCAAGATGAACTATAAGCGGATTGTCGGAGGGTCTGCCTTTTGCGGCAAATATTTTCCTTACGGCATTTTCGTCTGATGCATCTGCACCGAGTCCGTAGACTGTTTCGGTAGGAATGCCGACAATTTCCCCTGAGCGAATCATATCAGCGGCTTTTATTAAATCTTCTTCATTATTTTTAAGCAATAAAGTATTCATAATCAATTTTCCTGACCTGCGAGTTTTGCGGCTTGGTCAGCCGTAGCGAGAGCGTCAAAAACTTCATCTAAATTTCCGTTGAGCATATCTTCAAGGCGATAAATCGTAAGACCGATTCTGTGGTCTGTAAGTCTGCCCTGCGGGAAATTGTAAGTTCTTATTCTTTCGGAGCGGTCGCCCGTACCGACCTGTAATTTTCTTTCGGAAGCGATTTTTGCGGACTGTTCCTCCTGCATAGCCTCATAGATTCTTGAACGCAGGATTTTCATAGCCTTGTCCTTATTTTTATGCTGGCTTCTTTCGTCCTGACATTCAACGACTACATTTGTAGGGAGGTAAGTAATTCTCACAGCGGATTCGGTTTTATTTATATGCTGACCGCCCGCACCGCTTGCACGGAAGTAATCTATTTTCAAATCCGTGGGATTTATCTGGAGTTCGACTTCATCAGCCTCGGCAAGTACGGCAACTGTCACGGTAGAGGTATGTATGCGTCCCTGAGATTCTGTTTCGGGGACTCTCTGTACACGGTGAACACCGCTTTCATATTTAAGTCTTGAATATGCGCCTTCGCCCTCGATTGAAAAGCATATCTCCTTAAATCCGCCCAGTTCGGTAGGATTTGCGTTCAGAATCTCCTGTTTCCAGCCTTTTGATTCGGCATACATGGTATACATACGGTAGAGGGAATTTGCAAAGAGGGAGGCTTCCTCACCGCCTGCACCGCCTCGGATTTCGATTATTACGTTTTTATCGTCATTGGGGTCTTTGGGGAGGAGGAGAATTTTAAGTTCCTGACTTATATCCTCCATAGCCTTTTTACTTTCTTCAAATTCAGCTTGAGCCATATCTCTGAAATCCTTGTCGATACCGCCTGTACCGAGGATTTCCCTTGCATCATTGAAATTCATTTCAGCCTTTTTATATTCACGGAACTTTTCGATTATGGGGGTCATATTCTTGTAATCCCTCATAAGACGGGCATATAATTTGTTGTCACTTATAACAGACGGGTCGGAAAGTTTTTCGCTTATTTCGGTGTACTTGCTTTCCATTTCCGCAAGTTTTTCAAACATTGTTATCTCCTTCACGTTTTATCTTTTTAATATTTTTTTCTGTTTTATTTCTTGGTATCATAAATTCACGGGAACATTTAACACATCTGAGTCTGAAATCCATACCCGAACGCAGGACAAGCATTTCATTTGCACCGCACGGGTGAGGTTTTTTCATAACAAGTATATCTCCCTGTCTTACGTCCATAAGCCCTCCTATTTAAAATCGTCAAATCTGCGCTTTTGAGCCTTGCCATTTCGTTCACTTCACTGCGTTCCGTTCACTCTCATGGCAAGAGCGCAGATTTTCCTCTTATTTAGAATGGGGGGAACCGCCCTTTGGGGCTTGCCTGTTCACTCACTCCATTTCATTACGTTCATTCACACGGCAAGGGGCGGTTTTATCCCCCCAAGCCCTCCTATTTAAAATCGTCAAATCTGCGCTTTTATAGCCTTGCGCTTTCGTTCACTGCGCTTCGCTTCGTTCACTCTCAGCGCAAGAGCGCAGATTTTCCTCTTATTTAAAATCGTCAGATTTGCGTTCCTGCCAAATGCACATTTTATTATACTCCAAAACGGATATTAAATCAATATTTTATCTGTATATTTTTTTGAGTTTGTGTAAAAATAATAAAAACATCAAAAGAAACATATTCAAGTCTTACAAATTATAGAAAAATTTCTGGTAGAGGATAGTAGAGTATAATCTCTATTTTAAACCTTTATAAAAAAAAAAAGAAAAAAAATAAAAGAAGTATAAAAATGGATTTATGCTCACCTATCCTCTACCAAAACGAAAAGGAGAAAATTTTATGGTTACCAGAGTAAGTGCAGAGTTTGAAGAACCCGAACTCGCTGAAATAGCTATGAAGAAAATCCGTGACAGCATAAGAGGTGTATATTCCACAAGCATGATTTATAACCGCAGTTCCGATAAAGCCCGAAAACTGCAAAACGGCACTTTGTATACCATAATTCCGACCGCAGTCACTACCCATAATTATATGACTGCCGTTATTGAATCGCCTGCTTCCCGTGACGTTATCCCCGAACCCCAGAGGAGCAGGAAAACTTCTGTCTATATTGTCTGCGAATCCGCAAGCGTCAGCAATGTAAGTTCAGTATTAAATTCGGTGGGTGCGCTGAATATCAGATAAAAATAATTATTTAAAATCGTCAAATCTGCGCTTTTATAGCCTTGCCATTTCGTTCACTTCACTGCGTTCCGTTCACTCTCATGGCAAGAGCGCAGATTTTCCTCTTATTTAAAATCGTCAAATCTGCGCTTTTATAGCCTTGCCATTTCGTTCACTTCACTGCGTTCCGTTCACTCTCATGGCAAGAGCGCAGATTTTCCTCTTACCAAATTATTATCATATTTTATATTCTCCATGAATATTATTGACTATCAATAATTTTAAATAAGGGGGCTTGGGGGATAAAACCGCCCCTTGCCGTATGAACGAACGTAATGTAATGAAGTGAGTGAATAGGCAAGCCTCAAAGGGCGGTTCCCCCATTCCAAATAGGAGGAAATATGAACTATAATCCCGAAGGCTGTCTTTTCAGAACAGCAGAAAATCAGAAATATATCTCTTCTCCCGAAGGTCTTGCGGAGGCTATGGAAAAGGGAATTATCCTTGAAGCAAGAGCTTCCGTATGCACGGGGGAACATGACCTTGTAATCGACCTCCCCTGTGCAAAGGGTATTATAAAGCGTGAGGAGGGTGTTGTCGGCATAGCTGAGGGAAAAACCCGTGATATTGCCATAATATCCCGTGTCAACAAGATAGTTTGTTTCAAAGTCATGAAACTTTCCTCCGACAGCAACGGAAAACTTACTGCATACCTTTCAAGAAAATCCGCTCAGGAAGAATGTATCAGCGAATATATAAACAGTCTTTCTTCGGGAGATATTATAGATGCAAGAGTAACTCATCTTGAACAGTTCGGAGCATTTGTCGATATAGGGTGCGGACTGCCTTCACTTATACCGATAGATGCAATATCCGTTTCAAGAATATCCCACCCCTCCGACAGATTCACGGAAGGTCAGTTCATAAAGGCAATTGTAACTTCTAACGACAATGCAAGAATATGCCTTACACATAAGGAACTTCTCGGAAATTGGGAGGAAAATGTTTCGCTTTTCCGTGCAGGCGAAACCGTTGCGGGAATAGTGCGCTCCGTTGAGGATTACGGAATATTTGTCGAACTTGCACCGAATCTCGCAGGACTTGCCGAACTCAGGGACGGAGTTTATGCAGGGCTTGGCGTAAGCGTTTACATAAAGGCGATAATCCCCGAAAAAATGAAGATAAAACTTATAATAGTCGATACCTGTCCCGATTCAGAACCAAATAAAGATTTTGAATATTGTTTCAGCGGTGAACATATGGACAAATGGGTATATACCCCCGAAAATTCCGACAAGCTTATACAGACGGTTTTCTGAGAAAAAAAGACTGCCCCGAAAGGCAGTCTTTTTAAATGAGTTATTCTTTTAAAATGCAATCTGTTCTGCTATTTTGTGGAGCTTGACATCATATTCTTTCTGCATTGAAAGTGCTTCCTGTATATCATAGTCAACAATTTTGCTGTCTCTGATACCTACAACACGGTTTCCTATGCCCTGTTCGAGGAGTTCAACAGCATAGTAGCCCATTTTTGTAGCAGTAACTCTGTCTCTTACAGTAGGAGAACCGCCTCTCTGAACGTGTCCGAGAATAGTAGCTCTTGCCTCAATGCCTGTTTTTTCCTGAAGCTGGACAGCGATTTCCTGAGAATGTCCGACACCTTCCGAAACGATTACAACGAAATTCTGTTTGCCCCTTGCTTTCTTTTCGAGCATTGTATTTGCGATAGCGTCTATATCATAGGGAACTTCTCTTGTGATGATATCGGTAGCACCGCAGGCGATTCCGACATTTACAGCGATATGACCTGCGCCTCTGCCCATAACTTCAACAACTGATATACGGTCATGTGACTGTGAAGTATCACGGAGCTTGTCTATAAGTTCCATAGCTGTGTTCATAGCTGTATCGAATCCGATAGTATAGTCTGTGCAGGCGATATCATTGTCGATAGTTCCGGGGATACCGATACAGAGCATACCCTGTGCCGAAAGGTCGGCTGCTCCTCTGAATGAGCCGTCACCGCCGATAACAACAAGACCTTCGATTCCGAGTTCGTCACATTTAGCCTTAGCCTTTGCAACGCCCTCAGCAGTTCTGAACTCAGGGCATCTTGCTGTATAGAGTACAGTACCGCCGTTATGGATTATATCAGTAACGCTTTTTTCGTTCATCTGGAAAATATCGCCTGTGATAAGTCCCATATAGCCTCTGTGGATACCATAGACTTCCATACCTTTGCTGAGGGCAGTTCTTACAACTGCTCTTACAGCCGCATTCATACCGGGGGCATCTCCGCCGCTTGTCAGTACACCTATTTTCTTAATCATAAAAACTCTCCATTCTGCTTTCATTCTTTTATGCTTTATGCAGCTTAAAATCCATACAAGTATATTTTACTACTTTGATTAAATATTGTCAAGGGGTTTATGAAAAAATTTCCTTTATTATAGAAATAAACCGTTACAATCCTATGAATCCTATATTTTCCTTTCCGAAAATACTGCAAAGTTCCGCATATACTTCACGGGATATTGTTACATTCTGTTTTTCCTTTAATCTTACAGTTTTTCTCATATCTGTAAAATAGTAGCATATTTCTGTATTTCCCCTGTATTTTTTACAGATACTGCTGACAGGATTTTTAATTCTTTCATCATCTGAGCGGGTTTTTATACAAAGACGCATATTTTCGGTCATGCGCTGAAATTCATTTTCTTCGGTACATGATGAACATATCATGCTGATATCGTCATCTTTGAGAGAAATTTTTCCCCTGAAAAATATTATGCTGTCCTCATGGATTTTCTTACCGCAGACCGCATACAAATCGGGAAACATAACTGCATCAATCTGTCCTGTACCGTCATCAAGCGTCAGAAAGCACATTTTATCGCCTTTTTTGGTGGTATGCTCCTTTTTTTCCCGAACGATACACAACAGACGGTAATTGTCACCGTCAGAAAGATTTTCGCAGCCGAGCAAATAATTTATCTTTGCAGTTTTCAGAAGATTTCCGAGATATTCATATCCTGAAAGAGAATTTCCCGTCAGATATACGCCTGTTGCTTCTTTTTCGAGGGCATAGAGTCTCTTTGCATCAAATTCGGGGCGGAAAGGTATTCTGAAATTCATATCCGCAGATTCTTCCTCACCGAAAAGATTCATCTGTCCGTCAATAACTCCCCTGCTGTCAGATACCGCCATATCAATAAGGATTTCATAATTTTCGCTCATCTGGCGGCGGTTTAGGTTCATATTGTCAAATGCCCCTGCATAAATAAGGTATTCAAGGGCTTTTTTATTGAGTTCCCTGCCGTTTATCCTCTCGCAGAAATCCTGCAATCCTTTGAATTTCCCGTTATTTTCCCTTTCGGATATAATTTTTTCCGCAAGACCTTTTCCGACATTTTTGACCGCAAGAAGTCCGAAATACATTTTCCCGTCCCTGTAAAAAAATCCTGTCCTGCTCATGTTTATATCGGGAGGAACTACATTTATTCCGTGATTTCGGCAATCGTTTATGTATTCCGAAAGTTTGTCCGCTGACGACATAACAGATGACATCAGTGCCGCCATATATATTCCCCTGTAATGACATTTAAGATATGCCGTCTGATATGCAAGATATGCATATGCCGCCGCATGGGATTTATTGAAAGCATATGATGCAAAGCTTTCCATTTCAGAAAATATATTTTCCGCAGTTTCTTTCGGAACACCGTTTGCGACAGCTCCCGATACAAAACTCTCATGCTCTTTGAGCATTTCGTCAGTTTTTTTCTTAGCCATAGCCTTTCTTACCTTGTCGGCATGACCATAAGTATAGCCTGCAAGTTTTCGGCATATCTCCATTACCTGCTCCTGATACACGATAATTCCGTATGTATCGGAGAGTATATCCTTTAAAAGCGGGTGTGCGTATTTTATTTCCGAGGGATTATTTTTATTTTCAATATACAGCGGTATGGACTTCATGGGTCCGGGACGGTAAAGGGCAAGTATGGCTATCAAATCATCTATTCTTTCAGGAGACATATCAATTAGTTTCTGCGTCATTCCTGCGCTTTCCATTTGGAAAACCCCTGCCGTATCGCCCTGAGACAACATTCTGTAAACTTCCGAATCATCAAGCGGAATATTATTTATGTCAAAATTTTTTATCTCCCTGACTGTATCCCTTATTATTGTCAAATTCCGCAGTCCGAGAAAATCCATTTTGAGAAGTCCCAGCTTTTCAAGATAATTCATCGTATACTGAGTTATTATATTTTCATCGCTTTTCTGGAGCGGTACTACATCATTAAGCGGTACAGCAGATATAACTACCCCTGCGGCGTGCATTGAAGTATGTCTGGGCATACCCTCAAGAAGCATGGCACTGTCAATAAGTCTGCGGACATCTTTGTCGGCATTGTAAAGCCCGTTAAGTTCCGCAGAATCTTTCAGTGCAGTTTCAAGGCTGTATCTGGGGTCTATAAGTTTTGAAACCTTATCGCATAAGTTATACGGGATTTCCATAACTCTGCCTGCATCTTTTACGGCTGCCCTTGCTTTAAGGGTATCAAATGCAATTATTCCTGCGACATTATCAGCACCGTATTTTTTTGAAACATAATCCTTTACTTTCTGCCTGCCCTCTATGCAGAAATCCACATCAAAATCAGGCATACTCACTCTTTCGGGGTTTAAAAATCTCTCAAAAAGCAAATCGTATTTTATCGGGTCAATATCTGTTATTCCTATGCAGTAGGCACATATACTTCCTGCTCCTGAACCTCTGCCGGGTCCTACGGGGATATTGTTATCTTTTGCATATTTTATGAAATCCCATACTATAAGAAAATAATCCGTGAATTTCATTGAAGTTATTACAGACAGTTCATATTCAAGGCGTTTTATTATTTTTTCATCGGGATTGTTTCCGTATCTTTTATGCATACCCTTTATGCAGAGTTCACGGAAATATTCGTCATTGTTTTCAACGCCGTCCGTTTTAAATTCGGGGAGCATGATATTTCCGAAATTAAGCTTTACATTACATCTTTCAGCGATTTTAACCGTATTTTCAAGGGCATCTTTTCTGTCACGGAATAAATTATACATTTCGTCAGATGACTTTACATAAAATTCATCTGTTTCAAATGACATGGCATCGGGGTCGCTTAATTTTTTGCCTGTCTGAATACACATCAGAATTTTCTGAGTTTCGGCATCTTTTTTGTTTATATAATGACAGTCGTTTGTCGCAGCAAGCGGAATCCCTGTTTCATCGGATAACCTGTAAATCATCGGGATAATTCTCTTTTCATCAGCAATATCATGATTCTGTACTTCAAGAAAATAATTATTCTCTCCGAAAATTTCCCTGTACTGCAAAGCTTTTTTCTTTGCACCCGAATAGTTATTATTCAGCATAAGCCTTGCGATTTCCCCTGAAGGACAGGCTGAAAGACATATAAGCCCTTCATGGTGTTTTTTCAGAAGTTCAATATCAACTCTCGGTCTGCCGTAAAATCCTTCAAGATTTGATGCCGTCACAAGCTTTACAAGATTTTTATATCCCTCATCTGTTTCACATAAAAGTATAAGGTGATACGGCTTGCTGTCGAGACTGTGTTCCCTGTCGTGCCTTGTCCTTGGGGCAACGTATACCTCACAGCCTATAATCGGCTTTATTCCTGCATTTACGGCTTCACTCCAAAATTCAGCCGCACCGTACATATTGCCGTGGTCAGTAATTGCAGCGGCATTTTGTCCGTTTGATTTTATATGCTTTATCAAATCCTTTATGCGACACGCTCCGTCAAGGAGACTGTATTCCGTATGCAGATGAAGATGAACAAAATTATTATCTGTCAATTTGTCACTCCTTTCCGTATATCATCAGCGATTTTTGCAATTTTTTTGAATCTGTGATTCACTCCCGAACGGCTTATAGGTTCTGAAAGATTTTCGCCTATATCTTTAAGGCTCATTCCTGCATTTTCAAGCCGCAGGAGTGCTACTTCACGCAGTTCATCGTTAAGACTTTCGATACCGTTCGTATTTATTATAAGCTTTATATCCTCAGTCTGTTTCATGGCGGCATTTATAACCTTGTCAATATTTGCGCTGTCGCAGTTTGTAATGCGGTTAGCCTTGTTTCTGACATCTTTATATATTTTGACGTTCATTATTTCAAGTGTACACTGGGGCGCACCTATGAATGTAAGGGTATCCTCAATTGATTCGCTGTCCTTGACATACACAACATACTGATTACGTCTGACTGCTGTTTTTGCATTTACACCTATATCATGCAGAAGTGAAACAAGTTCATCTGCGAGATTTCCGCACGGACAGATAAATTCAAGGTGATATTCCTTATTCGGGTCATTCACGCTTCCGCAGGCGAGAAATATTCCTGCTGTAAAAACTCCGAGACTTCCCGTTGAAATCATTTCGCAGTCAATATTTTCTGTATTTTTATCGAGATGATATATTCTGAAAACCTCATTTATTATATCCTTGTCTGTTGTATCAAAGCTGTACAGTGAAGAACCGTTTCTGCGTTTTCTGTCTGTAAAGCTTATATTCCTGTGAATCACGCTTTTAAAGAGAGATGAAAATGTTTCCGCAGAAGTTCTGCTTTCCGTCTGAAAGCATATTTTTTCATCTGACAATTTTCTGCAAAATAAAAGCATACCGTAAAGACAGGCAAATTTTTTGTCCTTGTCATTGATATAAGAGCATATTTCCTTTCTGACGCTGCCTGCAAATGACATTCAATCAACTCCTGAATATGCAGAAACTCTGCCTGAAAGCAGAGCCTCTGATAATTTTAAGTAAATTTTTTATCTTTTGTTATATCACGGTGGTATTTCTGCACCTTGTAATTATTCTCAATGAGATGTTCCGCCATGAGTTCAGCGAATGTTATTGAGCGGTGTTTTCCGCCTGTACAGCCAAATGCTATTACAAGCTGACTTTTTCCCTCATGGACATAGAGCGGTATGAGATAATCTATAAGGTCAACCAGTTTTGAGAAAAGTATTTTTGACTGCTCAAAGCTCATTACATAGTCCCTCACGCAGTCCTCACAGCCTGTACGGTGTCGGAGTTCGTCAATATAATACGGATTCGGCAGACATCTTACATCAAATACAAGGTCTGATTCTGTTGATACTCCGTATTTATAGCCGAATGACATTACTTTCACTACCATTGAATCGGAATTTCTTGCAAGAAAGAGTGATTTTACGGTTTCTTTAAGCTGAGATGCCGAAAGTTCGGAAGTTTCGATATAATAATCCGCAATTTCTCTTAACTGGGAAAGCTGTCTCCATTCGTATTTTATAGCCTCGTGAAGGTTTCCGTTGAATTTTTCATCGAGCGGGTGTTTTCTTCTTGTTTCCTTATAGCGTTTGATAAGTACCTCGTCATTCGCTTCAATGAACAGAACCTTTACATCGACATTCCTGTCATTTTTGAGAGCCTGCCATGAACGGAATATTTCCGCAAACATATCGCCTGTTCTTATATCGACAGCGACTGCGATTTTATCTATATTTGTTTCTGATTTTCTGCAAAGGTCAACAAATTTTCCGATAAGTGCAGGCGGTATATTGTCTATGCAGTAATATCCTATATCCTCCATAACGTCCATTACGCTGGACTTTCCCGAACCTGACATTCCCGTAACAATCAAAAGCTGCATACTTTCCTCCATGGTTATTTAAGTATCACAGGCTCAAGTTCAAGCTGATAGCCTGTTTTTTCCTTTACTATCTGCTGTACTTTTCCGCACAGTTCAAGAACGTCCGCACAGGTAGCATGACCTTTGTTTATGACAAAGCCCGAATGTTTTTCGCTTACCATTGCACCGCCGCAGGAAAGACCTTTAAGACCGCACTGTTCTATGAGCAGGGAGGCATAGCTTCCTTCGGGTCTTTTGAATGTACTGCCTGCGCTTGGGTATTCAAGGGGCTGTTTGGAGCTTCTTTTGTGCATACATTCGTTCATATCTTCCTTTATTTTTTCGCTGTCGCCTTTTTTCAGGCGCATGGTGACAGAAGTTATTATGCTGTCTGTTTCAAAAAATATACTGTGTCTGTAAGAAAGATTCATATTTTCCGAACCGACTTTTTTAATTTCGCCGTTTCTGTTCACATACTCTGCGGATACTACAATATCTTTCATTTCACTGCCGTAAGCACCTGCATTCATATAGAGTGCGCCTCCGACAGTTCCGGGTATGCCGAAAAGGTTTTCCATACCTGAAAGACCTGCTCTCTGGGCATGGGCGCACGCTGACATCAGGAGCGCACCTGCATCGCATTTTATGATATCGTCCTTTACTTCGATATTTGCAAAATCGCTGCCGAAAAGCAGTACAATTCCGTCAAATCCCTCATCAGCCGCAATAATATTGCTTCCCCTTCCGATTATTCCGTATTTCACGGAATTACCGTTCAGATACTTTACAAGTTCCGATACTGTCTGCGCCGAATTTATGCTTATAAGCGCACGGCACGGACCGCCGAATTTAAAGGTTATATACTCACTGAGCGGACACTCAGGAATAATGCGGCAGCCGAGCCTGTCGCAGAGCTGTGTGAGTTCGTTTAAGTCTATCACGTCAAATTCCCCCTGTATAATGAATATAAGTCATCAGAAAGATTCGTAGTCTCTCACCGTTTCCTTCGGGTCTGATTCCATTCCGAGGCGGTGGAGGAGTTCTGCTGCGGCATTGTAGCCCATTTTCTTCTGTCTGTTGTTCATAGCCGCAACTTCGAGTATTACGGCAAGATTTCGTCCGGGTTTTACGGGAATGGTGAGTGCAGGGACTTTAACGCCGAGCAACGTCACATATTCCGTATCAACGCCCATTCTGTCATAAACTTTTTCGGAGTTCCACTGTTCAAGTTCGACAACAAGGTCGAGTTTTTCCGTCATTTTAACCGCACCTATACCGAAAAGTCGTCTTGCATTGATAATTCCTATGCCACGCAGTTCAAGAAAATGACGGATATTGTCGGGTGAACTTCCGACAAGGCTTATATTTGAAACTTTTCTTATTTCAACTGCATCATCAGCGACAAGGCGGTGGCCTCTCTTGACAAGTTCGATAGCCGTTTCACTTTTTCCGACACCGCTTTCACCTGTGATGAAAACACCTTCGCCGTAGATTTCGATAAGTACACCGTGACGGGTAACTCTGGGGGCAAGGTTGAGATTCAGAAAAGCTATAAGTCCTGACATGAAGTTTGAAGTGCTTTCCTTGCTTCTGAGGAGCGGAACTTCATATTCCTTTGCAAGTTCGAGCATTTCGGAAAAATAGGGCAGTTCCCTTGTGATTATAAGTGCGGGAAGTCTCTGTGCAAAGAGGAGCTGAAGTCTTTCCTTTCGTGTTTTCTCGTCAATTGTGGAGAGGTATGCAAATTCCATTTTGCCTATTATCTGTATGCGTTCGGGATTGAAATACTCATAGAATCCCATGAGCTGCAAACCGGGTCTGTTTACGTCATTTTCGTCAATCATAATATCCTTTGCATCTTTGTGGATATAGATTGTTTCAAGTTTGAACTCGTCAATTACTTTCTGTAAAGAAACTTTAAAATTCTCTGCCATTTTTAACTCCGTTCTCCGAAAATATCGGATATATTTAACCAACTATGAATGAACCGAATCCGATTTCTGCGGCTTTCTGTCCTGCCTCATAGAGCGAATACCAGTCGCAGTCCGTACCCGTTATTCTTACTGTTACTTTTTTGCCTTTGATTTCTCCTTTTATAAGACCGAGCATTTTTTCGGTCATATCGGCAGGAGTGCCGCTGAATTCATAAATACCCGTTCTGTCGGATATAGTGCCGCTTATGTTGTCAATGTCGATATTGACGGCTATTTTGTCGGTATTCAGTTTTTTTGAGAAGAACATTTCATCTCTGCCGAGGAGTATATCTTCGGCATTGAACTGCGGATATATTTCGGCTTTGAAATCTGATGCACGCTCTTTGAAGAATGAAAAAGCAGAGACAAGTGCCGTACATCTTTCGGAATCGTCACCGAATTTTGAGTCGAGGTTTTTGAGTTCCTCCTGCGAAAATTCGGGGATTCTGAAATCCGTGCATATTATTTTCTCAAATCCTGCCGCAGCCGCTTCCTGAATCACATAACTGTTATATGCCAGTGCCGCATCTGAAAAGGGTGAAGAATGGGGCTGACCGTTTTTGTCAAGCCAGAGGGAATCATCACGGAATGTATATCCACATGATGCAAACCTCAGCGGAAGAACAGCATCATCAAAGGTACTCACTGATGCAGAAGGCTTATAGCCGTGATTTTTTATTGTGGTGACGATATCTCTTATTTCGAGTGTGGAAACTATTGCATTTGAACCTCTTGCCTCCTGAGAAGTGCAGTTGTAGCAGATAACTCCTCCGCTCACTTTCAGCGGAACTTCGATATATTCAATATCCTCGACCGCAGGAATTGCAAAGAGTGCGGAATCGAGTGCATCAATACTTCTTACAGCCGAAAGCGGAATTGAAGATGCCCTGTAATCGTCTGAATTTTTCTTTTGTACAGATGTCGTCACGGTTTCGGAATCAGTATCCGAATATGAAGATGTTGTTGCGGAAACTTTTGAAGCTGTGGTAGTTCTGACTGCGGAAACAGTTGTGGTCTGATATGTTGTTGCAGTCTGAGTGGTTTCAGAAGTAAGGGCGGTTACAGTTTCGGTGACTGGTTCGGGGACTGATTCGCTGACGGTATCGCCTGCTTTTTTGCTGAAATTGAGGAGCGGTTCTGCAACGCTGTAACCTATGAATCCCACGCCTCCGAGGAGTATGAGTGTAAGAAACAGTGACAATAATTTTCCGCTGAAACTTTTGTCATAGTAATTTTTTTCTTTGGTTTTGTAAATTTTCCTTCCTTTGTACTTTCTGCGTTTCATTTTTCTCTCCTGTTATTTAAGCGCATACAGTGCCATTGATATTATTCCGAGATAGACCAGCATAGCGGGGAATCCTCTGAAAGATTCGGGAACTCTCTTTGAATTAAGTCTCCTGTAAGCGGCTGTAAGGATAAGCGATGCGGCAACAAAGCCTGCCCCTGCTTCAAGTCCTGCCGAGATATATCCGAAGAATCCCATATTTTCAGCCGTTCCGCTTACTGTGAAAATTGTACCCATAACAGCGCAGTTGAATGCGGATATATGCACATATCTCCTGTACTTCACAAAATTTTTACCGCTGAATTTTTTCAGTATGAAAAGAAGTCCGACATATATCAGTCCTGTTGCCGCAACGTAAAGCAAAAGCCTTATGTCATCGAGTGACTGCGGAAGAATACTGTCTATGATATATGCGAATGCTGAACCGATTGTTGTAAATACAGTTATAACGGCTGCCGTACCGATTAAATTTTTTCGACTGCCTGCGGCTATGAACATGGTACTTGTACCGAGCGCACGGGTAAGTATGAGGTTTGCACACAGAAAGGCGATAAGTTCAGTTATCAGAAACATTTTTATCCCCTCCCGACAATTTTGTTCCGTGTCTCAGCCACCTGTAAAGACCGCAGAGAAGTCCGAGGAATATAAATCCTCCGAAAGGCTGACCCAGACCGATTATTACAGCATTTGTACTGATAACTTTTTCGTTCAGAGTGCCGTGACCGAAAATTTCTCTCACAACGGAAATAAAGGCGATAACTGCATCAAATCCCAGTATATAGAATACTGTTGAAGCAATCATTCGTGGCTTTTTCATCTTGAAAAATTTAGCTTCCGTTTGCAGGATAATTATTGAATTTACTGCCAGCAGAGGAAAATATATTCCTATCCTCGGAATTATATCGGGGAAAAACTCCTGAGCCGCACGTTTTACGGGTATATATACAAGAGATGCGACAAGTGCATTGATAATTATTCTGACTGCATACGGGAGATTCTTAGGCACAAATGAAGCTATTGTCACCGAAAAGAGAGTTATTGCGGAAAACGCATACATTATAGCCTCTGCATTTCTCAGTGTATCGCCGCAGACTATTACGGGAGATATTACCATTAATGAACACAGTATCGGATTATCTTTCCAGAGTCCGCTGAAAACCGAGTATTTTTCATTATCCAACTGTTTCCGCCTCCCTTTTTTCATCTGCTTTATCAGCAATTTTTATTTTATTTTCAAGGTTTCTGATACCGAGGGCGGCAGGAGCGGCTAATACCGAAACAATAACTATTGCATTTTCCTGAGCTGTTGTGGCTATGATGACATATGATACAACTGCCGTGAAAAGTCCGTAGAAAAATGCGTAGAAATTTCTTCTTGGAGCGGTTCTTCTGTCTGATATTATATATATTGCGGAAAAAAGCGTCATATTCATGCAAAGGCTGTATTTTGCAGATTCAATAATATCATCTGTTGCGGGAATTATGAAAGCCATAATTACAGTTCCGATAACCGTTCCCAAAAATGCACCCGCAGATATTCCACGCCTTAAAATAAGTACAACTGCCGAAACGGCAAGCAAAAATATTATGACAGTTCCCGATGCTCCGATAAAGTTTCCGAGCATCAAATCCGAATCGCTTATATTGGTTTTGCCCTCCATATTAAAGCTGTGGCTTGCGGAATTAAAAAGCTCCTTAACCTTTTCACCGACAGCATATTTTGTATTTACATCGGGATATTTAAGCAAATCATCTTTCCATGAAGTGAGCATAAAAACATATGCCGCTGCCGCAGGAGAAAATATTGTATTGGATTTTCCGCCGAATATATTCTTCACAACAACCGCAAAAATACAGGCAACTGCCGCAGATTTCACACTGAAAACCGCAGGGAGCATGAGAGATATCATCATTGCATCAGCTATCGAATAAAGACAGTCGGAAGTGAGTTTCCTGTGCATAAGCCTTATGGAAATTATCTCTGTCAGAAACGATACTCCGATACATACTCCGCAGAGAAATATGAATCTTTCACCGTAATAAAAAGACGATACCACGGAAAGTCCGAACAAGGTTATTATAAGTTCAAGCCATTCATGACTTTTATTTTTTATATTATCCATTATTCCTCAGCTTTCCTAAGTTTTTCAACAGATTCCGACATATTTTCGGATTTGAAGAGCCAGCTTCCCGAAACAAGAACATTTGCGCCCGCAGATTTCACTATTTCCGCAGTTTCGTCATTTATACCGCCGTCAACCTGAATATCCGTATGAAGTCCGAGGGAGACTATTTTATTTTTGACTGCCGATATTTTCTTTACAGTATCATAAATAAATCCCTGACCTCCGAATCCGGGTTCAACTGTCATCACAAGCACCATATCGAGATAAGGAAGATATTCATAGACATTTTCTATTGGGGTATCAGGCTTTATTGCTATTGCGGCTTTTGCGCCTGCGGATTTTATGGCTTTTACGGTTTCCAATGTATTGCTTTTGCTTTCGATATGGAATGATATGATATCCGCACCGCACTGTGCAAAGCGTCCGACATATTTTATCGGGTCAGTTATCATCAGGTGGACATCAAGGGTAATATCCGTTGCTTTCCTGACCTGTTCGAGGACGGGCAGACCATAGGTAATATTAGGCACAAAGATTCCGTCCATTACATCAAAGTGCAGCATATCAACGCCTGCATCTGTAATTTTTGATATTTCGCTTTTCAGGTTCAGCATATCAGCACTGAGTACAGATGCCGAAACATAATTTCTCATATTTATCACTCTTTCTTCCGACAGTTACGACTGTCATACACATAAAATCTCACACACTTTAATTATATAATATTTCTTCTGTTTCGTCAATAGATTGAAGTCATTTTTTTACATACAAAAAACATTTTTCCATAAAAAAAGCTGCACTGTTATGTGCAGCTTTTGAATTGTCATTAAGGAGTGATGACTACGGGAGTTCCTACAACGCACTGGTTATAAATTGCTGATGCAGTATCCCACGGGAGGTTTATACAGCCGTGTGAACCTTCCCAGTCACGGACATTTCCGCCGTAGGACGCATGGTAGAGGTCATGCAGACCGATACCCGTATAGTCTATCGGCATCCAGAAGTCAACGGGACACTCATAACCCTGAATTGCATAAGTTCCGAGTATAACGTTTGCCTCGACACTCCATACACGGAACACTCCGGGAGGTGTCTGTCTGTTGGGGTCCCATGACATACCTGTAACAACGTCTGATTCAAGGAACAAGTCTCCGTCAACATAGTACCAGAGATGCTGGCGGCTGAGGCTTACTTCGATATAGGTTTTCTTTGTATATGAATATCCTTCGGCTTCGCTGTGCATACGGAAACCTTCCTGAGAGTAAACAGGCTCTGTTGAACACGATTCACCTGCCATGATGAGCTGAATGAGCTTGTCAGCGGTAGCCTCGACATCTGTTGCCCAGCCGTAAATGCCTGTATATCCGAGGGGGAGTTCAATAGTTCCGTCCATTGTTGTAGTGAACTGTCTTGTATAGCCTTCGACATATGTGTCATATTTCTGTGCAATATTCTCTCTTACCCACTGCTGTGCCTTCTGACTGTCAACGACAACTTTGTCGTCCACGATTGTGAGCCAGTCAGCGATAGTTTTGTAGTCGATATTTTCAGTGCCTACGGGGTCGAGAATTTCCTCACGGTTAGTCATTTCAAAGTTTATATTTATATTTCCGATTCTGTTGTAGAGGTCGAGAGTTTCAACGAGGTCTTCGGAAGTTACTTTGGCTTTTTCATAGCAGTTTGCATCTGTCATGACGATTTCATTGACACCGCTTTTCATCTGCTCAACGGCATATTCGCCGAGTACATCGGTTTTGACGGAATTTCCGTTATCTTCGGGCTTTATTGAGAATTTTCCCGATTCATCGGAAATTATCTCAGCGTTTTTGGGAGCGACATAACCCCAGTCATATTCAGATACTATTTCCTTTATTGCATCATCGGAGTATGTATGCTCCAATGATATGTTATAATCGCTTCCCTTTATGAGTTTTCCGAGCCATAAAGCACGGTTTTCTGCGGAAGCATCGTCAAGTGAGCCGTTCGGGAGCTTATAGGTGCTTTCGTACTGGTCGCCCGTGAAAGTAACTTTTTCGCCGTCCTGTTCAACGAAAGTAATCTCATCATCTGCAACATTTTCTATGATTGCCTTTTCAGCTTCTTCGGTAGTCATTCCGGAAATATTCACGCCGTTGACGAAAGTATTCGGGAGGAATTTGTTTCGGTATGAAAATGCGACAATCATATAAATAAGCGAAAAAGCAACAAGCACTGTAAGGGCAACAAGTGCAACGGTAGTTCCTGTACTTTTTGAAGCTGCAGCCGCACCGCCGCTGTTTTTTACTCTTTTTCTCTTAGACCGGTCAGCGGGCTGTTCGGAGGGGATATTGTCGATTCTGGGCTTGTCTCTTTTAGCTGAAACTTTTTCTGCTGCGGCAGAAATTTCTGCGGCAGCTTTCTGAGCGTCATGTTTTTTCTGATTTTCTTTTTCTTCTGATTCAGGAGCTGTATTATTATCTGATATTTCTTTTTCTGTTTCAGGTTTTGTTTCCTGTTTTTTTGAGGATTTCTTTCCGGTTTTTTCGGGTGCGGGTTTATTTTCCGCAGATGATTTTTTAGAACCTCCGAGTGCAGAAGCGGCATATGCAGCGGCTTGTGCGCTCTGCTGACCTGCTGCTTTCACGGCATCGTCGGTATCTGTTTTGCTTTCGGATTCAAGGGATAATTTTATCTGTCTGTATATATCCTTTTTATTCGTATTCTTATTTTCTGCGGGTGCCGCCGGATTTTCTCTGCCCATTAAAAATACTTCCTTTCAATTGATGTTGTTTCCATTCATATAGCGGCATATGCACGACAGGGAGCTTTATGCCGTCTTACAGTGATATTCTACTCCTACTTATTTTATCATAACTCATTGAAATTGTCAATTAGTTATTCAGACAAAATACAAGAATTTTTTGCTGAATTTCATTAAAAATAACGAAAAACATCATTTTGGTTCAAGAATTATCAGTAGTGCGGGAGAGATAAGTAATATATTATTACTTATTTACAAAAAATTATAATATCATATTTCTCACAATTTATTGACAAACGCAAAGAATTATTGTATATTTATTTTAAAGTTGTATACAGCCTGTCACGAAAGGAGAATGACATAATGAATATTCCAAAAGACCCTGCTATTCTTTTAAGCTACATAAACACAAAATTGAGGGACGATTTTCCAAGTCTTGAGGAACTTTGCAAAAGTATGTGCGTGTCAAGGGAGGATATAGAAACAAAACTCTCCCTTATAGGTTACACATACAATGAGGAAAAAAATTGTTTTGTCTGACTCTCAAGGTCGGACGGGAGGGAAAAAATGAAAAAATTACTCAGCAAAACTGCTGCTTTCGTTTCAGCAGCAATAATCGCATCTTCTTCATCTGCCGCCGTTTTCAGTGCATATGCGGAGGATACAGCCGAATCAACGGGCGTTACAATCACTTTTGACGTTTCAGGAGAGGGCGTTGAATTTGGCACAAAAACTGACCCGACAGTATTTGACCCCGTTGAAAATGCAACATATATCTCTATCCCCGAAGGTTCTCTCACAAAAGAGGGCTACCATTTCAACGGCTGGACCTATGACGGTGTATATGCCTACCAGAAAGGCGATGTGTTCTTAGTACCCGAAGAAATACTCAAACAGGATAAAGATGTCGTTCTCAGACCCGTATGGTCATCATCAGCAAAAGATACTGTATACCATAATGTAACCTATGTTACAGATTTCTACGGTGAACCTATCGAAAGACCCGAATGGCTCAAAGATTTCAAATGCTCTGAGGGACAGGTCGTTGCCCCCGATATGACTATGATAATCATTGACAACGCCTACGCAAGAGGCTGGTTCTGCGGTGATATCCAGATAAACTACAATCAGAAAATCATAATGCCCGACCACGATATCGAACTTACTCCGCAGTGGTTCAAAAGAGTAAACTTCATCTTCTATGCAGGTGACGTTGACAGACTTAACGGAAATGATACATACTCTTTCCTCAAAAATGAAAACTCTCAGACAGAACTTGCCGCAGCAGACAGGTTTTCAAGAAACGGATTCAACCTTACAGGCTGGCTCTCCGACTATGACGGCGAAACCTATGCTCCCGGCGCAACTGTAAACATTCCGAACGTTGATGTTACCTTTACAGCCGTATGGACTCCCAAAACCTATACTGTCGTTTTCAAGTCAGGCGTGAGCGGTATTAACAACGTTAAAATCAAGGGCGATACGGATACAGCTATTCAGTGTCCCGATATCGAAAGAGACGGATACAGACTCACAGGCTGGAAATTTGAGGATAAAACCTATAAAGTCGGTGAGGATTTCGTTATTCCCGGTGCTGCTCCCGGTCTCGGAATAAGCCTCGATGCCGTATGGACTGAGGAAATTCCCGAATCACAAAACCCCGAAATACTCAAAGGCGATGCAAACCTTGACGGAAAAGTTTCTATCTCCGATTCTGTTGCTATCCTCCAGTATATCGCAAATTCAAGCAAGTATTCCCTCAACGCACAGGCTATGGAAAACGCTGACGTTGACGGCGAGGCAGGAGTTACAGGTAAAGATGCTGCAATGATTCAGTATCTCGATGCTGGTATTATAACCGAATTATAATAATATAAAAGTTGAAATTTTTTCAAGCGGAAATGTTCCTGAGAGAGCATTTCCGCTTTTTGTTTTTACAAATAAATACAGAAAAAATTCCCAAAAACTTGACATTTGTAATTGTTAGTTAATACTAATTAAATTTAAACGCCTCGATTTGTACAATGTGTACAATAAAAATAAATCGATTTAGTTAAATTGGAGATAGAAATTTTTTTGAATATATGTTATAATACATTAAGATATGTGATATGCGATATGTGCCGCCTGCGGCATCAGTCATAAACATATAATTAAAAAGGAGGTTCATACTAATGAATTCATCAAAGTCTACAGTTCCTTTCAAGGGTACTCCCGAACAGGAAGCTCAGCTCCTTGAAATCATCAGGGAGAAAAAGGACAGTCAGGGTGCTTTAATGCCGATTCTCCAGAAAGCTCAGGAAATCTACGGCTACCTTCCTATTGAGGTTCAGAAAATCATTTCCGATAATACAGGTATCCCTCTTGAGAAAATCTACGGCGTAGTTACTTTCTATGCTCAGTTCTCTCTCTTCCCCAAGGGCGAATATACTATCTCAGTCTGTCTCGGTACTGCCTGCTATGTTAAAGGCTCAGGCGATATCTACAACAAGCTTCAGGAAAAACTCGGTATCGCAGGAGGCGAATGTACTCCCGACGGTAAATTCTCCCTCGAAGCCTGCCGCTGCATAGGTGCCTGCGGTCTCGCTCCCGTTCTCACAGTTAATGAGGACGTTTACGGTCGTCTTACTGTTGACGATGTTGACAAGATTATTTCCAAATACGCTTAATATAGGAGGTTGACTTATGAAGACTCTTGAAGAACTCAAGGTTGTCAGAGAATCAATGGAGGGTGAAGTCGCTCTCAGAACCCACGGCAGCAACGCTTCTTCAAAATATGAAAAGCACGTCCTCGTCTGCGGCGGTACAGGCTGTACTTCCTCAGGTTCACCGAAGATAATTGCTAAACTCAAAGAAGAACTCGCTGCCAACGGTCTTACTGACAAGGTACAGATTGTTAAGACAGGCTGTTTCGGTCTCTGCGAAAGAGGTCCGATTATGATTGTCTATCCCGAAGGCTCATTCTATTCCCGTGTTGATGTCGAGGAAATCCCCCGCATCGTCAAGGAACACCTCGTTGAAGGAAACCCCGTCAAGGAATTTCTCTATGAGGAAACCGTTGACGGTGACAATATAAAATCTCTCGATGATACTGCTTTCTATAAGAAGCAGCACCGTGTTGCCCTTAGAAACTGCGGCGTTATCAATCCCGAAGTTATCGAGGAATACATAGGCAGAAACGGTTACAAGGCTCTCGGCAAAGTCCTCACCGAAATGACTCCCGAAGAAGTTATCCAGACTATCCTCGATTCAGGTCTGCGTGGCCGTGGAGGCGGCGGATTCCCCACAGGTATGAAGTGGAAGCTCGCAAGAAATATCGTTCCCGATGCCGATATGAAATATGTATGCTGTAATGCCGATGAAGGCGACCCCGGCGCATTCATGGACCGTTCAGTTCTCGAAGGTGACCCCCACGTTGTTCTCGAAGCTATGACTATCGCAGGCTACGCTATCGGTGCTAAACAGGGCTACATCTATGTCCGTGCTGAATACCCCATAGCTGTTGAGCGTCTTAATATCGCTATCAAACAGGCTCGTGAAGCAGGTATGCTCGGTCAGAATATATTCGGTACTGATTTCAGTTTCGATATTGACCTCCGTCTCGGTGCAGGCGCATTCGTATGCGGTGAGGAAACTGCCCTCATGACATCTATCGAAGGAAACCGTGGCGAACCCCGTCCCCGTCCTCCTTTCCCTGCTGAAAAAGGTCTTTTCCAGAAACCCACTATCCTCAACAACGTTGAAACTTATGCCAATATCCCCCAGATTATCCTCAACGGTGCAAAATGGTTCGCATCTATGGGTACTGAAAAATCAAAGGGTACTAAGGTATTCGCTCTCGGCGGTAAAATCAAGAACACAGGTCTTGTTGAAATTCCTATGGGTACAACTCTCCGTGAAGTTATTGAGGAAATCGGCGGCGGGATCCCCAACGGAAAGAAATTCAAGGCTGCCCAGACAGGCGGTCCTTCAGGCGGCTGTATTCCTGCTGAACATTTCGATATTCCGATTGACTACGATAACCTTATAAGCATCGGCTCTATGATGGGTTCAGGCGGTCTTATCGTTATGGACGAGGATAACTGTATGGTTGACATCGCTAAATTCTTCCTCGAATTTACTGTTGACGAATCATGCGGTAAATGTACTCCCTGCCGTGTAGGTACTAAGAGAATGTGGGAGATACTCGACCGCATCACAAAGGGCAAGGGTACTCTCGAAGACCTCGACAAACTCGAAGAACTTGCATATCATGTTAAGTCCAACTCACTCTGCGGTCTTGGTCAGACAGCTCCCAACCCCGTTCTTTCAACTCTCAAATGTTTCCGTGACGAATATATCGCTCACGTTGTAGATAAAAAATGTCCTGCGGGCGTATGTAAAGACCTTCTCAGCTTTGAGATTGTCAAGGATAAGTGCTTTGGCTGCGGTATGTGCGCTAAACAGTGTCCTGCTGAAGCTATAACAGTTACAGATTATACTGCTCCCGGAAAGAAAAAACCTGCGTATGAAATTGACAAGAACAAGTGCGTAAAATGCGGTGCTTGTATTGCAACCTGTAAGTTCAAGGCAATCATCAAGAAGTAAGCGGAGGATACAGAAAATGGCTGATATTACAGTAAAAATCAACGGTGTGGAACTTACTGTACCCAAGGGTACTACCGTTCTCGAAGCTGCTCATATCGCAGGCTTTGAGATTCCCACACTTTGCTATATGAAAGAAATTAACGAAATCGGTGCCTGCCGTATCTGCGTTACCGAAGTAAACGAAGGCAGAGGTTTCCGTCTTGTTGCAGGCTGTGTTTATCCCTGTTCCGATAAAATGGAGGTTCTCACAAACTCCCCCAAGGTTATCGAAGCAAGAAAGAAAACTCTCGAACTCATTCTCTCAACTCATGACAAGAAATGTCTCTCTTGCGTGAGAAGCGGTAACTGCGAACTCCAGAAACTCTGTAAGGATTACGGCGTTGAGGACGTTTCAAAGTACGAAGGTTCAAGAAATGAATACGAAATAGACGATACTGCTGCACATATGTACCGTGACAATAACAAGTGTATCCTCTGCCGCCGCTGCGTTGCAGTCTGCGGAAAAACTCAGGGTATAGGCGTTATCGGTGCAAATGAACGTGGATTCAAGACATATATCGGTTCTGCATTCGATATGGGTCTCGGTGAGACAAGCTGTGTATCATGCGGACAGTGTATAGCTGTATGTCCCGTTGGTGCTATCTCCGAAAAGGACTACATCAAGGACGTTCTCGCAGCTATCGCAGACCCCGAAAAGACTGTTCTTGTTCAGACAGCTCCCGCTGTAAGAGCAGGTCTCGGCGAAGCATTCGGTCTTCCTATCGGTACAAACGTAGAAGGCAAAATGGTTGCGGCTCTCCGCAGACTCGGCTTTGACAAGGTATTCGATACAGACTTCTCCGCTGACCTCACTATCATGGAAGAAGCTAATGAATTTGTTGAGCGTGTACAGAACGGCGGAGTTCTCCCGATGATTACTTCATGTTCACCCGGCTGGGTTAAGTTCTGCGAACACTACTTCCCCGATATGCTCGACCACCTCTCAACCTGCAAGTCTCCTCAGCAGATGTTCGGTGCAACTGCAAAAACATACTGGGCTGAAAAAATGGGTATCGACCCCAAGAATATCGTAATGGTATCTATCATGCCCTGTACTGCAAAGAAGTTTGAAATCGGCAGACCTGACCAGAGTGCCGCAGGTGTTCCTGATGTTGATTACGCTCTCACAACCCGTGAACTCGGCAGAATGATTGAGCGTGCAGGTATCAACTTCACTTCTCTCCCCGATGAGAAATTTGATGACCCGCTCGGAATCTCAACAGGCGCAGGCGTTATCTTCGGTGCAACAGGCGGTGTTATGGAGGCTGCTCTCCGTACTGCTGTTTATACTCTTACAGGCGAAAATGTTACAGACCTCCCCGAAGTAAGAGGTACAGAAGGTATCAAGGAAGCTACCTACAAGGTTGGCGACCTCGATGTTAAGGTATGCGTTGCAAGCGGTCTTGCAAATGCCCGTGAAGTTCTCGAAAAGGTTCAGCGTGGCGAGGCTGATTATCAGTTCATCGAAATAATGGCTTGTCCCGGCGGCTGTGTAAACGGCGGCGGTCAGCCTCAGGTTCCCATGGGAATCAGAAATTTCGTTGACATCAGAAAAGAGCGTGCAAAGGTTCTCTATGACCTCGACAAGTCAATGCCCCTCAGACAGTCACATGAAAATCCTGCTATCAAGGAAGTTTACGAAACATATTTCGGTAAACCCGGCAGCCACAAAGCTCATGAAGTTCTCCATACATCTTACGTTAAGAGAAGCGTGAACTAATATAATTTACCAAGCACTCCCGATGAAAGTCGGGGGTGTTTTTATAAATAAGAGGTGTTTTATGGATAAAATTAAAAGAATGAACGAATTAAATCAGATACTCGCTTCCGCCGCAGATGCATATTATAATACAGGTATCGAAAAAATGTCCGATGCTGAGTACGATAAACTCTATGACGAACTTGTTTCCCTTGAAAACGAAACAGGTATCATCTTGAACGGCAGCCGCACCCAGAAAGTCGGCTATGAAGTGGCTGATTCACTCAAAAAAGTAAAACATGAATCAAAAATGCTCTCCCTCGAAAAAACTAAAAGTATTGACGAATTAAAAGACTGGCTCGGTGAAAATACTGCCTTTATAAGCTGGAAACTTGACGGTCTGACACTCGTTTTAACTTATGAAAACGGCGTTCTGATTCAGGCTGTAACCCGTGGAAACGGTGAAACAGGTGAGGATATCACCCAGAATGCACGCCATATCCACGGCATACCCGCAAAAATTCCGTTCACTGAAAAACTCGTTATCCGTGGAGAATCCCTTATGAAATACAAGGATTTTGAGCGTGTGAACTCCGAAACCGATGAGGGCGCAAAATATAAGAATCCAAGAAATTTATGTGTCGGCACTGTAAGAAATCTCGATTCAAAAATTACTGCGGAAAGAAATATAAATTTCTTTGCCTTCAATCTTGTATATGCAGAGGGATATGAGGAAAATTCTTTCGCAAACCGCCTTGAATGGCTGAAAAATATCGGTTTCCAGACCGTCTACGGAGTGAAAACCGATAAGAATAATATCGCTGATACTGTCGCTGAGTTTGAAAAAAATATCCCACAAAATGAATTTCCCTCTGACGGTCTTGTTCTCATATTCGATGATGTAAGCTATGGTGCAAGTCTCGGACAGACTTCCCATGCACCACGAAATGCAATCGCTTTCAAATGGCGTGACGAAACAGCAGATACAATTCTCCGTGAGGTTGAATGGTCTGCAAGCCGAACGGGGCTTCTGAATCCTATTGCAATATTTGACCCTGTTGAACTGGAAGGTACAACCGTTTCAAGGGCTTCCGTCCACAATGTCAGCATTGTTAAACAGCTTAAACTCGGCATAGGCGATACCGTTTCGATTTTCAAGGCAAATATGATAATTCCGCAGATTCTTGAAAATAAAAGCTGTTCAGATACTCTCGAAATCCCTGATGTATGCCCTGTGTGCGGTGGAAAATCTGAAATCCGCACATCAGATGACGGTATTCAGACACTTGTATGTATAAATAAGAACTGCCCCGCAAAACATATCGGAAAATTTGAGCATTTCGTACAGCGTGATGCCATGAATATTATCGGTATGTCAACAGCTACTATTGAAACGCTTGTTTCGGAGGGATTTGTCAAAGAATTTAAAGACTTCTATCATCTTGATGACTATAAAGATAAAATAATTAACCTTGACGGTTTCGGCAAAAGGTCTTACGAAAAAATTCATGATGCTGTCGAAAATTCAAGGAATACAGAATTGAGCCGTGTGCTTTACTCCCTCGGAATCACAAATATAGGCAGGTCTGCATCAAGGCTTATCTGTGCGGAATATCCCTCTGCCGAACTCCTTGAAAAGCTTGAAATATCCCAGCTTACCGCCATTGACGGCATAGGTGAGGTTTTAGCGGCTGATTATGTAAAATATTTTTCAAGTGAAGAAAATCTCGCTGAATATCATAATCTCTTAAAAGAATTAAATATCTCCCTCCCCGAAGAAATCCCCTCTGATTCGCCAATTTCAGGGAAAACATTCGTCATAACAGGTTCAGTCAATATCTGGAAAAACAGAAATGAACTGAAAAATTTCATCGAAGCTAATGGCGGAAAATGCGCCTCTGCCGTATCATCAAAGACTGACTATTTGATAAATAACGATTCAACATCAAATTCCTCGAAAAATAAAAAGGCTAAGGAACTGAATATTCCCATTCTCACAGAAGAAGAATTTCAGAAATTAATTAAATAATTTTCAGCCCTTCAAGCAGAAGTTTCAGACCCATGATTATTAAAATCATTCCGCCTGCGACTTCTGCTTTTTTCTCGTACTTGTTGCCGAGATGATTTCCGAGAGCAACACCGATAAAAGATATAACAAATGTAACTGTTCCTATCATCGAAACCGACAGCATCAGTTCAGTTTTCTGTGCCGCAAAGACAATCCCGACTGCAAATGCATCAATACTTGTTGCGACTGCAAGGATAAATAATTCTGTGCCATTGTTTTCTTCCCTTTCGCCGAAAGCCTCAAAAATCATTTTTCCGCCTATGAATCCAAGCATAATAAATGCAGCCCAATGACTGAAAGGATTTATATATTTTCCGAATATTCCGCCGAAAAAATATCCGACAACAGGCATCATAAACTGGAATGAACCGAAATATAAGGCAATTACTGCGGCTTTTCGCAGGTTTATGCTTTTCATTCCAAGTCCCCTGCAAACCGATACCGAAAATGCATCAGCCGCAAGCCCTGCCGAAATGAAAAAAAGTTCCGCTATACTCATTATATTCCTCCTTTTAAGATTCCTATTATGAGTATATTTACGGAACTTTCATCATATTACAAAGTATATGAAAAAATATAATCGTCCATTACATATCCGTTACCGATATCTGTGACAACAGAATCAATAATTTCATATCCTGATTTTTTATATACGTCAATTGCATGACTGTTATTTTTGTTTACTGTGAGATATACAGATTTTTTGCCGTATTTTCTTGCCTCCTCAAAAACACGGTTCATCATGAGAGTGGCAATTTTTTTACCTCTTTTATCCTTGCGGAGATAAAGCTTGCTGAGAAAAAATCTGTCGTCATCTTCGGGCTTTACAGCGATATATCCGCACAAATCCTCATCATCATAAACTGCAAGGTAGGAATATTTCTGAGTTTCAATCTGATTTGTCATAGCATCAAGGGACTGAAATTTTTCAACCATATAGTCTATCTGTCCGAGGCTTATTATATCAGTAAAGCACTCATGCCATATTTCATTTGCAAGCTGTGCGACCTGACGCAGTTCAGGATAATATTTTACTTTTTTAATATTAATCATTCTTCGGGCATTTCCCAGTTATGGTAAACATTTTGGACATCATCATTATCTTCGAGGTGTTCAAGAAGGAGATTCATTTTCTTTATCTGGTCTTCATCTGTGAGTGTTGTATAATTTGCGGGAATCTGTTCAACTTCTGCAGACATTACATTATAGCCCTTTTCGGTAAGACCCTCACGGAGAGCGTGAACATTTTCGGGAGAACACTCGATTTCAACAGTTTCCTCATTTATATCGAAATCATCTCCGCCGCATTCAAATACATCGTCCATGACTTTATCTTCATCAAGACCTGTATTTTCGAGGATAACAATACCTTTTCTTGTGAACATGAACGATACACAGCCGATAGTGCCGAGATTTCCGCCGAATTTATCGAAATAGTGGCGCACATCGCCTGCGGTTCTGTTTCTGTTATCGGTAAGGCACTCAACGATTACAGCGACACCATTAGGACCATATCCCTCATAGGTGATATTTTCGTAATTATTTTTATCTTCACCGCCTGCGGCTTTCTTGATAACTCTCTCGATATTGTCGTTGGGGACGTTATTAGCCTTAGCCTTAGCGATAAGGTCACGGAGCTTGCTGTTATTATTGGGGTCGGGACCGCCTTCTCTTACAACGACGGTAATTTCTCTGCCTATTTTGGTAAATATTTTACCCTTGACAGCATCAGTAGCTTCTTTTTTACGTTTAATGTTATTCCATTTTGAATGACCTGACATATTATACCTCCATTATTCGCCTGATGAGATATAATTCTCATCGGAATCCCTGCGGATTCTTGCGAGATTTTTCTTTTTTTCATCGTAATAATCTATAATAGCCGCCACAAGTGCGCCCGAAATGAATCCCACTGCAAAACCTGTGCCGAAAGTTGTGACAAAATCACGGAAATTGCTGTTATTATCCATTAGTTTCCCCCTTATTTATATTATCTGTAATTATGCAGAATAATTCTCTTATTCTGTCCGTATCGCCCGTTAAATACAGGTATCCGAAAAGGCACTCGACAGCGGTGGCACGTCTGTATTCCGCAGTATCGGCGTGTTTCGGGACAGTATTTCCCGTGGCATTTCTTCCTCTTTTAAGGATAGCGTGTTCACTTTCTGTCAAAACATTTTCAATAAGAGAATACATTTCCGACTGAAACTCAGCGCAGACGAATTTTATTTTTTCGGCATGGAGTTTTCCAGCGGGCATATTGGATTTTTTCAGCAGATATTCTCTTATGAGTGTATCATAAACGCTGTCGCCAAGAAATGCGAGGGCAAGCGGACTGTATGCCGCCGCTTCACGTTTTGTAAGAAAGTTCATATCAGTATACAAAGTCAAATTCAAATCCTTCAAGGTTTACCGTATCGCCCTCATTTATTCCCATTTCTTCAAGTTTGGCAATAATTCCGCTGTTTATGAGAACTCTCTGGAAATATTGAAGTGATGAATAGTCATCGGGATTTATAGTACGCATGATAGGCTGTATCCACGGAGCATTGACAAAATACACACCGTCCTCAACAGTGATTTCAAAGCTTTTGCCTGCGCCTGCCATTTCATCGAGCTGTGCCTGTGGAACTGGTTCAGCCTCAAATTCTCTTATAGGCGGAAGAGTGTCGAGCATTTCGGATATTTTCATGACAAGTTCATGAGTACCCTTTGTAGTGGCTGCGGAAATACAGTAGAAAGGTATACCTTTTTTCTCGATAAAGCTGCGGAAATCCGCAATCTGTTCATCTGTTGCCATATCAGTTTTATTTGCAGCGACTATCTGGGGACGTTCTGCGAGTTCGTTGTTGAATTTTGCAAGTTCCTCGTTGATTATGCGGAAATCATCTTTCGGGTCACGTCCCTCAACGCCTGAAACATCGACAACATGGACGATAAGGCGGCATCTTTCGACATGGCGGAGAAACTCATGTCCAAGACCTACGCCGTCGCCTGCGCCCTCGATAAGACCCGGTATATCAGCCATTACGAATGATTTTTCCTCACCTGTTTTCACGACACCGAGAACGGGAGTAAGAGTAGTGAAGTGATAGTTGGCGATTTTTGGTTTAGCTGCGCTGACGACTGAGATGAGGGTAGATTTTCCGACATTCGGGAAACCGACAAGACCCACATCTGCGAGGAGTTTAAGTTCAAGAGTGACTTCAAATTCTTCTCCGGGGAAGCCCGGTTTGGCGAATCTGGGAATTTGTCTGGTAGAGGTAGCGAAATTTACGTTACCTTTTCCGCCGTTTCCGCCTCTTGCGAGGACTTTTGGTTCATCGGTGGACATATCCGCCATAATTCTGCCTGTTTCGGCATCTTTGATGACGGTGCCACGGGGGACTTTGATTATAAGCGGCGGTGCGCTTTTGCCTGTGCAGTTTCTGCCTGAACCGTTTTCGCCACGTTCGGCGGCATATTTTCTCTTGTATCTGAAATCAATAAGGGTAGAAAAATTATCATCTACCTGAAATATGATATCTCCGCCTCTGCCGCCGTCACCGCCGTCAGGACCTCCTGCGGCAACATATTTTTCACGGTGAAACGATACAGCACCGTCACCGCCGTCACCTGCTTTAATTTTAATTTTCGCATGATCAACGAACATAACTTGCACTCTCCCTCTTCCTAAACAAAAATCCCAAGCCAAAGCTCGGGATTAATAACCTTGACTGCCTTTATTAGCAGCACTGAGCCGCAATTACTGCTCTGTATAAACAGAAACCTTTTTGCGGTCACGACCGTAGCGTTCAAATTTAACTCTGCCGCTTACAGTTGCGAATAATGTATCGTCTGAACCGATACCAACGCCCTCACCGGGGTGAATGTGAGTACCTCTCTGGCGAACGATGATATTGCCAGCCTTAACGAACTGACCGTCAGCTCTCTTTACGCCGAGTCTTTTTGACTCTGAGTCACGACCGTTCTTAGTAGAACCAACACCCTTTTTATGAGCGAAAAACTGCATACTAATCTTTAACATACTTACACCTCCGAGATAGTGATATTGATATTTTCGGGAAATTCCTCCTGAACAGATTCAAGGTGAAGTCTGAACTGTTCGAGGACTGTGGACTGCAAATCACCTGCTGACGGGAGAACACATTCAACGGTATTCTCACCGAGTTTAACATCGGGCTGTAAATCCAGAGCTTCGAGAAGATTTGCCGTAAGCTGGACTGCTGACGAAACAGCGGCGCAGACGATATCCTCACCGCTTTCGGCATAACCCGAATGGTCATTCACACGGAAACCCACAACTTCCCTGTTTTTCTCAAAAAATTCTGCCTTTATCATGTTTCAGGGATTCAAGCCTTGATAGCTTCGATTTTAACCTGAGTGTAAGGCTGTCTGTGACCCTGTTTTTTCTTTTCGCCCTTCTTGGGTTTATAAGTGAAAACAGTGATTTTCTTAGCCTTTCCGTTTTTGAGGACTTTTGCTTCAACGGCTGCTCCTTCAACGTAAGGAGTACCAACCTTGATACCGTCCTCAGCACCGAGGGCAACGACCTTGTCAAAGGTAACTGTCTGGTCAGCTTCAACAGCGAGTTTCTCGATGAAGATAACATCTCCCTCATTAACCTGATACTGTTTTCCGCCTGTTTCGATAACTGCGTACAT
>ODAI010224143.1_pt1 | contig 60595 bp, 56 predicted proteins | sample 1539321 | NCBI WGS metagenome assembly ODAI01 (sample SAMN02144231, study PRJEB22623) | gut metagenome | biome: sheep rumen | host: Ovis aries | place: New Zealand | reverse complement strand
TGAAAAAATATCACGGCTACCGCCCCCACGAATCTTTGGGCTTCTTGACACCGGACGAGTTTTTAACTAAGTTTTATCTAAATTCTTCCACAGGTGATAGAGTGTCCTAAATGTATTTGGAACGGACACATCTCTTGACTAAAAGGCTTTAAAAAGGGATACTAAAAGCATGATGACTCTATCACTACTACTTTTGCATAATTTTCTCGTAAAATAGCTGAAAGCGTGGTGGTATTGTTTTAATTTTCGTACATTACAAGACCTGTTGCTTTTGGCGGCAGGTTTTTTTTATTGAGGGTTTATTACAAACCCTCAAAACGGCGAAGTCAAGGCTTTAAGCGTAAGTGTGCCTTGACTCGACGTATTTAAGGAGTTTCTTATGAATGCAAAAAAGTACAGACCGATTCCGGCGATTCCGATTGAGAATCGCACATGGCCTTCAAAGAGAATCACAAAAGCGCCAATCTGGTGCTCGGTCGATCTTCGTGACGGAAATCAGGCATTGATTGACCCAATGGGTATCGAGACAAAACTTGCTTTCTTTGAACTTCTTGTTAAATTGGGCTTTAAGGAAGTTGAAATCGGCTTCCCCTCTGCCAGCGACACTGAATACGATTTTATCCGCCGTCTCATTGACGAAAACCGCATTCCTGAGGATGTGACGATTCAGGTTCTCTGTCAGGCCAGGGAAAAGCTCGTCCGCCGCACGATGGAATGTATCAAGGGCGCGCCCAGCGTAATCTTCCATATTTACAACTCAACTTCTCCCGCTCAGCGAAAATACACTTTCAACAAATCAAAAGAAGAAATCATCAAAATCGCTGTTGACGGCGTAAAATGCATCAAAGAGTGCATGAAGGATTTGAGCGAAGAAGACCGCAAAAAGATTCGCCTGGAGTATTCTCCAGAAAGCTACTCAATGACTGAAATCGACTATGCCATCGAAATCTGTGAGGCCGTAGGAAACGAGTGGGGCTGGTCACGCGAGAATAAAATCATCTTTAATCTCCCGACTACTGTCGAGTGCTACACTCCCAACATTTACGCTGACTCAATCGAATATTTCGCCTCAAAAATCTCTCACCGGGATTGCGTCATTATCTCAACTCACTGCCACAATGACCGGGGAACTGGAGTTGCTTCATGTGAGCTTGGTCTTTTGGCTGGTGCTGACCGTGTCGAAGGCTGTCTCTTCGGAAACGGCGAGCGCACTGGAAACCTGGACATCGTAACGGTTGCCCTCAATATGTTCAGTGAGGGAGTTGATCCTGAACTTGATTTTTCAAATCTCCCGGACATCGCCGACGCATATCAGGAATACACCAAAATGGAAATCAATCCCCGCTCTCCTTATGCAGGCGGTTTGGCTTACACGGCTCTTTCTGGCGGTCATCAGGACGCAATCGCAAAGGGCTTTGCTGCCCGTGCAAAAATGAGCGAGGACGCAATCTGGGATGTTCCCTATCTTCTTATCGATCCCCACGACATTGGCCGCAAGTACGAGGGAATCATCCGAATCAATTCCCAGAGTGGAAAGGGTGGGGCCAGCTTCATTCTGGAGCACAATTACGGTTATGCCATTCCAAAGGCAATGCAGCCTGCAATCGGTGACCTTATCAAGGCCAAGAGCGATGCCGCCCAGCGTGAGCTTCAGCCTGAAGAAATCCTCAAATTCTTTGAAGAGCAGTGGATTAACAAAAAAGAGCCACTTTCTGTCCTTGATTTGGCTTCAACTCAAGTGGAGAGCGCAGACGAGAGCGAGCATGTAGCTTGTCGTGCCGTAATCTGCTACAAGGGCGAGAAAATTTCCATCGGCGGCCGGGGAAACGGTCCTTTGGATTCATTCGTTTCAGCCCTTGCCACAACACCGGTTCCGGAATTCAATATTTCTGCCTTCCATGAACATTCTGTGGGTATCGGTAGCGACACTTACGCCGTTGCTTATGTTCAGATTACGATGAAGGATGGCTCTCAGCGCTGGGGTGTCGGAAAGTCATCTAATGTCGGCAAAGCTGGTATTGGTGCTGTTGTAAGTGCTTTGAACCAATAATTTCTGCATTGAATAAATTACAATCTGCGTCTCAATGACATTTTGGATAGCATTGTGACGCATTTTTTTTTTCCTAGCTTTTTTAATAATCTGTGGTACAATGAACATATATGTTCACCAATTTAAAAAAATATTTTTTTCTTCCTGTTTTTTTGGCGTTTTTTCTTCCTCTTTTTTCAGAATCAACGCCTGTCGAAGGCCTTTATCGCTATAAACTCGAAAACGGCCTGGAATTGTTTGTCGCTGAGAATGATTCAGCACCTCTTGCCTACATAGAAATTGCCGTTAGGGCAGGAGCCGTTACTCAAAATCCTCAGAATGCAGGTCTTTTTCATCTTTATGAGCACATGATGTTCAAAGGAAATGAAATGTATGCAGATCAGGACGCTTTCACTGAGGCCGCAAATGAAATGGGGCAGATAGATCAGAACGGCTCGACTGGCATTGACCGAGTAAATTATTATTTTACCATTCCTTCTGCGCTTGTTCGCAGAGGCCTTGAATTTTGGTCTTATGCCATCCGTACTCCAAAAATTGACAATCAAGAGCTTGAGAACGAAAAATCTGTTGTTCTCTCTGAGATAAATGCTGATTTTACAGATCCTGATCACATTCGAGCCGCTGCGATTTATAAAACCATGTTTCCTGATTGTCCATGGAGACTTGATCCGTCTGGAAATCCTGTGGTTATTCAAAATGCAAGCCCAGAACTTTTGCGTGAAATACAGAAAAACTACTACATTCCTTCCAATTCTGCAATTTTTGTCGGCGGCGATGTAAAACATGATGAAGTTTTTGCCTATGTAAAAGAAATTTACTCTGATTGGGAAAATCCTTCGGAAGCACTTCCTTTTGCCCGCACTGTTAATAAGAATCCCCTTTCATCAGAAAAAAAACTGATTTTTGTGAATCCGGGGCTTTCTGACAAAATTATTCAGGTTTCATATTATCTTAGAGGACCTGACGGTGAAATTGATATCAAGGACACTTATTCTGCAGATGTCTGGGTCAATCTTGCCAACAGTCCTAGTGGAAATTTCGTAAAAACATTTGTTTCTGATTCTTCACTCGGAATTCCCGAAAGCGAATATATAGGGGCTTACTATCCAACAAGGCGTGTCAGTGGTCTTATTTCCTTTAGTGCTGCCATGGTTAACGATTACAAAAGTTCTGAAAAATTCAATTTTGGTTTTGGAAATGCTCCTGTCGCAAAGCAGACGAACTTAAATCCTGTGGAAAAATCTGAGAGATTTCTTTCCGTTCTTAAAGAGAAAGCTATTCCAGAAATGACAAAAAAATCTCTTTTCTTTAAAGACAAATCAATCGGTTTTGTTATCCAGCAGCTTGAAGATGCGAGAATTTATGAGATGGAGAGTGCTGAGTCGGTTCTTGCTTCTCTTTCTTTCTTTTGGTCTAGTTGTAGTTCAGATTATTTCTTCTCTTATGACGAAAATATCGCAAAAGTTACTGAAGATGATGTAGTTTCATTTGTAAAAAAATACATGCAGAATAAAAAAGGAGCTTTCATAGTTTCTGTGAGTCCGGGACTTTGGAATGAATATAAGGATTTGTTCTTAGCTTCAGGATATGAGCAAATTTCTGCGGAAAATGCTTTTTGGCAGAATGATATAAAATAATAGGGGAAGGCTATGCAATCAATTAAATCAAAAAAAATAAATAATATAAAAAGATTTTTTCGGAATTTTTCATTTTTTTCAATCTTTCTTGTTTCTTTCTGCTCTCTTGTAGTTTCCTGTGGTTCGACAAAAGTTGAAGATATAGTGCAGATTGATATCGTTGATGCATTCACTCAAAAACATCTTTCAAATGGAATTCCTGTTGTTTTCAAACAGAATCGCGGAAGTAAAATCATTGTTTTTAGACTTGTTTTTGAGGGGGGAGCGAGCGCAATAGACAAGAGTTTGGGCGGAATTGAAGATCTGACTTTAGACTTGGCTCTTCGTGGTTCAGAAAAATATTCCTACGAGACAATAAAACAACTTGAGTACGAAAAGAGTATTTTCCTTTATTCATCATCTGGAAAAGAGTTTTCCACCGTCGGTTTCACTTGTATCCAGAGAGATATGTCTCAGGCTCTTGATTTGCTTTCTGAGTGTGTAAAAAATCCGAAGTTTTCTGACGAAGATTTTAATCAAAAAATGACGGAACTTTCCGCTTCCATCTCTCAGCAAAAGTCTGACCCTAGCGGAGCTCTTTCCCTTGCGCTTTCAAAAGCAGCATTCGAAAATCACCCTTATGCAACGACTACAAGCGTAACCGAAGAATCATATTCAAATATTACAAAAACTCTTGTAAACGGACTTCATCAAAGTCTTCTGAATGCCTTGAGAATTAAAATTGTTGTTGTCGGAAATTTCAGTTCAGAGTTAATCGATGATTTCACAGCATCTCTTGAAGAAAAATTCGGTGATATTCCACGAAAAGCTTATACGGCACCAAAAATCCCGAAAATTACCGTGAAGTCTGGAAAAGTCGCTGTCGCTAACGAGCAGGCTGGAAACACGGGCTATGTCGTCGGTTTGTTTGAATATCCATCTCGTGATTCCAAAGAATGTGTTCCCCTTGCAATTTCTTTGATGTATCTTGATGATTTGCTTTTCTCTCAAGTTCGAGAAAAGGCAGGAGCCGTTTACTCTATTAACACTGGTGTCATCGGAGGAAGAGAGTTGCTCGGTGCGATTTCTGTTTACAAGGCGAGCAAAAAAGAGAACCTGAAACAGTTGATTTTTGACGCTATTTCTTCTTTTGATGCTGACACGCTTGAAAAAAAACTGAACCAGTACAAGAATAAATATATTGCGACTGTGTTCAGTTCTTCGCAGACGGCAGCAGGCCTTGCATCTTCTGTAATTTCAAGCTGGGAATTCCTTGGCTCCGAAAGCGCATATTTGAAACGACCGGAAATCATTGAGTCAGTTACTAAAGAAGAGGTTGTCGCGGCCTACGAAAAATATGTTGTCCCTATTGTTAAAGAAAATGCCGCCCAATGGATTATAGTGGACGGCGAAGAAAATCTTGAAAAATATGATTTTTAGGATGTTATTGATTGCGAAAAGCCTGATTCTTGCGGGATTTAGAGTTTTTCGTAATCGATTCTGTCCAGGTCTATAGATCTGAGTGAGGAACGCAATGATTCCTGCAGATTATTGGCAATGTAGCCACGGATGTTATTGATTGCCTCTGGACTTGTTGATGTATTGAACATGATGACGACAAGAAGAAAGTCACCAGCGGCTTTTATCGCTGAAATTTTGATATCTACTGAGGTTTGAACATTCTTAAGATTGAGAGTGACATTTTCAATAATCTGGTTGATAAATACAGCGTTTGCCTGACCGTTTGACAGTTTTGCAGCGATTCCTACTGAAGAAATATCGATAATCTTAAGTTTGAACATTTTGTTGTCTTTGAGCCATAATAAATCAGCCTGAGAATCGTTGAGACAGTTTGCCCGCACATATTTTCGCATGCCTTTTGCATTTTTTGCGTCCAGAGCTTTTACGATTTCATGAAACATGGATTCTTGGTCTTGGTTGAGTTTGATGAGCCCTGCATCGTATTGTAATTCTGCAAGGAAGTTTGACTGTTTATCATCTGGTAAAACAGGAATCAAAATACCTATATCGAGAGGAGAAAATACACCTTCTTCTTCAAAGGATTTTATGAAGTTATGCCAACCTTTAAGGGAGAGTTGGCTTTCGATAAGAAAAAAACAGATAGAATCTGCGTTTTTTCGCAAGAGAGGCTTTACTTTACGGTAATCTTCGATGGCATAGACTTCATACTCCATGAGGCGAAGTCTGCCGATAACTGAAGCTTCAAAACTCGTGCTTGGGTTGACGAAAAAGACTTTTCGACCATAAATTGATTTTTCTACCTCTGCCATATTACACCTCTGTTTCAGCCTCCCCTATATAAACATTGTGTGTATCAGTTTGCTAGGTGGAGTAGGCTTAAAGCAATATTAATTATACAAGGAAAATTGCGATAACACAACAAATTTCTTGTATTATTCCCAGCCGAAAGTTGCAGGCGGCTTGTTTGTGGCGTCGTAGTAGAGGGCATCCACAAATGGAAGGGCTGCGATTTCGGAGATGATTTTGTTGAGTAAATCCCGGTCAAGCTGGGCAAAGCGGGCAGTCATTACGTCTTCAGAGCAGACCGGTCGCAAAACGAAACTTGCCCTGTCTGGGGCAGAAGCGAACGGCAAATCAATGGTGAGGTGCTGGAAGATTTTGTCGTACCAGCCGGACTCATGTAAATTTTTGAGCACGATGTTGTCAACTTCCCGCAACTGGTCAAGGCGGCGGCGGTCACAGTAGCCTTCCTGAAGGCGCAAGTCCTCGTCCTTGATTTTTGGGTTTTGCCAGAGGGCGATTACACAGCGGTTAAGGAGTTTTGCAGAATTCGTGATGTTGCTTGACTCGTCCTCGATTTTCTTCCAGTGCTTGGGGAAGTGGCAGAAGCCGTTTTCTTCGTCCTTCTTAAATCGGAGAACAGCCGGGAAGCGGTAGGTTCTAAAGTCACCCTGAACGCCCACTGATTTTACAGGAAGCACATATTTTTGCATTGTGGCAGTGCAGTGCTCGCAGAAGTGAGAGATTTTGATAGAATCCAGCTCTTTCTGGGCTGCTTCCAGCTCTTTTTTGTCCTCGTCTGAAAGAATGCCATTTGAGCAGAGAACATTGATTGAAAGTCCGGGGCCGGGGAAAGGATGGCGCATCACAAGCTCTGAGTCCAAGCCCAGTTTTTTTCCGATGGCGCGAACTTCGTCCTTGTACAAATCTTTGAGCGGCTCGATAATCAAGCCTTTTGCGATGAGCTTTTGGATTCCATCAACGCGGTTGTGGTGGGTCTTGATTGTGTGGGAATTCTTGGTTCCGCCTGACTCGATGATGTCCGGGTAAAGGGTTCCCTGAGCCAGCATCCAGTCGTCTTCGTTGAGTTTTTGTGCTGAAACGACCGAGTTGCGCACGGTGATGAAGTTTTCTCCCACGGCCATGCGCTTTTTCTGCGGGTCGGTGAGGCCTTTGATGGCGGCGAGGAAGCTTTCGCTTGCGTCTTCAACGATAAAATTATTGAAACCGAATTTGTGGTAGGCTTCGGCGACATTCTTTGACTCGTTCTTTCGCATGAAGCCGTTGTCGATGTGAAGACCCAAAACCCGCTCCTGCCCCAAAGCCTTGTTAAGAAGGGCAAAGGCCACGGTTGAGTCAACGCCGCCGCTCAAAAAGAGAAGGACATTTTTGTCGCGGGCGTCTTTTTTGATTGTGTCAAGAATGTGGGCGAGAACCGTGTCTTCGTCCCAGTTAACTTCCATGCCGCAGATGTCGGCGAAGTTCTTGAAGATTTTGTTGCCTTCCGGGGTGTCCTTTACTTCGCAGTGGCACTGGAGGCTGAATCGTTTTTTTGAGAGATTTTGCAAGGCGGCGAAAGGACAGTCTTTTGTCGTTCCGATAACCTCAAAGCCCTCTCCCAAAGAAAGAACGCCGTCCTGATGGCTCATCCAAACCTGAGTGGTGTGCGTGACACCTTTAAAAAGAGGGGAAGATTTTCCCGCCTCGTTTAAATTCAATTCTGCAAAGCCGAATTCACCCACCTCAGCCTTGCCGACCTTTCCGCCGTAAGAATAAGACAAAAGCTGGTGGCCGTAGCAGAGACCTAAAATCGGGATGTCAAGTTCCAAAATCTTTTCGTTGAATTCAGGCACATTGTCTTCGTAAACAGAAGAAGGCCCGCCAGAAAAAACAACGCCTTTCGCTCCCTCAAAAACGCTTAAATCAGCTGAAGGAAGGGCGATTTCTGAATAATAACCCAAGGCGCGGAATCTTTTTGCGATAAGGTGGGCATACTGAGAGCCAAAGTCAAGAACGACGATTTTAGAACGATTCATATATTCTCCAAAAAATAGTATTCACAGATTAGCACAGATTGGCAGGGATTTCTATAGATTTTAAAAGAAAGGACTGATTTGCTTCAGAACTTTCTTTGCCGCTTCGGGATTCTGATGCACGAGGAAGCGGAATCTCTCGCTTTCGATTTTGATGATTCGGGTGGAAATTACGGCTACGGCGGTGGTGGCTCTTTTTTGATCCAGAATGCAGGAGGTTTCGCCGAAAAATTCTCCCCGGTGTGCGAGAGTCTGAGTCTCTTCGCTTTCGCCTTCAGAAACGAATTTAACAGTTCCCTTGATTATATAGTAAGCGTAATTGTCTTCTGACCCAGATTCGAAAATTATGTCCCCAGGATGATAAGAAAAGACATTGCTTTTGTTTTTGGCAATCAAAAAGTCCGGCCGGATAAAGAACATTCTTTTAAAATCCGCGGCAAAACCTTTTTGTTCGATTTTTGGAAGCATATAAAGTTCACCAAGCAAGAGTTCGTCGAAAAATTGAATCACATAAATAAACTGAGCAAATACAAGGAAAAATACGAAGAAGAAGAAAATATCCATGAAAAGGATGATTGCCTGACCAAGAACTCCGTAAATAAGATTGTAGCGGCTGACATCCAGAAAATAATGGAGAAGCAAACGAAATACCCAAAATGAAGCTGTACAGAGAATGCTTATGAATATACAGAGCAGAAGTGACGGCTTTGTGCCAGAGGCAGATTTAAATAGAACGCTTATGACTATAAAAATCATAATATTTGGAAGAAAATTCACGAGTTTTCCTGAGAGAAGTTCTTCGTAAATAAAGGAAAGTTGAGGGATATTTTTAAGTATTTCGATGGATGAAATTGTCTGGAGTGAAATATAGGCAAAAATAACAGCTGAAGCAATTAAGACTATAAGAAGTTCTGTGAGGAAAGATAAAATCTGGTTGAAAAAGGCCTTTCTTTTTGTTTGGGTATGAAAAATATTTTGCATGGAGTCAAAAATGGAGGCAAAAAATCGGCGGGCAATCCACAAAATAAAAATTCCAGCGATAATCTCAAAAGAACTTACTGTTCGGATTGCCTGTACGGAGTGAATTATAGCGGCAGAATTAAAATACATCTCCAGTTCTGGAATTGCCGAAATAATAGCAGTGACTGTATCTGGAGAAGCATGAAGAAAACGCACCAACACCATGACAATCATGATGAAGAGGGGAATGACCGAAAACAAAAAACTGAAAGCACATGAACCGGCAAAAGACAAAAGCCGGTTCTGCAAGAAGTATTTCGTGGTCAAGAAAATACTCTGAGAGAAAGTGACGAATGTGATTTTGCGCGGATTTTTTTTGCTCATAAATAATTTGACGCGGATGGACGCCGATGAACACAGATGAGATTTTTGTTATACGAAAACCTTTCGTATTATCACGAAAGACTTTTCTTGTAGAAATTTATATCTGCGTCTATCTGCGTTAATCTGCGTCTAATACTTTAGAAATCTGCCAGTTTTGGTGCCCGTGGGTAAGGAATTACATCGCGAATGTTCTGCATTCCTGTTACATAGAGCAAAAGTCGCTCGAAGCCCAAGCCGAAGCCTGAGTGGGGGACTGTTCCGAACTTGCGGAGGTCAAGGTACCAAGAATAATCTTCTGGTTTTAAGCCCAGTTCCTTGATTCGGTTCAAGAGCTTGTCGTAGCTTTCCTCGCGCTCGCTTCCGCCGATGATTTCACCAAGGCCCGGAACCAAAACGTCAACTGCCTTGACGGTTTTTCCGTCGTCGTTGAGCTTCATGTAGAAGGCCTTGATTTCCTTAGGATAGTTGTAGACCATGACCGGGCATTTGTAGATTTTTTCGGTCAAGTATCGCTCGTGCTCTGTCGCCAAATCACAGCCCCAGTAAGGCTTGAACTCAAATTCGTCGGCGTGTTTTTCAAGCTCGGCCACGGCTTCTGTGTAGCTGACGCGCTTGAATGGCGTTTCCACCACATGGCGGAGAGTGTCGATGACTCCCGGCTGGATTCGTTTGTTGAAGAATTCCATGTCCTCTGAGCATTTTGTAAGAGCCCAGTTCAATAGATATTTGATGAATTCTTCCTGAATGTCCATGTCGTCGTTAAGGTCGAAGAAGGCCATTTCCGGCTCGCACATCCAGAATTCTGCCAGGTGGCGGGTTGTGTTTGAGTTTTCGGCGCGGAAGGTAGGCCCGAATGTGTAGACCCGGCCCAGAGCCGTTGCCAGAGTCTCGGCTTCAAGCTGACCTGAAACGGTGAGGGAAGCCTGCTTTCCGAAGAAGTCCTTGTTGTAGTTGACGAGTTTTGCCGCGTCTTCTTTTTTCATGCCTGCAGCTCCCTTTTCGATGGCAGTTTCGGCAAGTTTTTCAAGGCTCAAAGTTGTAATCTGGAACATTTCGCCGGCTCCCTCGCAGTCAGAGCAGGTGATTTCAGGAGTGTTGATGTAGTAGAAGCCCCGCTCCTGGAAGAATGTGTGAAGGGCAAAAGCCATCTGGCTTCTCATACGGAAAACCGCTCCGAAAGTGTTTGTGCGCGCGCGGAGATGTGCGTTTTCACGAAGGAATTCCATTGTGGCGGCTTTTTTCTGAATTGGGTAGTCAGAAGGACATTTTCCCAAGACTTCAAGTGTCTCAAGGTTGACTTCCACAGCCTGACCTGAGGCCGGTGACTCAATGAGTTTTCCCGTGGCCTTGAGGGAGGCTCCTGTAGAGATATTGGAAATCGCCTCTTCGATGGAAGCGGCTGTATTATTATTTGAAGGATTTGAGCGGTCAAAAGTGAGCTGGATATTTGCAAAGCATGAGCCGTCGTTCACTTGAATGAAGACGAGGTTTTTAGAGTCGCGAATAGTGCGAACCCATCCGCAGACGGTAACGATTCTTCCGTCTGGTTTTGAAGTAAGAAGGTCTTTGATAAGTTCTGTTTTCATAATTGTTGATTCTAGCACTTTGAAAGCGTTGAAACAACACCCATTTTTATAGTAAAATACCACATACTATTTAATGAAGAGGTTTAATCATGAAAAAACTTTTTGTTTTCGCTTCTGTTTTGGGCGCACTCCTTGCACTCACTTCTTGTAACGAAAAAAAGAACTACATTCTCGCTACTGGCGGCACTTCAGGAACTTATTATCCTTTTGGTGGTGCCATCGCTAACATCTGGAACACAAAAATCGAGAATATGAATGTAACGGCTCAGGCAACTGGTGCTTCTGCCGAGAACTTGCGTCTTATCTCAAACGGCGACGCAGAATTTGCTACCGTTCAGAACGATGTAATGGATTACGCTTACCGTGGCTCAGACATGTTTGCAGGTCAAAAACTTCCAAATCTTGCTTCCATCGGTACTTTGTACCCTGAAGTTGTTCAGATTGCGGCTTCAAAAACAAGCGGAATCAAATCAATCGCTGACTTGCGTGGAAAGCGTGTTTCTGTTGGTGACGCAGGCTCTGGCGTAGAATTCAACGCAAAACAGATTCTCGAAGGCTATGGTCTCACATTCGACGACATCAAAAAGAACAATCTTTCATTCAAAGAATCAGCAGAAGGCTTGCAGAACGGCACTCTTGACGCTTGTTTCGTAACAGCCGGCGTTCCAAACTCTGCTTTGCAGGAACTTGCTTTCACGGCAGGTCTTGAACTTATTCCTGTTGGCGGAGCTGAAGCAAATTCAATCTGCAACAAATATTCTTTCTACACAAAAACAACTATTCCAGCTGGCACATACAAAGGCACTGATGTTGACACAGAAGCTCTCGCTATCAAAGCAACTTTGGCTGTAAACGCTAATCTTGATGAAGCTACAGTATATGAAATGACAAAGGCTTTGTTTGAGAATCTTGATGAACTTGGTTCCGCTCATGCAAAAGGAAAGGAAGTTTCGGCAAAATCTGCTGTTACAGGTATTTCTGTTCCCTTCCATCCTGGTGCTGCAAAATATTACAAAGAAATCGGCGTTTTGAACTAAGCGCAATTAATGAAAAAAGTTTTTTTACTGATGGCACTTGCGCTTTTGCTGGCAGTGAATTTGCCGGCGGTGCGGGTGCTGTCGATTTCTAATCGCAAGAATCTTTCAGAAAGAATTTATTCACGCTCTGCAATGGCGCGGGGCTTTGTCATCAGTTATACACATTCTGTGAACAAGGGAAGGGTGCATGATTTTTATTTCCCTCTTAAATCTGGGGAAATGGAGCTTTCAATGACGGAATTTGTCTCTTACGGGGCGGGAATTCCAGAAAGTTCTGAGACCGAGGGCGCCCGCTTCCGTGTGACAAAAAACGGCTATGTGATTGAGAATTTGCACAGAGTCCTTCCCAGGCTTTTGATGGCTGTGGGCGTGGTGGCTGAACATTCTCTTGCAATCCCGGACACTTCCGAGCTGCTTGATACGGATTTCAGCAAGGAATTTTTTCTAAAAGATTTTTTCAAACCTCAGACGAGCCTTGTTTTTGAGGTAAGACGAGTCTCGCTGGTGAGTTATTTTATGACGAAAAAGATATAAAAAAAGGAGCACGAGAATGAGCGACGAAGTTGAGAACACGAAAGAAAATCCCCTTGTGGAGAGTTTGCTTCCGACTACAAACGAAGATGAGATGAAAAAACTCATGCAAGATTTGGACAAGGAACAGGCTTACCGTGAGCATAAGTGCTGGCGACAGAGCATTACAGTCATCGTTTCGGTTGTTTTCTGTTTCTTCCAGTTATATGCGACTTTAAGCGGCACTATCCCGGCTCAGCTTGTGCGTGCCTCTCATTTGGCATTCGTGCAGTTCCTTGCATTTTTGCTCTTTCCTGCCACAAAGTCCATGCCGAAAAACACCCTTCCTCTCTACGACGTTATTCTTGCCTTCGTGGGGGCGGGCTGCTGGTGCTATTACATCATCAATTTTCATGAGATTGTCATGAGGGCTGGTGCTTACACTGCGATTGATATCATTGTGGGAATCATCGGAATCATCATCTTGTTTGAATCTTGCCGCCGAATCGTGGGTTTGCCGATTATGATTATCGCTGGGGCATTCATAATTTACGCTTTTATCGGAAAATATCTTCCGGGCTTTTTGAATCACCGAGGCTACAAACTCACCCGCGTTGTCAGTCATTTGTATTACACCACCGAGGGAATTATGGGCACTCCCATTGGAGCCTGCTCAACTTTCATCTTCCTTTTCATCATGTTCGGCTCTTTCCTTGAAAAAACTGGAATCGGTCAGTTCTTTATCGATACATGTAACGCTATTGCGGGCGGGGCCAGCGGCGGACCTGCAAAAGTCGCTGTCCTTTCATCGGCTCTTCTGGGAACGGTTTCGGGAAGCTCTGTCTCAAATACGGTTGGTTCTGGTTCTTTTACAATCCCGATGATGAAAAAACTGGGCTATCGCGGAGAATTTGCTGGCGCGGTTGAGGCGGCGGCTTCCACTGGCGGTCAGCTCATGCCTCCGATTATGGGTGCAGCTGCTTTTCTTATGGCAGAGAGTGTAGGAGTTCCCTATCTTACTGTCGTAAAGGCTGCTATTATCCCGGCCTTGCTCTATTTTGCGGGCATTTTTATCACTGTTCATCTTGAGGCTCACAAACTGGGCTTGAAGGGCTTACCAAAAGAAGAAATTCCCCGCTTTTTGCCGCTTTTCCTTTCCCGCGGTTACATGATTCTTCCTTTAGTCGTTATTATCTACTTCCTTTGTTCTGGAAAGACGGCCACTTACTCAGCCCTTATGGGAATCCTCTCGATTATTATTATTGCAATTGCGGTATCTCTCCTTGATGTCGCAAAAGGAAATAAACCCCGATTTGCTCTTAAAGACTTGGTTGAGGTTCTCTGTGCTGCTGCCAGGGGAATTATCAGTGTGGCAATTGCCTGTGGCATGGCGGGAATCATTATCGGTGTGGTCACTCTTACGGGGCTGGGATTAAAACTTGGGGCAGGCCTCGTTGCCCTTGCTCACGGAAAACTTTTTGTCACCCTGATTTTGACTATGGTTTCTTCTATTATTTTGGGAATGGGCGCTCCAACCACGGCCAATTACCTCATCACATCAACGATTACGGCCAGTGCGATTGTGCGTTGCGTCTATGGTGCGGGAAGTCCAAGCCCGGAGCAGCTTTTGCCGGCCCACATGTTCGCTTTCTATTTCGGAATTATCGCCGATGTTACGCCACCGGTTGCCCTTGCGGCCATAGCGGGAGCGGCAATAGCAAAAGCCCGTCCTATGCGCACTGCGGTCAATGCCACAAAACTTGCAATCGGGGCTTTTATCGTTCCGTACATGTTTATCTACAATCCGCAAATGCTGATGTTGGGAGCAAATGCCCTTTCAATCCTCGGTATTACGGTCACGGCTTTGCTGGGAATGTTCGCTATTTCAGTCGGTCTTGAGGGCTATGCCTTTGCACACACTGGCTTCCTCAATAATTTCAATCTTGCTCTTCCTGCCAAAAAAGCGGCTTCGGTAGTTGAGCGTCTTGCTTTCCTTGCGGCGGGCTTGTGCTGTATCGATCCAAATCCAAAGACTGATGTTTTCGGAATCGCTTTCCTTGTCGCTCTCCTTGCCTTGCAGGTTTTACGACTAAAGCGAAACAAGGCTCTTGTAGAAGGCTAAATTATGTCTCAGCCAAAATTGTTCAGCATTATCGATAAGGCGATTTATGATTACAAGATGATTGAGCCTGACGACAGAATTCTTATCGGTGCTTCTGGCGGTAAGGATTCTACGGCTCTGGTCGAATATTTTGCCAACCGGGCAAAAAGAAAGGACGCAAATTTTACTTTTTCGGCCATTCATATCGAGACGGATTTTGAAGCTTGTACCATGAGTCCCCGTCTTCGCGCTCAAATGCAGGAATGGAATGTGGACATAATCAACTATTTCGTCGATGTTCAGAACCGAATCAAAGAAGGATTCAAGATGAGCTGCTATTGGTGCTCAAATCAGCGTCGGAACGAGCTTGTCCACTTTGCCCTCAAGCACGGTTACAATAAAATCGCTCTTGGTCATCACATGGATGATATCCTTGAAACTCTTCTGATGAACATGCTGGTAAAATCCGAACTTTCTACGATGCCGCCCCGGCTGAATTATCAAAAATATCCTCTTTCGCTTATTCGTCCCCTTTGCTATGCCGATGTGGAGACGATTAAAGAGCACGCAAAAGACTCTGGCTACATCAGCACTACCTGTACCTGCATGTATCAGGACAATTCTGGCCGCAAGGATGCCCGCGCCCGACTTGAAGCCCTCACTCACGGAGACCGCCGCGCCAAAGAGAAAATGTTTGCGGCTCTGCGAAACATCAACAAGGAATACCTGCCGTAAATCTTTCTAGCCTTTTTCGCCTTTCTGTTGTATATTTATATAATATGAATTCAGAATTTATTTCGCGCCTTCAAAAGATTGAGGGCGTTTTGCATACATACCTTCCTTCTCAGCCGAACGGGGCTTGGCAGAGTCTTTCTTTCGGGAACATTGATTCCTGCATAAATGGCTCTCATCTTGCAAACCTGCTCGCTCCATGCACAAATCTCGTGGAACTTGGTGGTAAGCGCTGGCGGCCACTCCTTTTGGTTCTTTGCGCTGAAATGGCAGCGGAGACAAAAAAATCTTCCCAGACCGAAATAAATCTCGCCGTGGAAAAAGCATACAAAATCACGCCGCTTGTAGAATTCGCTCACACGGCAAGCCTTATCCACGATGATATTGAAGATGCTGCCGACACTCGCCGGGGTAAGCCCTGCGCTCACATCACCTATGGCCTTGATGTCGCCCTTAACGCCGGCTCCTGGCTTTATTTTGAGGCGGCTTCCTGCATAAAGGATTCAAATCTTTCTGACTCAGAAAAACTCCGGCTTTACGAGCTTTTTTTGACTGAACTCCGCCGCTTGCATCTGGGGCAGGCTATGGACATCCTCTGGCACAGAAATCCTTCTCTTATTCCCACGGTTCAGGAATATAGGGCAATGGTCCGCAACAAAACAGGCACCCTTTCCCGAATGGCGGTAAAATTGGGGCTTCTTGCAGGCGGAGCAAGCCTTGAAGAGCTAGAAAAGGCCGGCGTTTTTGCCGAGGATGTTGGAACTGGCTTTCAGATTATCGATGATGTCATAAATCTTACCACGGGAAATCCCGGCAAAAAGCGGGGTGATGATATCGTAGAGGGCAAAAAAAGTCTTCCCGTTCTCATTCATCTTGAAAATCACCCGGAAGACAGCGAAAGACTCACTTCTCTTTTCCAAAAAGCAAGGGCAGAGGGAATCGATTCTCCTGCCGTTGAAGAGGCAATTTCGCTGCTCACAAAAAGCGGGGCTGTAGATAAGGCAAAAGAGAAGGGTAATGAAATTATCGCCAAAAACAGCGAGGCTCTTGCTTCACTTTTCTCGAATTCTTCTTCAAAATCGGCGTTACTCATCAAAGATTTGTTCGATTCTTTGCAAAAAAAGACAAAATAGGCAGGCACTATGAAAGAAAATGCATCTAGCTTAAATTCGCAGGCAATCGAACTTGCGTCCAGCGGACAGTATCTTGAAGCAATAGCCTGTCTCAAAAGGGCAATCTCCCTTGAAACATACAATCATCTCTTGTGGTACAATCTGGGAATCACCTATCGCGATGCGGGAAATCTTCTGGCGGCAAAGTCTGCCCTTCTTCGCGCCCACGAAATCGATGACGAAGATGACGAAATCATTGAGACTCTTGCCCTTATCTGTTTTAATCAGGGCTGTAATGAAGAGGCTCTTGCTTATTGTCTTGAAGGACTCTCAAGAAATTCCCAAAATGCTCATTTGTGGAATACAATCGGCGTCATCTATTTTAATACGAATGAATTCCACCTTGCTTGCGAGGCTTTTGAAAATGCCGTCACGATTAATTCTTATTATTACGACGCGCTTTTTAATCTTCGGGATACTTACGAGGAATTGGGGAATAAAACAGGTTATCAGATGTGTGTTCAGCAGATGAAGAATATTCAGTTGGGCGAGAATGATTTTGAGGGAGAGGGCAGCGATGCGTGATTTTGCCATCGTCAAGGGCATTGACGGTCAAAAAATCGAAGTCGTCTCTCTTATTTCTGATGCCTGTGTTACTTGCAACAACATGGATTGTGCCAAACAGGGTAAAAGTTTTCATGTAATCAACAAAAAAAATCTTCCTCTCAAAGAAGATAATATCGTAAGAATCGGTTTTCCCCGCATTCTGAACGGAATTCTCGGCCTAATTTCGCTTTTATTTCCCATAGCCAGTGCTGCCACTGGATTTTTTCTCGCACCTTGCTTTTCCCAGCGATTTAATTTTACGCTCACTCAGCAGTCTCAGGCAGGGCTGGTAGGCGTTTTTTTCGTAGCCGCAACTCTTATCGTTTTTCTAATCAGCCGCACTGACATTCATATCACCCATCCTGAAGTAATACAGGTGATGTAACTAAATTTTCTCCCATTTTTCTTTTAGGACTCGCCAGACGATTCCATTTTCATTTTCTTCAGTTTCCATTTGAACCAGCCTGAAAGGAGAGATTTTTTTGATTTTTGGCGCGAATTTTTCCCAGATTTCAGAAAAATCCTCGCTTTTAAGACGGAAATCTTCGCCAGAATCTTTATTTTTTAAAATAAATTCGCATACTTCGATTCTTCCGAAAGATTCTTTCCCATCGATTCTCATCTCAATTTTCAGCAAAATTTTATTTTCTTCTATATAGATTCCAAATGGTTGGGCTTTCGTGATTTTTGCTTTTTCTTTTAATTCTTCGTTTTTTACGCAAATCGGTAGAAGCGGCAGGCAGATTATGCTTTTTCTTTCGGGAATTTTCTCATAAGTGACGGCGCATAATTCTTTTTGTAAATTTCGTATGAGAATAATCTGGTTTGGATTCAAAAAAATTACGGTCTCGCTTTTCATTTTTTTCCCTTATATGATAGTTACTTTTTCTGTTTTGTGGTAGATTTTATTCATGCAGAGTTTACATTTTTCTAAAAAATCGATTTTTCTTCTATATATTTTATTGATTCCGCTCTTGTTTTCTTGCAGCCATAAATCCGCTTTTACCCTTGATATTCCTGATTTTTATCCCAGTGAAGTTCTGGAATCTTCTTCCGGCGGTGTCCGCTATTTTGCTTTTACGGCTGATCAAAAGGGCGCGATTTCCAATTTTTTTGAAAAGAACGGAGATGCTTCTCTTTTAATTCAGATTAGTCCTCTCAAAATCCGTACTTCTGCTGTCGATACGGAAGGCAGCCTTTCTTTCGGCTTTTTCTATGATTTTGCTTCCAGAGAGAGTGAAATTCAGTCTCTTCCCGTGATTACGGATTTTCTCAAAAAGTACGAAGGCTCTTCTTTTGCCCTTTCATTCTGTTTTTCAAGCGAGAAGGGCTGTCCGGCAGGATTTTTCATAAAATCGGCTTCAAAGGTTAGAATTGACTCTGCCCAGATTCTCAGGGCTTTTGTTGGTCATGATTTTTCAGGTGAAATTCCAGTATATGCTTTTGCTCCGAACGGCGGCACGAACAACGGTACTGATGATTTCCGCGGTGCCTCCCTTGCTTTCAATTCAATCAACTCCCGTGAAGGGCTCATGCCTAGGATTACCGTAAAATTTTCCGACACAAAGGGAAGGCAAAAACTCGCTTTTGATGGTGAAGTGCTTTATATCCGGCGTACGAGCGAACCTGTGGAAATCCCGACGGCTGCCCTCAAATCTCCTTTTTCAGTTGTCACTTACCCAGATGAAGAGTCTTATCCTCTTTCGGTTTTGCTTACCGCTTCTGACAAAAATCTTCTCACATTCGCTCAAGGCAAAAAAAATGTCCTTGTTCCCATTAAAGTCGATCCCGGTCTGATTATGAAATGGTCGCGAAATAATTGGCGGGGCAACGATTACGAGCTTTTTGAGTGGGACAGATTTCCCGGAGTTCTCTTTTTTGATATTTCAACTTACTCGGTTCAGGATGATTTTTTCCGCCGCCTCGCTTTTTTTGTGGAAAAGGCTGGCTACAAGGGAAGATTGCTTTCAGATTCAGAACTTAAAGGCAAGCACGGTTACAATGCCCATGACTACAAGGCTGATGATTTGGCCAGATTCTTTGAAAAGGCTCGGCTTGAGAATTTTCCTCTTAACGACAAAGAGCTTTTGCTTAAAGAAATTCTTGCCTATAACGGCGTGATTAAAATCTCTTCAAACGGTGAAGTTACGGCGGGGCAGGGAGCGGCTATTTCTATTTCACAGGAATCTCCGACTTATCTCCGCACGACTTTTATCGCCCATGAAGGCTGGCACGGAATTTTCTTTATTGATGAGGAATTCCGCAATACTGTGGCCTCAATTTATTACACCATTGATCCTAAAACCCTGGCCTATCTCCGGAAATATTTTCAGGTGACTCCGACCCTTAACTATGATGTCCGCGATGATTATTTAATGAAAAACGAATTTATGGCCTACCTTTTGCAGCAGCCTGTTTCTTCGACGGCAACATATTTTGTTAATATGGCAAAAAGGGAGCATTCCCAGCAAATGGCAAAATACGAGGCGGATTACATCATTGAAACAGCAGGAAGCGGCTTTGAGAGCGCGGCAAGTCTTCTTGATGAATATGTGAGTGACCGCTGGAATCTTAATGCCGGGCGGGTCTGGCTTATTACGAGATAGTTTTATTTTGAGAGGGATGCAAGGTCGAGGTTGAACTGCTTTTCGGCCCCTACGCTTGTGATTGGTCCATGTCCTGGCATGATTACCGTATCATCGTTGAGCGTGAAGAGTTTTGATTTTATTCCGTTGGCCAAGTATTTCTGTGTGTAGGCGCATGAACTTGATCCGATTTTACCTGCAAAAATAACATCTCCGGTAAAGATTGCGTTGTTGATTTTATATACGATGGAATCTGCGCTATGACCAGGGAGTGAAAAGTATTCGATTTCAAGCCCTCCGATGGATTTTATTCCGTCACCTTTGAGAATATTCTGAGCGTTTGCCAGTTCGTTGTCGGCGGCATAAACCGGAAAGTCATAAATCTTCTGAAGTGTTTTTAAGCCGCGATAGTGATTTTCATGTTTATGGGTGATTAAAACGGCGCACAAATCATAACCGCCATCTTCAATTTGCTTAATCAAAATGGTTGAAATTTTGCAAGGGTCAATGATGATTGCTTTTTTGGATACTTCATTGACTACGAGATAACAGTTTGTGAGTTTTTCAAAATCGAGGTGAAGGTAAATTTTCATAAGCCGGGCCCCTTTTGTACGCCGCGGGGAACATCAAGCTCTTCAAGACCTGTAAAGAGAGCGCTTCCTCGTTTGTCGAAGACCGCAGCATTTGTATTTGACTGGCGGAATGAAATATTCTGCTGGGTGATTTCGTAGAAAACTGTCTCCTTGATGTTGCAGTTTCGGAATGAGGTATCAATCAATTTTGCATTGATGAAATATGAGCTGTAGAGATCGGAATCGTCGAAAGATGACTGGAATGATGAGATTCCGCAGAAATTATTTTGAATCATATCGCTGCCCGTAAAAAGGACATGGCTGAATTTTGCCCCTGCGAAGGAAGTGAAGTGAACATTGCTTTCAAGGAAGTTAGAGTCAGAAAAAATTGAGAAGGCGAAATTGCTGATTCTGATACGCATCCCCTTAGTTTTGATGCCCACAAAAAAACAGTGAGAAAAATCGCAGCCAAAAAAGCCTTTGTTTGTAAAATCGATATTGGTGAAGGTGATGCCGCTTGCGTTCATACCGATGATTTTGTCGTGTGAACGGATGTAGTCGTAAATTTTGTTTTGAATCTCATCTTTATTTTCGGTGTGGGCATAGCAATACTGGCTGCTTTCGATGAGATTGCCTTTTGAGTCGATGTCGGAAATTGCAAAATGAGAGCATCCTTGATGCATACACTTTGAAAAAGAAAACATGAATTTATTATAGCGGAAAATGTGAAAAAGGACTAGAATATTCTTATGCAAGTTGACTTCGCATTCCTTGACAGTGGTACTGGCGGAATTCCTTATATGCTTTCTCTGAACGAAAAATTGCCCTCCGCGGTCTCAGTTTATCTTGGGGATACGGAGCATTTTCCTTATGGCGAAAAATCAAGCGAAGAGGTTACAGCCTGTGCGTCAAAGGCCATTCAAAAAATCATAGATTTGTGGGCTCCAAAGGCGATTGTTGTGGCATGTAATACAATTTCTGTTACAGCACTGGATGACTTGCGACAGCGTTTTCCTTCTCTTCCTATAATCGGCACGGTTCCTGCAATCAAACTTGCCGCAGAAGTCACAAAGAACAAAAAAATCGGCTTATTGGCCACGAATGCCACAGTTCGCCATCCTTATTGCCAGCGATTGATTCAGGATTTTGCCAGCGATTGTTCTGTCTCTATGCGGGCTGACCCAAAGTTAATCGACTTCATCGAAAAAAAATATTTTAATGCCAGCGAAAATGAGCGGCTTGAGGCTGTAAAAGAGGCGGCTGATTTTTTCAAAAGCCAAGGCTGTGACACGGTGATTTTAGGCTGCACTCACTTCACCCACATTGCCAGTGAAATGCGAAAGGCTTGCGGAGAAGGAATCTCTGTGGTTGACAGCCGTGACGGAGTGGCGAATCAGGCAATCCGAAAAATCCACGAAGAGCAATCGCCGAGTGCAATCGAAAGGACTAATGCAGAAAAAAGTTCTGTAGAGAACCTCACATTCTTTGTCACAAAAGCGAACAAACAGGAACTTTCCGAATACGAAAGTCTCTGCAAGAATCTGAATATACCTTTTGGGGGAATAATATGAAAACTTATGGCGTTATTATGGCAGGTGGCGGCGGAACTCGATTCTGGCCTCTTTCCAGACAGACGACACCAAAACAGCTTCTCAATTTAAGCGGCAAAGATTTAATGGTGAACGAGGCGATTGACCGTCTTGCAAAAACTGCGGCAAGTGAGGATATTTTTATCGTAACGAATGAATCCCAAGTCGCAAAGATGCTTAAAGCTACGAAAGGCAGGGTAAAGCGAAATCACATTCTCTCGGAACCTAGCGCACGAAATACGGCGGCATGTGTCGGTTATGCGGCGATGGAAATCGTCAAAAAATATGGCGACGGAATCATGGTAATCACTCCTAGTGACGCATATATCAAAAATGAAGAAGAATTCACCCGCGTCCTTGGAGTGGCTGTGAAAGCTGCCCAAGAAAAAGACGCTCTCGTTACAGTTGGAATCACTCCCACATTTGCGGCCACTGGCTACGGCTATATTAAATTCCAAAAATCAGCGGATGAAGTTCTTAAAGTCCTTGAATTTAAAGAAAAGCCCGATGAAGCGACAGCAAAAAAATATGTGGAATCTGGTGAGTACGCATGGAACAGCGGCATGTTCATCTGGAAGGCCAGCACGATTCTCAAGAATTTTGAAAAATTTCTTCCCGGAATCTACAAAGATTTGTGCAAAATCGGCGAGGCCATGAAAACCGATGATGAATATAATGTCATCGACAAAATCTACCCAAAAATCGAAAGCATCTCCATTGATTACGGTATCATGGAAAAAGCTGGCGATGTTTATGTGGTTCCCGGTGAATTCGGCTGGAATGATGTGGGAAGTTTTGACATGATGGGTGTTCTTCATGAAGCCGACAGCGACGGAAATATTAAAATCGGCGACCAAATCAATGTGGACACCAAAAATTGTATCACCTATTCAAGCGGCCGCCTCATTGCTACTATTGGCCTTGAAAATGTGGTCGTTATCGAAACCGAAGATGCCGTCCTGGTCTGCGATAAAAACAAAGTTCAGGATGTAAAAAAAGTCGTCGAACAACTGAAAAAAGACCGACGAATCGAATTATTATAAAAAAAAAGACACGAATTACACGAAGTGACACCAATTTTAATTTGTGTTTAAGGAGATTGATTTTATGAGAAAAGCAGGAATTTTACTTCATCCTACGAGCTTGCCGGGAAGTGCGGGAATCGGTACTTTGGGAAAATCGGCTTTTGCCTTCGTGGATTTTTTGGAAAAGGCTGGCATGAAACTTTGGCAAGTCCTTCCTCTGGGACCTACTGGCTACGGTGACAGCCCTTACCAGTCATTTTCGACTTTTGCCCTCAATCCTCTCCTTATTGATTTTGATGATTTGGCAGAGCGGGGCTGGGCGACTTCTGCCCTCATAAAAAAGCCTTCTTATGTAAAAGCAAAAGGCCCGGTGGATTTTGGCGCTGTCGTCTGGTGGAAGAGCCATGCCCTCAAAGAAATCGCAAAATATTTCCTTGAATTGATGACCAATCCCGATGGGGCGGGGGAGAATTTTGACCCCAGCGTTAAGATGGAATTCTTCTCTTTCTGCCGGGAAAATCTTTTCTGGCTCCGGGACTATGCGGCTTTTATGAGCATCAAGAGCTTTTATGACCAAAAGGCGCAGGAAGAGCGGGAAGAAAAAAAATGTGATGTAAACGGCAGCTGGAATGTCTACTGGCCGAAAAAACTTGCCAGGCACGACGAGGCCGCCGTTGAAAAATGGATTAACGAGCACAGCGAAGACTTCTTGCAGACCGAAGTGATTCAGTTCTTTGCGGCAAAACAGTGGCAGGCTCTTCACGAATACGCTTCTTCAAAGGGAATTGAAATCATCGGTGATGTTCCGATTTTTGTCGCTCCAGATTCAAGCGATGTGTGGGCTAACCAAAAACTCTTCCAGATTGGAAAAGACGGTAATTTCAGCGCAGTCGCTGGCGTTCCGCCGGATTATTTTTCTGCCACAGGCCAGCTTTGGGGAAATCCTCTCTACAACTGGAAGAACATGAAAAAAGACGGCTATGCCTGGTGGATTGCCAGAGTAAAAAAAATGCTTTCCCTGGTGGATTATGTCAGAATCGACCACTTCCGGGGATTTGAAAGCTATTGGGCAGTTCCTTTCGGCAGCGAAAACGCAATAAAAGGAAAATGGGAAAAGGGCCCTGGAATCGGGCTTTTCGACGCAATCAAAGCAGCTATCGGTGAAAAAGGAGTCTTGCCTCTCATCGCGGAGGATTTGGGGGTCATCACAGATGAAGTGCGTGCCTTGCGTGACGAGACAGGCTTTCCCGGCATGAAAGTCTTGCAGTTCGGCTTCGACAAAAACGAAAGAAATGCAGGCGCTCTCAAAAATGTCTTCCTTCCCCACAATTACGAGACCACGAATTGCGTAGTTTACACTGGAACCCATGACAACGACACCACTCAGGGCTTGCTTGAAAGCCTTGACGATGAGAGCGTCGTCTTGGTCGCCGATTATTTCACTGGCGAAAAGAACAGCCTTGAGTCGGCAAAAAAACTTGTCAAGTCAAAGAAACTCTGCGCTTGCATGGTAAAGGCCGCCCTGTCAAGCACGGCAGAAATCGCGGTTTTGCCCTTGCAGGACATTTACGCCCTTTCAAGCGAGGCCCGCATGAACATGCCAAGCACGAGCGGGGCAAACTGGGCCTGGCGGGCAGGTGAAAACATGATTTCTGGCGAAAAAGCCGAAAAAGTTGCCGCCTGGCTAAAAAATCTCTGCGTTCTCTACGCAAGATAGGGACATTAAATGAAAGAAAAACTTCGTACTCTTTGGGATTTATTCTCAATCTTCTTTAAAATCGGGTCTTGTACATTCGGTGGCGGAATCGCCATGCTGCCTATCCTGGAGCGGGAACTTGCCGAAAAACGCAATTGGACGACCAGCGACGAATTATTGGACTATTTTGCCATCGGCCAGAGCACGCCTGGCATTATCGCGGTGAACGTGGCGACTTTTATCGGCTATAAGCGGGCTGGCTTGATTGGCGGCTGTGTGGCTACTTTCGGTATGGTTTTTCCATCAATCATCATAATCACCCTTATTGCAAAATTCATCTCGAATTTCAGCGAGATTGAATGGGTTCAAAAAGCTCTCAAGGGAATCAATGTGGCGGTGGCGGCAATCCTCACCAGCGCAGTCTACAAATTTTCAAAAAAGTCGGTGAAAAATCTTTTCGGCTTCCTTCTGCTCGTAATCGCCTTTTTGCTGATTTTTGTCTTTAATGTGGGCACGGCCTATGTGATTTTCGGAAGCGCGATTCTGGGCGTGATTCTCGCATCATGCAGGGGAGAATTCAGAAAAGAGGAGGCTGTCCATGACTGATTTTATGATTTCCCAGATTCAATCTCAGAGCGGACTAGGACTTTTATGCCTTATCGCGGTCTTTTTCTATATCGGCTTGATTACCATTGGCGGCGGACAGGTGGCGATTACAGTCATGCAGCAGGTTTTGGTCGAGCGCTTCCATTTGATTGACAATGAATTTTTCTTCAGTATGGTCGCGATTTCTGAGAGCACGCCGGGGCCAATCGGAATCAATATGGCGACTTATTTGGGAACTGAACTTTATGGCGTCTGGGGCGGTTTTTTCTCCACTTTGGGGCAGGTTTTGCCATCCCTCATTTGTATTATCCTTATTGCCCGCTTCTTCGGTGCTTTTGCCCAAAAGAAGGGAGTGCAGGCGGCTTTCTCAACTCTGCGTCCGGCGGTCTCCGGCGTTATTGCGGTTGCGGCGGCTAAAATCGTCATCATCGCTCTTTTTGTAGTGCGGGAAGGATTTTTGCTTTCTTCTCCTTCGACTTGGAACGACAATTTTCAGATTTACGGAGTCAGCGCGATTTTCTACGGATTGTGCCTGCTCATTCTTTTTAAGACAAAAGTGCATCCGGTCTTTCTGGTGGCGGCAGGGGCATTTTTCGGCGTGATTTTCTGCTAGATTTTTCACAATCTCGTGCTATAATTAAAGCATGAGTACACACATTAACGCGCCAGAAGGCGCAATCGCTCCCAATGTCTTGCTTCCGGGCGACCCATTGCGGGCAAAATTCATTGCAGAAAATTTTTTGAAAAATGCCAAGTGCTATAACGAAGTGCGAGGCATGTTCGGCTTTACCGGCACTTACAAGGGCGTTCCCGTAAGCGTTCAGGGAACCGGCATGGGGCAGCCCTCCCTTTCGATTTATGCCACCGAGCTTTTTAAATTCTACGGCGTTCAGACCGCAATCCGGGTGGGAACATGCGGCGCGGTCAACGAAAACACAAAACTCCGTGACACGATTATCGTAAATTCGGCCTGCTCAGACTCTTCTCTCTTGAACCAGCGCTTCGGCTCCCTTCACTTCGCCCCCACGGCAAATTTCGATCTCGTCCGCGCGGCAGATAAAATCGCTTCTGAAATGAAAATCCGCTATTCCGTAGGTTCTGTTGCTTCCAGCGATTTCTTCTACGACAAAAACGACAACTGGAAAAAGTGGGCTGAATACGGAGTTCTGGGAATCGAAATGGAGAGCGCCGAGCTTTTCACTTTGGCCGCAGAATACAAGCGCCGTGCCATGGCCATCATGACCGTCAGCGACCACATTTTGCTAGGCGGAGCCACCACAGCCGAAGAGCGTCAGACAACCTTCACCAATATGATGAAAGTCGCACTGGAAACAATCGTGGCAACAAATAAATAAAAATCGACGCGGATGAACGCAGATTAACGCAGATTATTTTTCCTCGCTCAAAAAAAAATAACCTCAGTCCCATTTCTTAGATAAGAAAATAAGACTGAGGTGTTTTCGTAAGCACACAGAAAAAATCTATCTGTGTGTATCTGCGTAAATCCGCGTCTAATTAATCAAAGAAACCTTTTGCTTTGAGCAGCTCTGCGTTCAGGATTCCACCCAGGGCGGCTCCTCGCTTTGTGTTGTGGCTCAATGCTACGAACTTGATGTCGAATACATTGCACTTTCGCAGGCGGCCGAGGACACAGGCCATACCTTTTTCAGTGTCGCGGTCGCGGTTTGGCTGAGGGCGGTTTTCTTCTTCGCGGTAAACAATGGGATGCTCCGGTGCGCTTGGAAGCTTGAGCTCCTGCGGCAAAGAAGTGAATTCTCGCCATACGCGCAAAACTTCTTCAAGGCTCGGCTTTTTGTCTTCCGGCAAATCGAACTCAAGGTTTACGCTTGCAGTGTGTCCGTCGATTACAGGAACGCGGGTACAGGTTGATGAGACAATTGGACCTTTTGCATTCTCAATCTTTCCGTCCTTTACGCTTCCCAGAATCTTCAGGCATTCTTTTTCTGTCTTTTCTTCCTCGCCACCGATATATGGAACGATATTGTCAATCATGTCAAAAGAAGGAACGCCAGGATAGCCGGCTCCGCTGACTGCCTGCAAAGTCGTTACGATCATGCGCTTAACCGGGTATCCGGCCTTCTGTAAAGCATAGAGAGGCATCATGTATGTCTGCAATGAGCAGTTTGGCTTAACGGCAACAAAGCCCTTGTCCCAGCCGTGATGCTTTTTCTGCTCGGCGATTACATCCAGGTGAGAATAGTTGATTTCAGGGATGAGCATTGGAACATCCTCTGTCCAGCGGTTTGCGCTCGCGTTAGAAACAACCGGGATTCCCTCTGCGGCGTAGGCGGCTTCCAAAGCTTTGATTTCGTCCTTTCCCATTTCCAAAGCAGAGAAAACGAAGCGGCATTTACCCAAAGCGGCCTTAGGGTCGTTTGCGTCCTGAACGATTAAGTCTTTTACATCAGAAGGAATGTTAGCTCCGATGAGCCAGCGGTTAGCGACGGCCTCTTTGTAAGCCTTTCCTGCCGAGCGGGGCGAAGCCGCAACATAAGTCACCTTAAACCAGGGGTGATTTTCCAACAATTTAATATAGCGCTGACCAACCATACCAGTAGCGCCCAAAACACCAACATTAATCTTATCTGCCATTTATATGCTCCTGTAAAATTTAATCTAAATGTGTTTTGTGTATGCTCCCATCGAGAACGCGTCAAAAAAGTCGCGGTGAGCAAGCTCAAGCGACTTTTTGCCGCAACCTCGATTCCGCTACACACAAAACAAAGTTATTGCATTTCAACAGCATAATTTAAAAAAGATTATGCCGTTCTTTCTTACATAACAAGGCTCTGTGCGCTCCTAAGCTCTGTGAGGAATTTTACAGCTCACAGTCCTTGAGTGCTTTTTCTATAATCTTCTTTGCTTCATCGGTGACTTCCACTAAAGGCAGGCGGCATGGGCCGGCCGGCATTTTCTTTACATTCATGGCGTACTTGATAGATGTGGGGTTTCCGTCCACGAATGCGGCCTTAAAGAAAGGAAGAAGACGATAGTGAATTTTTCGAGCCGCCGCAATGTCACCGTCCAAAGCCTTGTTTGCCATTTCTGTGACAAGAGCCGGAGCCAGGTTTGACACCACGGAAATGATTCCGTCACCGCCCAAGGCAATCAAAGGCAAGGTGAGACCGTCATCACCGCTCAAAACGGCAAAATCAGGCTTTTTGCTCTTAATCTGCGCGATTACATCTCCCATCTGGTTGATGTTTCCGCTGGCTTCCTTAACGCCAACGATATTCGGCAACTCTGCGATTCGAACGAGCAAATCAGTGGGAATATTCACACCGGTTCTGCCCTGAATATTGTATACGACGATTGGAAGACCGACTTTTGAGACAGCCTCAAAGTGGCGGAAAATTCCTTCTTTTGAAGGTTTGTTGTAGTATGGGGTGACGACCAGTGCTGCGTCTGCCCCGGCTTTTTTTGCCCGCTCACAGTATTTCACCGCGTCTTTTGTGTTGTTGCTTCCCGCACCGAGGATAACAGGGATTTTTTTGCCGGATTTTTTCTCAAAGGCTTTGACTTCTTCCATGACAATCTCAATGAGTTTGTCTTCTTCTGAGCCGGGGTTTTCGTCCAAAGTTGGAGTCTCGGCAGTCGTTCCCAGTGGAACAAGACCGTCAATTCCCTGCTCAAGCTGGAAAATCACATTCTTTCTGAATCCTTCGTAGTCCACCGAACCGTCCTGGTTCATCGGTGTGACCATAGCCGTAAGAGCACCGCGCAATTTAATCATTTTTAACCTCTGTTTCTATGTAAAGAGTGACTCCATTTTAGTGAAAATCAGAGACTTGGGCAATGAGAAATTTAAGGGCGCATATTTCTTGTCTACGGGCTTTCCAGCCTTCGCTCACGCTCATTGTTCCGCTCGCTTCGCTCGCTCCACAACTAAAGGGCTTTCAATCCCGGCGCAGCATTTTACCGTTTAATTTTTGCCGCAAACTGTCTGTATGCGAATTACTTCGCCTTTTCCTTCCAGAGTGACTCTTTCACCGGGAAGGAGAGCAAAAATCTCTTCTTTTTTGAAGGAAAATTCTGTTTTTAATCCGCTTTTGTCTGTGGCACGAATCCAGCCTTCTCCTTCAGAAACAAAAATAAGTTCGGCCTCTTTTGAACTTGGCGAGACTAAAAATGAGTATCCGCCTTTTAAAGGTTCTTTTTGCAATCTGAAATACTGGCACTCAAATTCCTCTCCAAGAGGCTTTATTTCCTGTCTTTTTTCATTCTTGATTACTTCAATGCCTTTTTCGATGTGAAGTTCCCTTGGCCGTCCCCAGTCATAAAGCCTGTAAGTGATGTTGCAGCTTTGCTGGACTTCCAGAAGACGCAAGCCACCACCGATAGCGTGAACTGTACCCGACGGGATAAAAATGAAATCTCCCTTTTTTACAGTGACCCGGTTCAGCAAAGACTCCAGATTTTTTTCATTAATAGCGGTTTTGATTTCTTCCTTGCTGGGATTTCCTTTGAGACCATAAACTAAACTTGCGCCATCATCGGAAGAAAGCACATACCAGCATTCGGTTTTGCCCCGGCAATTCTGACCTTCAAGGCGTTTTGCGTCTTCATCGTCAGGATGTACCTGCACCGACAGAGTATCATTTGCCTGAATTACTTTTACGAGAAGAGGATAATCTTTTACAAGTGCTTTGAACTCGCTCTGACAGCCGTCCGAGTGGGTGGAGGCAATCCAATCCTCATATCCCCAGACTTTCTCAGAGCGAATAGGATTTAGTTTGACCACAGTTTTTCAGGATAGTAGCCTGAGGCGATTTTCTTAGCGATTTCGTCTTTTACGACCTGCTTGTCTTCTGGGTAGGTCATGCCGAACCAGCTTTCATCGCTGGTAAAGACCTTGATTTTGCCTTCACCGTTTTTGATGATGTCGCTTGCCGCAACTGGGAGAAGAGCCTCTGCCTTGGGAAGGGCAAGGCTGGTCTTCTTGAAATTTTCCCAGTATTCCTCAAAGCCCTCAAAGGCTTTTGGAGAGAAACCGAATAGATTCATGCTGACAGTCTCTTTTCCGGTCATTTTGACAATCTGGCCGTTCAAGTCAGACTCGATTTCATTTCCTGAGAAATGCTCGCCTGTGTAATAGATTTTTGTGTTCTCGACGATTGATTTGAGATAGCCATTTTCAGTCTGTGCCACGCCACGGCTCACAGAACCGTTTCGGCTCATGGTGTTTCCAAGAATATAGCCAACCATAGCGTGCTCAGTGCAGTCATTATTTATTGAAGAAAGATAGCCTCCCAATGTCTCAAAAGCAGAGCGTCCGTAGTAGTCGTCCGCATTGATGACGGCAAAGGGCTCGTGAATGGCTTCTTTTGCGCAGAGAACGGCATGAATCGTGCCCCAGGGCTTTGTGCGTTCTGCCGCCGTTTTTTGCTCTGCCTCGCTCAAAAGGGCTGTGGGGGTCTGGAAAACATATTCCGCATCGAAATTGCGGGCAACACGGTCAAAAAGCCGCTCCCGGAAATCTTTTTCAATGTCTTTGCGGATAATATAAACGACTTTTCCGAATCCGCATTTTTTTGCGTCGAATGCGGCGAAATCCAAAAGACACTCGCCGTTCTTTCCTACTGCGTCAATCTGCTTAACGCCGCCATAGCGACTACCCATTCCAGCCGCCAAAACAAGTAATGTTGGTTTCATAGCTTTATCTTAAACCTTTAGCGATGTTTCTTCAAGAATTCCATAAATTCTTCTTCGCGGAGGGGCTTTGAGTAAAAATAGCCCTGCACCTGGTCGCACTTGATTTTTCGCAAGAAATCCCGCTGTTCTTTGGTCTCTACGCCTTCAAAAATCGTCTCTTTTTTGAGATTTTTGCCCAAATCGATGAGAGTCTCAATGAAGTTTTCGCTGGTTGCGTCCAGTTTGCCTTCTTTTGCGTCAGAAGCGAAGAGAAAAGAGCGGTCAAATTTAAGCACATTCACTGGAATCGTTGACAGCATGTTAAGGGAAGATTCGCCTGAGCCAAAATCGTCCATGGCCACCTTAAATCCTTCTTTTTGAAGCATAATCGTGACTTCCCGCAGGACATTTTTATCCATTGAAGAACGCTCCAAAAGCTCAACTTCAACGAGACGGGGCGGAATATCGTATTTTTTGAGCAAATTCGTAAAATCATGAACGAAGCGGTCGGGCTTGTCGTGGTTTCGGCTCATGTTCACCGAGACAGGAACCGTGGGCTCTCCTTTATCGAGGCTTTTGCGCAGGAATTTAAAAACTTCCTCGTAGACATAAAAATCAAGTTTGATGACAAAATTGTTTCGCTCAAAAAGCGGGATGAACGAATTCGGCGGCATGAATCCCAGGACAGGGCTTTGCCAGCGCACGAGGGCTTCCGCGCCCACAACTTTGTCCGTGTTTAAGTCAACCTTAGGCTGATACATGACAAAAAATTCCCTGTTTTTGAGGGCGTTTTCCATGTGAGTTTCGATAAAATTGTCTTCGTTTGAGCGTTTAAGCAGCCTTTCATCATAAATTGCGAAAGTCTGTAGGGCGTTTTCCTTGATTGAGTCCTTTGCAAAATGGGCACGGCTGATTAAAGTCTGTGCGGTGATTGAAGAATCCATCTTTTTGGGAATGTAGAAAGACAGACCGAATTTTGGCGAGATTGGCAAATTCTGCTGTTTTAGTTCTTCATCAAGTGTTTTAAGAGATTCCTTAAACACATGCATTGATTTGTGTACTGATGTGATTTTTATGAAAACATAGAAATGGTCTGCATAGCCACGACTCAAAATGCCGTCGAACGATTTTGTGGTTTCGTAGAGAATTTTTGAGAATTGAAGCAGAATTTGGTTCGCTTTTCCTTCGCCCTGATTCTGATTGATGAATTTGAAGCCACGAATGTCGCTTTCAATCATGATGAATTTCGAGTTTGAATAGCGTTTGAGCATTTTATTCGCTTCTTTTTCAAAATAGGCGCGAACCCACAAGTGCGTGACCGAATCAATGTGCGTTGAGAGAATCTGATGCCGTTCCAAAACCGAGTGAAGCCATATTTCCAAAAGGAAAATGAGCGCAAGCACGATTACGATGATTTCGAGGATGAAATTCTGATAGTCTTTTTGTTTCTTTTCGATTTTGGTGAATTCTGAAAGTGGGACGGTCATGCCAACCGTCCAAGGGGCATTTTCCATCTCCTTGTAGAAGACATAGACATCGTTTCCGTCCACATCGGTGGTCTGCATGACGGAATCAACTTTTTCGGTCTCTTTGAAGTCTTTAGGTTTTTTGACTCCTGAGTGAAAAGTCCAGTTTGTCCATGCGTTGTTGTAATGTTTGATGAATTTGCCGTTCGTGTCGCGGACGCTCATTTTTTTGTTCAGACCGATTTTTATTTCGTCGATGAATGAGCTGACTGTTTCGATTGTGCAGCCTGCGCAAAGAACCCCCGTTATGCGGTTTGTCTCGTCATATAAGGGCCGTGCGAACACAATGATTGGCTCTCCGTTATGCTTTGACTCAAGAACCCTGCTTACATAGAATTTTGTTTTGCCTTCCATGATGATTTTGAAATATGGACGGTCGGCGATGGAGTGATTTTCACCGTAAGAGTTGTAAGTGTTTCCTTTTGCATCGGAATAAATGATTTCCGTGAAAGTTATGGATAAATTTTTCTGCTCATTGGTGAGAAGTTCTTTTATGGCTTCAGGAGAAAGGGTTTTGTAAGCAAGCTTCGCATAAATGATGTCGATTTCCGATTCAAGATTTTCAAGTTTTGTTTGCAAGGCCAGCGTATAATCTTCCACCGTATCTTCGCATTGCTGGATAAAAGTGAGTTTTGCGTCGTTCTGAATCTTTTTGAGAAGGGTATTGGCCAGAATAATGTTTAATATAAGAATTAAAACGAGAGTTCCAAACAGAGCGAAGAGTCGTTCTATATTTGAATTTATGTAAAATTTTCGCCCCATTTTTTCTCCGAACCTTCATAACTTTAAATCTAAATTAAACTTATTTAAATCTTTCAAAATTCAACTATAACACATATTTTCATAAAAGCAAGAAAAATGTTAGAATGCGCTTATTATGAAGACATTTCCACTTTCACACGAAGAATTAAAAAAATTGGCGGAAAAGTTTCCCACGCCATTCTATCTTTATGACGAAAAAGCGATTCGAGAGAACATGCGCCGCTTCACCAAGGCTTTTTCTATTTTCCCGGCTTTCCGCGAGTATTATGCCGTAAAGGCCTGCCCCAACCCATATATATTGAAGGTTCTTGCAAGCGAGGGCTGCGGCGCGGACTGCTCAAGCCTTCCAGAGCTCATGCTTTCTTCAATGAGCGGAATTAAGGCCAAGCATGTCATGTTCACTTCAAACGAAACTCCTGCCAGCGAGTATAAATACGCCTTTGCTAACGGAAACATCATCAACCTTGACGACATCACCCACATTCCTTTCTTAAAAGAAGCCTTGGGCGGAAAGTTGCCTGACACAATCTGCTTCCGCTACAATCCGGGGCCTCTGAAGCACGGATGCAATTCCATCATCGGAAAGCCTGAGGAAGCGAAATACGGCCTTACCAGGGAACAGATGTTCGAAGCCTACAAAATCTGCAAGGAAGAGGGGGTAAAGCACTTCGGCCTTCACACAATGGTAGCCTCAAACGAGCTGAATCCAAACTTCTTTGTTGATACGGCAAAACTTGTCTTTGAGCTTGCGGCGGAAGTAAAGGAAAAACTTGGCGTGCGAATCGAATTCGTGGACTTGGGCGGCGGACTTGGAATTCCTTACAAGCCTGACCAGAAGCCTGTGGATTACGATGAGGTTGCCCGTGGAATCCGCGCTGAGTATGACCGCGTTGTAGTTCCCGCAGGCCTTGATCCCCTTGAAATTTACTGGGAATGTGGCCGCCCGATTACAGGCCCTTACGGCTGGCTCGTTGCAAAGGCGATTCACGAAAAGCACATTTACCGGGAGTACATTGGCCTTGATTCCTGCATGGCAGACTTGATGCGACCGGGCATGTACGGCGCCTACCACGAAGTCACCGTCTCAGGCAAAGAAAACGCTCCAAAAGACCATGTTTACGATGTGGTGGGAAGTTTGTGCGAAAACTGCGATAAATTCGCCGTCCAGCGGGAACTGCCAAAAATCGACATGGGCGACCTGGTGATTATCCATGACGCAGGCGCTCACGGCCGGGCAATGGGCTTTAACTACAACGGAAAATTGCGCTGCGGCGAGCTTTTGCTCCGGGAAGACGGCTCTGTAAAAGAAATCCGCCGCCGGGAAACAATCGACGACCTTTTCAGCACCCTGGACTTGGGCGGGCTGGATGAGTTTAAAGTGTAATTAGACGCGGATTAACGCAGATGCACATACGAAAACACGCGTTTTGTGCTGCCGCGTAAGCGGCAAACGTATATAGTTACAGGCACAAAACGCGTGTAGCAGGCTAGCCTGCAGTTTCGATAAGCCGTTATCACGACTGGGAGCCGTTTTTTTTGCTCTATCTAGTTGATTTATTTCTTCAAAAGCGCTGCGAAAGGATTGTATGTGTCGCCGTCGTCGGAAGAGTCCTGCTTTTTCAGGTAGTCTGCGGCATCGTCTTCCTCTTCGTCGCTTTCACCTGCAGGGGCAAGGCTGATTCGCTTTTCTTGGGCGTCGATTTTCTGAACGACCACTTCCATTGCGTCGCCGACCTTGAATTTCTTGCTCAGGTTGGTCTTGTCGTTCACGTCGCGGAGAAGGCTTACATGCACGAGACCGTCAATTCCCGGCTTCAAGTTTACGAACAAGCCGAAAGCCGCGATTCGCTGGATTTTTCCCGTGAATTTGTCGCCGACATTTATAGAAGAAACTTCGTCCCAGGGGTCTTTTTCAAGCTCTTTCATGCTTAAAGAGACTTTTGAGCGGTCAGGCTTGGCTGTGTTCCATTCAGCCTTGATGATTTTGGCTTCAATTTCCTGACCTTCGCTCAAAACATCAGAAACATCATTTATTCGAGCATGAGAAATTTCTGAAATTGGGAGCAGGGCCTGGAATCCGTTCAAATCGATGAAGGCACCGTAGCTCTGGATTGACTTGACCTTTCCCTTGACCACCGAGCCCACCGTGAGTTTTTCTGAAAGAGAGTTGACTTTTGAAACCTCGGCTTCTTCCTCCACCTTGCGGTTAGAGACGATGATGTTCTTTCCCTCGTTCTTGAATTCCGTGATGATGAAAGTCATGCTGCGGCCCACATACTCGGCCGGTTCAAGGCGGTTTTTGTAGCCCATCTGGCTGTATGGACAGAATGCTCTGGCCGTGCCGATTTTGACCTCAAATCCGCCCTTGATTTCTTTTTCGACATGACCTTCAACCGGAAGGCCTGAGTTGAATGCGCTTTCAAGAACGTTCGTGTCGGCATTTTCGCCCTTCAAGCGGGTGGTGAAGTGCAGCTCATCCCGGTTTGATGAGACAAAGTAGACTTTGATTTTGTCTCCTTCTTTTACGGTGCAGTTTCCGTCAGCGTCGATGAATTCTGCCTTATCGACAAAACCCTCGCTCTTCAATCCCAAATCAATAAAAACCGTGTCAGAGGAAATCTGAACGACCGTAGTCTCAACTTCCTGCCCGATTTCAAATCCTTTCATTTTTAACTCCTTTTCTTGTTATTTTATTCTAAAACTCATATTCCAGCAATTGGCAGTTCGTGATTCCGAAGGCGCCGAATTCTTCGTTGGTCATGTCGCAGAAATAGGAATTCACCACGCGGGAAAGTCCGTTGTGGGCCACCAGGAGAAATGTCTTTCCCGTGCGTTTGGTTTCTTCCGTGAGCTTGTCCAGCAGATTGTAGATTCTCTGGGCTGTTTTCATGTAAGACTCGCCGCCCAAATCCCGGCCGTAAGACATGGCGAATGTCGTGAGGGAGGCGCGGAATTCAGGAGTTTCCCGGTTCGTGTCCTCGTAAATGCCGAAATTCCTCTCGATTAAAAGAGGCTCTTCCTCCGCCGGAATTCCCGTAATCTCTGAAATGTGAAGGGCTGTGTTTTTTGCCCTGGAGAGAGGAGAATAGAAGATTTTATCGATTTTTACTTCGCCCCTTTCGATTTTTGCTTTGATTTCATTTCCAAGCTTGATTGCCTGCTCGTGGCCGTTTTCGGTGAGGGCAACTTCCCGCGCTCCGCAGACCAGCTTTTTTGTGTTGGTGAAAGTCTCGCCGTGGCGGGTAAAATAGATTTTAGACATGAGAAGATTATATAGAATATTAGAGAAAAATGGAACGATTTTCGGAAAAATCACAAAAACGGCATGAAATGCGAAAAAGGGCAAAAAGTTACAAAAAACAGTTGACAAAGGTTAAAAAAATGCATAAATTGTTTTCACTTAGAGAGTAGTTAGTGTTAGCTAACTTATATTTTAAAAAGGTGGTCTTTATGAAAAAGATTATTTCAATTTTGGTCGCATTTGCAAGTACATTCTCTCTTGCATTTGCAGAGGGAACGGAAATTTCTTTCTCTAATAAAATTTATGAGGAGGACTATGTTCTTGAGCATACTGACAAAAAGTATGATGATGAGGGAGAATCAAAAACAGAAAAAGATTTTCCTGGCATTAAAGAGAAGATGAGTGTGGAGCTTACCTCTGAGCAGGTTGATGCAATGGTTGCCGCAATAGTAACTGTTGATGATTATGATGAGCAGCATTTTGGTGTTCAGGGTGAAGTTGATGATTGGTACATTGAATTCCGACCAATTCATCCAGTTACTTTCGGAATGCATACGAGTATTTATGCAGATGGTTCTTATCTTCCTATTTATGATGATAATATTGCTACAGGTGATATTGGAAGCTCTGGTTTCACTGTAACATTCCGGCCGACGGTTCTTAAAGATGCTCTTCGACTTTCTTTCTCTGCTCCTTTTGACTTTGACGGCGACACATCTACAGGCAAAATTAACTGGTTTAACGGAAGCAAAGACCATACGAATGCTGAGACAGGAGATCCCGATCCGGAGCAGGAAAAATTTGATTTCCGTCTTGGTGCGATTTACAATCATGACTATTTCAACTTAGGTGTTTCAATTCAGGATGTTGCCGATGATGACGAGAGACAGATTGGCGTCTATTTGGCTTTGCCTACATTGCTTGGTGCTTCCGAGAATCTTACTATTGGCGGTGGTTTTGCAACAGCAGAGAGTGAAGGTGGAGTGGCTGCATTTGATGATCTTACCTTCTATGGCGGAATCTCTTATAAAAAACTTGTCAACGGTTTCCTGACTTATGAAACTGACGCTTTTAGCTTTAAGGCTGAGGCATTGTACAATTTTGGCGAGAATTTTGGTTTTGATGATGACGATGAAGTTTTTTATCTTTGGGATTTCTACTCGGCAGCATCTGTTTCATTTAAGCTCGCTGAGAAACTCACGGCTTCTTTGACTGGTAAGGTCATGATTGACTTGAAGAAAAATGCTGACTTTGCTGCTCTTATTGGAAAAGATGAAAAAGCCGCAAATGTTTATGCTGCTGCATTCGCACTTGACTTTGACATTAACGAACGCAACACTGTTGGTGCAGAATTTGATATTGATACATTCGATGGAAACTGGGCAGTTGCAGTCCCTGTTTACTGGGAGTATCATTTCTAATCAATCAAATTCACCGTTAATTAAATTGTGAGCTACGCTGCCCGGTCCTGGTACTTTGGGCAGCTTTTCTCTTTTAAACCACTGGGCGTCTTTTAACTCGTCTTCTTGAATCGTGATTTCGCCGCTTTCGTATTCGGCACGAAAAGCCAGCATGAGCTGGTCTGGAAAAGGCCATGCTTGACTTCCCACATAGCGGATATTTTTGACTTTAAGGCCTGTTTCTTCAAGGACTTCACGCTTTACGGCATTTTCAATTGTTTCGCCCATTTCAACAAAGCCCGCGATGCAGGAATACATGCCGTCGCCCCGATTTTTGTGCTGGGCAAGTAGAATTTCGTCCCCTTTGCTCACCAGAGTGATGATTGCAGGTTCCAGTTGCGGGAAATATTGCTTTCCGCAGTGAATGCAGGTGCGGGCTGTGAAATATTCATCGTCTTTGAGTGGAGCGCCACATTTCGCGCAGAATCTCTTGTCGTTCTTGAAATTGAGTAAACCGCGGGCTCTGGCTGCCAGCCCCGCCAATTCTGCCCCGGAGATTTTTTTTGTTTCGTCAGTGAAGCTTACATAATCGTCAATCCGTTCAATTCTTCTCATTTTGTGGAAAAATTCACGAAGGGGAATGTCTGTGCATCCGGCTGGATTCGGCGTGTCTTTTTCGAGAAGCATTGCGGAGTAGCCGTACTCCATTTCGGCAAACCAGTCCTCTGCGACGTTCATCTCAAGGCATTTGCGTACAACGCTCTCATCGGGCAAGGAATCCCCCTGCAAAAGAATTGAATTCTCACGGAAAATAAAGTGAATCTCACAAAAAACATTCATCTGGTTAGAAATCATCGGCATAATTAAAGTATAAGTCTGAAATCTTGAAAAAGCAAAGAAAAATGTGCTATTCTTTCCCACGAGGTAAATATGAAAGTCGCAATTTTTTTCGGTTCAAAATCAGACACTGAGACAATGAAAAAGGCAGCCGATGTTCTTAAAGAATTCGGCGTTGATTATAAGGCATACATTCTTTCGGCTCACCGTGCCGGCGCTCTCCTGCATGAGACTGTCAAACAGGTGGAGCAGGACGGCTGTGAGGTGATTATCGCGGGAGCTGGCTTGGCGGCGGCTCTTCCCGGCGTGATTGCGGGGGATACGACTCTTCCTGTAATCGGCGTTCCCCTGGAGTGCGTAAATCCAGGAAAATCAAACGGCTTGGGCGGCATGGATGCACTTCTTTCTATTGTACAGATGCCACCTCAGATTCCGGTGGCTACTGTCGGAATCAACTCTTCAAAAAACGCGGCATACCTGGCCCTTCAGATTCTCTCAATCAAATATCCTGAGATCAAAGAAAAACTCCAAGCCTTCCGCAAAAAGCTGGCCGACGACGCAAAGGCATCTGGCCTTGATGTAGAGTTGTAATGCTCTGTAATTCACTTGTTATCGGTGGATAAATTTTTATATATTCACTATAATCAACACATATTAAAATTCCTTTTGGAGAATAAAATGGCAACTGTCAATTACAAAGATTCTGGCGTTGATGTTGAAGAAGGTTACAATGCCGTCAACGAATACAAAGTTCATGCAAAACGCACTCGCATTCCGGGCTTGCTCAGCGATTTGGGAAGTTTCAACGGAATGTTTGAAATTCCCAAAGGCTTAAAAAATCCTGTCATGGTCTCAGGCACTGACGGTGTCGGAACAAAACTCGACATCGCTTTCCAAATGGGCAAATACGACACGGTTGGCATCGACTGTGTTGCCATGAGCGTAAATGACATCCTCTGTTCAGGCGTTCAGACATCTTTCTTCCTTGACTATGTCGCATGCGGCAAACTTGACGCAAAAGTTGCTGGCGAGCTTGTCAAAGGCGTTGCCGATGGTTGTGTTGACACAGGTTGCGCCCTCCTCGGTGGTGAAACAGCTGAAATGCCTGGTTTTTACGATGAAGGCAAATATGATTTAGCTGGTTTTGGTGTAGGCGTCGGCGAAAAAGAAAACATGATTACAGGTCAGAAGATTGAGGCGGGGGATGTCCTTGTCGGTCTTTCTTCAACTGGCTGCCACTCAAACGGCTATTCTCTCGTCCGCAAACTTGTCAAAGACTTCAGCGAACCTTTCGCTGGCAAGACAATCGGCGAAGTTCTCCTCACTCCAACCCGCATTTATGTCCGTCCTGTAATGGATGTCCTCTCTGCATTCGGCGAGAGCGTTCACGGCATGGTTCACATCACAGGCGGCGGTTTCTATGAAAATGTTCCGCGCATGTACGCAAAGGGCAAAAATCTTGTTTCTGTAATCAAAAAAGATTCATGGCCAAAACCTGCAATTTTTGAAGAGCTTATCAGGCGCGGTGCTGATGCAGAGGGTGTTTGGGGCACATTTAACATGGGAATCGGCTTCATTCTCGCTGTAAAGGCAAGCGCTGCAGACGCAATCATTGCCCGCTTCAACGAAAAGGCAGCTTCTTTCCAGACCGAGCCTTACGAAAAAGCCGGGGCTTCTCCTCTCAAAGCCTACAAAATCGGCTATGTCGAAAAATCCGAAAAAGACTTGGGTGAAGACCTTAAAGGCAGCCACGAAGCTACACGGCTTATATAAGCCTCAAAAACTTCCGACAATCAAAGCATGAAAAAAGTTTTTTCTATACTTTCTCTTATTTTGGCTGTCGGAGTTTCTTCTCTGTTTCTTTTTACTTCCGCCGACAAGCATTTGTTTTCTTTTTTGCAAAAATACATGGCGGAAAAACCTTCTCCTGTTCCTCTTGTCCTTGTTTCTGTCGATGAATCATCTGTAAAGGAAAATAAATCGCCTTTTTTGCCAGCGGCTTCTGTTGAAAAATGCAATTCTCGTGTTCGGGAATTGGGGGCAGTTGCTTTTTCTTATGATTCAGGTTTTAAAAGTCGATTTGTAAAAATTGATTCGCTTGTTGAAAAAAAAGAAATTAAGCCTCAAAACGAAAAGTCTTTTTTTAATATAAAAATTGTCTTTTCTGGTAAAAATCATTCTCCTCTTGACCGAACGACACCAGAGCTTTCATACGATTTGCTTCCTCTCGGATATCCCGAAAATTCTGTGTCAGATGTTTTTTTAGCGGGAAATATTCCGTTGGAAAACGATTTTCCCTTAAAAAAAAGACAACTGCTTGTTAAAAAAGATGGATTGTATTATGCCGATATGATTTTTTCAGATATTTTTGAAAGTCTTGGTGTTTCATGTCTTGGTGTCAGCTCCTCTGAGATAGTCTTAAAAAATCCTTCTTTTCCGAACGGCCTTTCGCCTGATTCGATATCTATTCCCCGTTCGGGTGACGGTTCGGTGATTTTAAAATTTCCTCCCACTTCATGGCAGGATTTTAAGACGGTCTCTTTTTCTGAAATCCTTGGCTATTCTCGTCTTGAGGACAGGTTTTATTCTTATTTAAAAATAATGGCAGAAAGAGGTTTGTTTGGTGAGTTGAATTCTGAAAGTCCCCTGTCTGTGTATGAATCCTCTCTTGCTGTCGAAAAAGATTTTGTCCGCGACTATAATCAGCAAAAAAAACTAAAAGAAAAATTTTTCCATCTTATGAATGCCTATTTGAACGGAAATCAAGAGCAAATATTAAGTGAGGCTACAGGTGATGAAGGTAAGCGGGCTATTATCAAGAATTCCTTCACGACCTGCCGGAAATTATTTTCAGAACTTTCCGATACCCGCGAAAATCTTTCAAAAGTATTGGATGGCGCTTTTTGCGTGCTTGCGATTACTGCCGATTCATTTGCTGATTTTGAACCTTCTCCTTTTGACGAGCGATTTCCTGTCTCATTGGAGCCAGTGATTCTTGCCAATATGATTTTTTCTGAAGATTTTGTCTCGGAACTTCCTTCGTTTTTTTCACTTTTAATTTCCTTGCCGGCTTGTTTTCTCTTTCTTCTCATTGCCTACCGGATAAAAAGAAGAAGTTCTATTCTGCTCCTTTCCTTCTTTGTCTTTGTTCTTCTTTTGTCCGCACTTTTATTTTCTGCCGTTTGTCTCCGTGTTTTTCTTGCTTTCTTCGCTCCTTTAAGCTCCATTCTGATTCTTTCGATAATATTTTCGATTTTTATTTTTACTGAGAATTCGCACACTCGAAGGAATTTGACAAGCCTTTTTTCAGGTTTAATTGCCAAAAAAAATGTAAAGAAAATAATGTCTGCTCCGTCCTCGATTTTTTCGGAAAGCCAAAAAAATGAAGCGACTGTGCTTGCGACCTCAATCCGCTCTTTCTCTGAAATCCGTACGCTTTTGAATGATAATCAGCTGCTTTCCCTTATGAATCATTATTTTGACTTTGTGTTTGCGGAAATTATTGCTTTAGGTGGAGTGATTGAGTCTTATCGTGATGATAAAATAGTCGCCTTCTTTGGCCCGCCTATTTCTGATGAAGAGCATTGTTCCCATGCTGTTAGTGCGGCCCTTGCTCTTAAGAAATGTGATGAACGAATAAACGAAGAGATAAGGACATATCCGCTTTCTCCAAAAATTGATGGCATGAGTGACGACTTGTACACGGCTTTTTTTATTTTGGAGCATAACAAAAAGATGATTGCAAGTCAGTCCGGCTTGTATTCAGGTTTCCTTGTTACGGCTTGTTCTGGCGGGATGGGAAAGTTGCTTTTTAAAATTATAGATGATTCATGGGAAAAAGCTGGAAAAATTCGGGATACTTATAAAAAAACGGGAAATTCCGGAGTTCTTCTGAATGAAGCTGCCTTTGATTTTATAAAATATGATTATATTACGAGGAGATTGGGCGATTCTTTTGAGATTCTTGGTGATATGAAGGATGATGATGAAAGGCTCTGGAATTATGCAAAATATTGGAACCAGGCTATTGATTTATACGAACATGGTGAAAAGGAAAAAGCTCTGGCCGTCTTTAAAAAGCTTTCCGAAGGCCGTCCTTCTGACAAAGTTGCGAAGTATTTTATAAATTTGATAAATGGGGTATAATAGGAGAATGAAAATTGCTGTTTTAGTGAGTGGCGGCGGCACGAATTTGCAGGCCCTGATTGATTACGAAAAAGAACATTCTGATTGTCCTTATAATATTGCGCTTGTCGTTTCAAACACAAAGAATGCTTATGCGCTTGAGCGTGCAAAAAAGGCGGGAATTCCTGCTGAAATTCGAAGTCCTTTCTCTGTTCTCGGAAAAGAAAAAGCGGAGAGTGCGAGCCGTGACGAAAAAAGAATTGCCATCAGTGATGCGATTTTGGACTTATGTCACATGAATAAAATCGAAGCCATTGTTCTTGCCGGCTATCTGTCGGTTTTGGGTGGCAATATTATCGAAGAATATTCCGGAAGAATCATAAATTTGCATCCAGCACTTTTGCCAAAGTTTGGCGGTGTCGGAATGTGGGGGCACAATGTTCATGAAGCCGTGCTTGCCGCTGGCGAAAAAGAGAGCGGTTGTACGGTTCATTTGGTTGATTCTGGCTGTGACACGGGCAAAATCCTTGTTCAAAAAAAAGTTCCTGTTTTACCTGATGATACTCCTGATTCCCTTTATGAGCGAATCGCACCCCATGAGCACGAGGCAATGATTGAAGGAGTTTGTCTTCTTGCTGAAATTTTAAAATCTGGCCGATAATATAATGTTGGACATAAAAAAGAAAAATCCTATATTATTAAAATAATCTTTCTTTTTTACTTGACTTTGAAAATCTAACGGTTAAAATAGATAGTATGAGTGATTATCTTGATTCTACTAACGAAGAATTGTTAAAGGACTACTTCTCTGAGTCTGAAATGATGGTTGATAACCTCGAAAGCAATATTCTTGCGATTGAGAATGATCCAAATAATCATGATGCCATCGATGAAATCTTCCGCGCAGCACATACCCTCAAAGGAAATTCGGCAACTGTTGAATTTAGTGAGATTGCACATTTTGCACATACAATGGAAGACCTTCTTGATGAAGTCCGTTCTGACAAGATTAAAGTTACAGAAGATATTGTTGATACGCTTCTTACGGCTCTCGATGTAATTAAGGCTATGCTTGAAGAGCGAAAGAACGGTTCTGTATATGGCGAAAGTGTTGAAGAGATTACCAATAAAATCAAATCGATGATTGGTGGTGGCGGAAGCGCACCTGCTCCAAAAACGGCGGCTCCTGCTGTGGCTCCGACCCCACAGGCGGCTCCAAGCGCACCTGCGGCAAGTTCGGCTGCTTCAACGGTCGCACTTTCTGAGTATGAGCTTGCTGAACTTAAGCAGGGCTGTGAACCTGGCCAGCAGTTGTGGTCTGTTGCTGTCACATTCGACGAAAACAATCCTATGAATTCTGTCGGTGGTATTCAGGTGTTCGCTGCTCTCAAGGCTTGCGGTACGGTTCTTAAAACCATCCCTGATTTTGATGCCCTCTACGAAGACGAATTCCATAAAGATGTCACTTATTTTGTTGCTTCAAATAATACGGCAGAGCAGCTTGAAGATACGGCATTCCTCGATGATGTTACTTTGAGTGTTGATGCTAAAAATCTTGATAATGCAGTTGCGAGCGATTCTGCTCCTGTACAGGCGGCTGCTCCTCAGCCTTCTGCTCCAGTGGCTCCGGCCCCACAAGCTGCAAGTCCTGCACCAGCGGCGGCTCCTGCTGCTGAGGCTCCCAAAAAAGAGGCTCCAAAGCCAGCCGCAAAAACGGCTCCGGCTACAGGTCATGCGCAGCAGAGCACGATTCTCCGTGTCGATTCAAAGCGTGTTGACAATCTCATGAATCTTGTTTCAGAAACTGTCATTACAAAGGCTTCTTTCAATCAGAGCCAGCAGCAGTTTGCTGATATGCTTATTCAGTTCCAGACACTCGATTCTTCTTATAAAGAGAAAGTTCGCCGAATGTTCGAGCAGCTTCCTCAGTATCTTGAAGAAATCCAGAATGGTGTTGCTGTTAAAGATATCAAAGCAAATATCACGAATGAATTCGGTGATATTGCGAGCATTTTTGATGCATTTGAAAACCGTTTCAAAGATTTGAATTCCAAATTTCATTCTTCTACGCAGAACCTCGGCCGAATCACTGGCGAGTTGCAGGAAGGTATCATGAAAATCCGAATGGTTCCTATCAGTCAGGTTTTCGATCGCTTCCCCCGCGTTGTTCGTGATTTACAGAAGGATTTGGGTAAAAAGGTTAATTTGCTCCTTGAGGGTGAGGATACCGAACTTGATAAGACGGTTGTTGATGATCTTATGGACCCAATCATGCACTGTGTCCGAAACTCCGTTGACCACGGCATTGAGTCTCCAGAAGAGCGCAAGAATGCAGGTAAAGATGAAACAGGTACGGTTCTTCTCAAGGCTGCCAATGAAGGAAACAGCATCGTTATTGATGTAGTTGATGACGGTGGTGGTATCAATGTTGAAAAGGTAAAGGCAAAGGCTATTGATAAAGGTCTTATCCATCCATCAAAAGTCCTTTCAGACCAAGAGGCTGCTCAGCTTATTTTCCTGCCGGGCTTCTCAACGGCAGAAAAAATTACGAATGTATCAGGTCGTGGTGTAGGTCTTGATGTTGTCAAAACGATGATTGAAAAGCTTAACGGTACGATTCAGGTTACTTCTGAGCACGGAAAGGGGTCTAAGTTCTCAATCCGCCTGCCGCTTACATTGGCAATCATTCAGGGCTTGCTCGTTCGTGTTGGTCGTGAAGTTTATTCAATTCCGATTGCCTCGGTTATCGAAAGTGTCCGCGTCAAAAAAGAAGAAATCAACACGATTGATAATTACGAAGTCCTTAATGTTCGTAATGAAGTTATCAGCGTGCTTCGTTTGAGCCGATTGTTCAATATTCGAACTAACGAAGACGGCGAATATTGTTTTGTTGTTATCGTTGGTTCTCAGGATAAAAAAATTGGCGTTATGGTAGATAATCTTATTGGTGAGGAAGATGTGGTTATCAAACCATTACGAGATCAGTTCACCCAGTCGCCAGGTATTTCTGGTGCTTCAATTCTGGGTGATGGCTCAGTTTCACTTATTATTGATGTCGGTCAATTGCTTGAATTAGGTGTTCGTCAGGAAATTCAAGCACGCCAAGAGTCGAGTGTAGAGGACTAAGGAGAAGATTATGGCAGATACAACAAACGAAAAACCTTCAATCAACTCCGTTCTAAAGGAAAGTTTGGGTAATCTTCAGAATGTTGTTGCGGCTGATACTGCAACTCCTGAAAAGCCTGATAATATAGTTGTCGTCGATTACAAAATGGTCACTTTTTCTCTTGCAGGAAAGGACTATGCAATCGACATCATGAAGGTCAAAGAAATCGCTAAAGCAGGTCGTTTTACTTATGTACCGAATGCTCTTCCATTCGTTCTTGGTGTATACAATCTGCGTGGTGATATCATCCCGATTATCGATTTGCGCTTGTTCTTCAATATTGATATGCCAGAGCGTGAGTATGATGCTCTGGAGAATATGCTCATTGTTTCTATAGGTGAGCTTACATTCGGTGTTGTCGTTGATGAAATCGATAAAGTTGTCGGAATTCAAAAATCAAGCATTAATCCGCCTCACCCCTTGTTTGGTGACATCAATATCAAATATATTCAGGGTGTCGTGGAAGTAAACAATCGCTTGTATATTCTTCTGGACATCGAGAAGATTTTTGGCTCAAAAGGCGATAAAAAATCTTCTGATGGAGCTGTGGCTAGAGAAATGTCTGCTCGAATGGCGTCTGCTGCACAGGCTCCTGCAAAAAAACAGGCTTCAAAGGCAGCCCCCGCAAAAGAAGAAAAGGTAGACTATTCTTTTGTAGTTGATTCACTGGCTTCTATGCGAAAATTTTCTGCATCTGCACTTAACGATAAATGGATGCAGACTCGATATAAAGAATGGGAAGGGGAGCGTGGCAAAAATAAGACTCAGCTTCAGAGCCCGACAGATGCTGATTTGTTCCTAAAGAATTTCTATTCACCTTGTAGCGATAAATGGTGGGATAAGGCTTATGCTGATTCAATCTTTAAAGCCCTTCCTGACAATGCAGCTAAACAGATTATCGTATGGAATCCAGGTTGTGGAAAAGGTCCTGAGACATATTCTTTAGCTTGTATTCTTAAAAAGCGTTATCCTGAGGCAAAAGTGCGAATTTACGCTCATGAAGTTGATTTGCTCAGTATCTCTAACGCACCATTGCTTGCAGTTCCTGCTGATGTTGCCAATGATTGGTATGCACCGTATATTACAAAGAAGGCTAACGGAGATTTCACTTTTATTCCTGAAATCCGAGATAGCATTTTGTTTGAATATCACGACTGTGCGAATACCAATAATTTGCCATCTTGTGATATAATCTTTGCACGGGATGTGTTGTCATTCTTGCCGGAAGCGGCCCAACAGACAATCGTTGCTGATTTCTCTGAAAAACTTAAAGGAAACGGTGTAGTATTCCTTGGTAAGAATGAATCACTTGCAGAGAATCCCAAATGGTCTGCAAATACAGTCGGAACAGTAACTATTTTTAGCAAAAAATAGCATAAAATAATACAGGAGTAAAAACTCATGAGAGTAGAGTACATTAATCCATTTGTTGAAACTTCATATCAGATTTTGAAGGAAGTGCTTGGTGGCGCAACCGTTACACGCGGTGATTTGTATCTCAAATCAACGGCTATGCCTGTAATGGGTGTTGCTGCCCTCGTAGGTCTTGCTGGTGATGTTGAAGGTCGTGTTCTTTTTGATATGACTTATGAAACAGCTTTGAACATTGCTTCTGCAATGAACGGTGAGACGCTTACAAAATTCGATGATCTTGCTAAAGCTACTATCAGCGAACTTGCAAATCTCATCACAGCTCAGGCTGTTACTAAATTGCATGAGCTTGGATTCAAGTTCGACCTTACGCCACCAGCTCTTTTTGCAGGTGAAAAAATGGAAATTGCTGCATTGGGTAGCAGTCAGACAAACAGTGTAGAGGCTCTTATTGTTCCTCTTATCACTGAGTGTGGTAAAATTGAAGTTAACGTCGCAATTCGCGAACGCATGTAAAAAGGATAAGGAGTGCCAAAATGAAAACAAAACAGGATTTTCCTTCAATCAATGAGCGTCCGCCAGAGGGCATGAATGCTGACGGAACAAAAATCCGTGTACTTGTTGTAGACGATTCAATGTTCGTTGCAAAACAGCTCGGTCAGATTCTCACAAGTGAAGGATATGAGGTCGTTGCTACAGCTGTTGACGGTAAAGACGGTGTTGATAAATACAAGGAACTGTGTCCGAATGTTGACTTGGTAACTATGGATATTACTATGCCTCGCATGGACGGTATCACAGCCCTTGAGCAGATTGTTGCTTTCGACAAGAATGCTCGCGTTGTCATGGTTAGTGCTCTTGGTAAAGAGGAATTGGTTAAAAAATCACTTCTTCTCGGTGCTAAGAACTACATCGTAAAACCACTTGACCGCAAGAAGGTTCTTGAGCGAATCTCTGCAGCTCTTAAATAGTCATTAGAATCGGAGTGCATTTCGCATTCCGATTTTTTGTTTTTGTCTTTTGACAAAAATCTGAAAATTCATTATATTTTCTCACACAGCGCGTAGCTCTTAAAATAGCGTAAAACCAGTTGTTTTAGGGGCTATGCGCTTTTTTTTATTTTGTGAGGAAAAATGAAGGAAAATGCTTTTAAAAGCGAGTCGGCAGCGCAAAATCCTCTCGCTTCTCTCCCGGTAAAGTCTCTTATGCTTAAAATGGGAATTCCAATGATTCTTTCCATCGGCGTATTTTTTGATGACTCTGGCCTTGTCTTTGGAAAATTCAGAATGGCTCGTCTGGCTGACCTTCCTTTTTGCGGAGGCTCTTTCATTCGTGGTGGCGGTTATTTTATTCCGGCGACAGGGCTTTCATGTAAGGAAAGTATTTGGAATCCATATTCTCTCTTTTAAGCATTTCTGATATAATTTCCTCATGTTTCAGGTTCGTGTGAAGGCTGATTTTGCGGCGGCGCATTTTTTGCGTGATTATCATGGTAAGTGCGAGAATTTGCACGGTCACAATTACAAGGTCTACGCTCATGTGCAAGGCTCTTCCCTTGACGAAGGGGGGATGCTGCTTGATTTTACTGAGCTGAAAAAGGCTTTGAAGGCTGTATGCGAAAAGCTTGACCACAGGAATTTGAATGACATCGGTTTTTTTGACCAGAATCCCAGCGCGGAGCGAATCGCGGTTTACATTTACAATGGGATTGTGGAGCAGATTCCTGATTTGAAAAAGTCGGATGAGGCCAAGAAAACGCACTTGTGGGCGGTCGATGTTTTTGAGACAGACAACAACAGGGCAAGATATTTGCCGGAGTAAAAGGGCTAGGGATTGGAGTGGCGGCGTCAGCCGTTCTGAAACGACCGTAAGGGAGTGGAAGAATGAAGCGGTGAGCGGAACCACGCAAAGCCCGGCGGCGATAGCCGCAGCCCCATGGAGATATTTATGAAACAGATTTCTATTCTTGATTCCACTTTGCGGGACGGCTCTCAGGGCGAGGGCATTTCTTATTCAGTGCAGGACAAAATCAATATCGTTAAGGCTTTGGACGATCTGGGGGTTGCTTATATTGAGGCGGGAAATCCAGGCTCGAACCCCAAGGACATGGAATTCTTTGCCGAGGCGAAAAAACTCAAGCTGAAGCATTCTAAAATCGTGGCTTTTGGCTCAACGCGGCGAAAGGGGATTAAGTGCAGCGAGGATGCTAATCTTCAGAGTCTTCTGGCGGCTGAAACTGAGGTCGTCTGTATTTTCGGGAAGACTTGGGATTTTCAGGCTACGGAGATTTTGCACGCCAGCCTTGAGGAAAACCTTGAGATGATTCGTGACACGGTGGCATTTCTTGTCGCAAACAAAAAAGAAGTTATTTTCGACGCTGAGCATTTTTTTACCGGCTACACTGAAAATGCCGATTACGCCATGAAGGCTCTTGAGGCCGCCGTTGAGGGCGGGGCGAAGGTTCTCTGCCTTTGCGAGACTAAGGGCGGCATGATGCCCATGCAGTGCTACGAGATTACGAAGCACGTAGTTGAGCATTTTAAGACAAGAAGTTGTGTTGACAGAAACGGCAAAGCCGTTTCTGTCGAAGGAGACGGCGCTTGCGGCGTCTCCGTAGGCATTCATACTCACAATGATTCTGGCTGTGCGGTGGCTAATTCCCTTCTTGCTGTTGAGGCGGGGGCGAGCCATGTGCAGGGCGTTCTTTTGGGATTCGGTGAGCGAACCGGGAACGCGAATCTTTCTACGATTATCGCGGATTTGCAGCTTAAAAGCGGCTGTGAGTGTATTCCTGCTGAGAATATGCAGAATCTCACCCCGATTTGTAAGCGGGTCGCAGAGATTACGAATATCGCCCTTAACGCGGGAATGCCTTATGTGGGAGCCAGCGCATTTGCCCACAAGGCGGGAATGCACATCGACGCGGTGATTAAAAATCCTTTTGCCTACGAGCATGTCACTCCTGAGAGCGTTGGAAACAGTCGGGTCTTCCTCATGAGCGAGGTTGCCGGAAAGAGCATGATTGTTGAGAAAGTTCAGAAATTCGACAAATCTCTCACAAAGTCAAGCCCTGTGGTGGCTGAAATCGTCAAGCGGGTAAAGGATTTGGAGCATGACGGCTATCAGTTTGAGGGTGCGGACGCAAGTTTTGAAATCCTCGTGCGGAAGGCTATCGGAAAGTACCAGCCATTTTTCAATCTTCACTATTATAAAACAAGCGGCGAATTTCCCCGCTTTGCCGATGACCAGAGCGCTTTTGCCCAGTTTAAAATCGATGTGGACGGAAAGGTCGTTGTGACGGCTGGTGACGGTGACGGTCCTGTAAATGCACTGGATGTTGCCATGCGAAACGCTTTGGAGCAGTTCTACCCCAATGTGGCTCAGATTCATCTTACTGACTATAAAGTCCGTGTCCTTGATGGAAAATCTGCTACGGCCAGCCGTGTCCGTGTTTTGATTGAGTCCAGCGACGGAGACGAGCATTGGACGACTATGGGCGTTTCAAGCGATGTGATTGAGGCTTCCTATCTCGCTCTTGTAGATTCCTTTGAGTACAAGCTGATTAAGGACTTGGAAAAGAAGTTCGGAAAACTCATATAATCCAAGCTCTTCACAACATATAGCACGGTAGGCATTTTCCCTGTCATGCCGAAATAAGCCTGTCTGACAGGGAAATCATTTAACATACCGCTTTCACGACTTGCGAATCTGTGTGACTTTACTTACCCTTCGGCGTAATGGGCTTTGCGGGCTTCTTCGCGTTTTTTTCCGCCGTGGGCTGTTTTTTGCTTTTGTTCGCGCTCGTCGCCTTCTTTCCCTCGTCCTTGTTGAAAGTTCCCTTCAAGTAGAAGTTTTCGATAGGCTGGTAGCCAAGAGGAGCGACAAGCTCGTTCCAGTTTTTCGGGAGCTTGATTTCTGTTGTAACGAAGCCGCCGCCCGGCATAACCTGAACCTTGTTGCGGTTTGCATCTCCTGTGACCAAGAAGGCCGTGTCCCCCTTGTTCATGGTGGCGATTGTCATAATCTCATCGTCTTTCACAATCGGTTTGAGCCATTCGGGAGTTGGAGTCATTTTTGCCTGCTCAGCCTCGTCTTTTGAGAGCATATCAAAATGTTCGTCGAAAGAGCGGCGCTTGTACTGCTGGCTTCCGGTGTTTGCCCAATAGTGGGCGTAGGTGCGGAGAGCCAAGGGACGGCGGGCTGTCTCAATCAAAGCGTCCTCCAAATCAGATTTTGTCTTGTATTCCTTCGCCAAATCCAGCGCCACATATTCCGTGATGAAAACCGTTCGTGGAACCTGGGGCTTTGTGTTGCCCAAGCCGTTCTGCTGCTTTTCGGTGATGTCGAAGGCCATGATTTCCATGATTTTTTCCGGGTCGTCGGTGGCAGGAGTTACATTGTTCCCCCATGCCAGGACAGCCCCCGCCGTGATTGTGTTTGCGTTCAAATCGTAGCCCTGCTGAACATGGTAGAGTTTCCAGCCAAGCTTTACGCAGGCCTCGTCGTCCTCGCTGAATGTGAAGGGGGTGAGGTAGCCGAAAGAGCCCATGCGGTTTTCCTTCACATAGTAGCCGCCAATGTTGAGCATAGCCAAATCAATGAAGCGGCCGAGGGCCTTGTTAGCCTTTTCACTTATCATGCCCTGCTGATTGTCGATTCCAAGCTGTCGGGCGAGGGGGCCGTTGAGCCAAGCGAAGGGAGTCCAGCCGTGGGGCGAGGCCAGGGGTTTCCTCCATTCGCCGTTATTCATTCCCTGCACGAAAGCAATGCAAATCGGCATGAATTCTTTGGGCACTCCTGCCATGACAGCGTTCGCCGCCACGGTGTAGACTGTGCACTCACGGTAGGCCAGGGCGAATGTGCCGAGAATGTCGCTTCCCTTGTATCCGGTGAATTTCAAGTATTCCTGAACGGCCTCGTCTGTGGGAGGAACTACGGGCAAGCCGTCAGTCCAGCCGTTAATCTGCATATACTCCTGAATTTCGTCGAAATTTCCGTAATAGATGATTTCATCGGCAGGGCGTTTTCCTTCCGGGGCATACAAAGCTATTTCTTCTTTTGTAATCTGAGTTGTGAGGGCGGTTTTAATCTGGGGCCAGAGAACTTCCCTTGCGTTCTTTTTAAGCTCTTCGGTGGAGTGGGATGCGAAGGCTCCCGGATATTCAGCCGTGCGGAGGACAGGCACGCCCCGGTTTACGCCTGTTGAATGAACCTGAGCAACGAAAGTTGGAGCGGCAACGGTTACGGACGGGATTCCGATGTGTTCGGCTGCGATGGAATCTCCAGTTTCTTTTGTGGTGCAAAGTCCGCAGCCGCAGTTTCCTACGATGACGGCATCAACTTTCAGTTCCTTGAGCTTGTCCTGAAAGGCCTTGGTCTTTTCGGTCTGCCCGAAAACTGAATAAGGGCCTGCCTGTCCGATGTCGTCGAACATGTAGATTTTGCATGTGGGGAATTCCTTTTCGATGCACTTCTTCAGTTCGTTGTGGGTGGTGACAGCCATGAAAGAGCCGCCCACAAGGGCGATTGTTTTTCCTTTGAGGCTGTCCAACCGCTTGGCTTGCTTTATCATGGGAACATCGTGGTAGCCCACAGGCGAAACGATGGCGTAATTTTGGCTTCCGTCATCGGCGTACTGGGGAACAAAACACACGCCGTCCACGCATTCATCGGAATTGGTTGAGTATTTTGTCGCGGCGAATGCGGTTGTTGAGTTCATCGAAAACAGCACGACAAGTGCCGCACACAGTGAAATCAGTTTTTTCATAAGAGTCTCCCAGTTACTTTGCAAACAGCCAGTCAAGTATATCTTCCGACAAACCTTCTTTGCAGGTTTTTTTGTGGTCATATCCTTCCAGAATCTTTATATGGGCATTGCCGCCGTTATATTGCAGCTCTGCGACAATATCGGCATTGCGCTTTACTTTTTGCGATGCAATTTCATCGTCACTTTTGGTTGAGAGCAAGGCATTGTCCTTTGCGTCGGGATTCGACACGACATCGTTGCTTCCTATGACTGCATACAGTGCCGTTTTTAGCAGATTTTCCAAATTTACATCGCTTGGCGACGAGGCGATTGCGACCGCTTTTTCAGCAAAATCGGGGTACTGACTTGCCATCGCCCAGATGCCGCTTCCGCCTTTTGATGCGCCTGCAATGTATATGTGCGCACAGCCGTGTTCCCGCGCAAATGTTTCGCAAAGCGATTTTAAGTCTGCGGAAATTGCACGCCACGGTGTATTTTCAGGGCATTGGGGAGCAAGCACAAACGCGCTGACTCCGTGCTTTTCGATATAAGAAGCCGCATCCAAAGCGGGGGTGCGTTCCATCTGCTTTTGATTGTCCGTGCCGCTCGCAGAATTTCCGTGCAAGAACACGAAAAGCACCGGTTCGCCAGCACCTGCATTGAACTGCTTGTAGCGGTAGTGAATGTTCAGCGATTCTCCATCGAATGTAGCGGCGAGAAAATCATTTCCCGTTTTAAGCGGTCTCTCAGGTCTTTTTGTTCCCGCGAATGCGGTGTTTGGACTGGCAGCGAAGCTCCCCGCGCCGCCTGTCGAAACCACCAGTGCGAGTGCCGCTCCTGCAAGAAGAAATTTCTTTAGTTTTTTCATAAATGCCTCCAAAAGCAAGTGCGCAAGGGATTGTAGGGGCGGCGTAAGCCGTTCCGAAGCGGCGGTGGTTGAGTAGGAAGCGAAGCGACCGTATCGAAACCACCAGAGCGTAGGAATAGAGCGCGGTTAGCGCGGAACCCCGAAAAGCCCGACCCTCGCTTGTCGAGGGTTGCGCCCGTAATTTTATGATTCTACTGTATCACACACTGATTTCCGACACATTAAGGCAAAATGAAGCAAAGATGAAAGAATTTTCAGAAAAGTTCATGCTGCTTTTCAGAAAAAAATCTTTTTGCCGTGATATACTTCTATTATGATTCAGAAAATGAAATTTTTCCTTATTTTTATTTTTCTCATCTTGCCTGTGATTTTGCTTGCCCAAGAAGATGCAAAAACGGTTAATTACAGCGGCCGCAAGCTTTCTGCAGGCGACAGAGTATTTACGGTCATTGGCGTGAAAGCCGAAGCTGGCGATGGAGATTTTCTTTTGATTTCGGTGTATTTTAATGATATGGTTGATTCAAGTTCCGTTCAGAACCGCAGGATTTTTGTTAATGAAAAAGCGCTTCCGCCTGTGACTCAGTTTCATTTTTCAAAGAATCGCCGTATGGTGCAATTTAAAATCAAGCGGCCAGAATCTGGTTCCGAAAGCGAAGGTGAGGGGTTTTCACTCAGGCTGGTGCAGTTTCAGTCTTTTAAAGGGCGGAGCATGAATCCCATAGAATTAAAAGGACTTGACGAAAACAGCTTTTTTAAATTTTCAAGGGAGAAGCGCGAATGGCAAAAATCCTCATTGTAGAAGACGATAAAGAACTTTCTCACATCACCGAGCTTGAGCTGACCCACGAGGGATTTTCTGTCGTAACGGCCGCGGACGGTCGGGAAGGATTTGAAAAAATTCAGGGCGAAAATCCTGATCTTGTCCTGCTGGATGTCATGCTTCCCCGTTTGAGCGGGCTGGAGATTTTGCGCAAAGTGAGGAATGAACTGAATTCTGACCTTCCAATAATTCTTGTGACGGCGCGGGGAGAGACAATCGATAAAGTTGACGGCTTGAACAGCGGCGCGGACGATTACATTGCAAAACCATTTAAGATTGAAGAGCTTCTTGCCCGCATGAAGGCAGTGCTCCGTCGTACACAGAAAAAATCAGGCGCAAAATCAGTGGTGCTTAAAAACGGCTCCATTGAAATGGTTGCTGATGAGATGCGGGTTAACTTTGATGGCGAGGCGGTTGAACTTTCCAAAAACGAATTCCTGCTTCTCAAATATTTCCTTGAAAATGCAGGCAAAATTCTTTCCAGAGATGATATTATCAAAAAGGTCTGGGGCGAAGATTACTACATAGAAGAAAACAGCGTTGATGTCTATGTGCGGCATTTGCGCTCAAAATTCGGCGACGGAATTATTAAAACCGTTCGTGGCATGGGCTACATTATGCAGGAAGTTGGAAAATGAGTAAAAAGCTTTCTCCTCCTGTTGCAATTTTTTTATCTTTTAGATTTATGCTTTTGCTGGCAGCCTCAATTCTTTTGCTTTCGGTGATTTTTCTTTCCCTGCTCAGACTTTCTGTTACCCATAAGCAGGACACCGACCTTGAAGAGAGCATTTCTCTTATCTCTGAGACGATTCGCTTGAAGGGAAGGGATGATTTGGCTTTTTTGGAGCTTCCATATTACATTACCTACGCGGTTTGGGAGCGGGAAAGCGGGACACTTCTTGCCACGAATGACAGTCTCCTTCCTCATTTGGAGTCAGAGGGAAAAAGCCGAACTTATTTTGAAAAAGATTTTTTCACCGACAGTGATTTGAATATCCGCTACAGAACGGCGCGACTTGATTTTGGCGAGGCTCTGACCGACAATTCCCTCATTGTCGAGTGTGCTATTGACATCGCAAATGATTCTGCCGCAAAGATGAGCCGGGCGCTTCCCCGTCTTATCCTCATTTCTTTGATTCCGATTCTGATTCTCTCTTTCGCTCTTTCTTACTTGATTTCAAGGAGTACGATTAAGGCTTTTAAAAAATTGCAGGAATATTACGACCGGGAAAAGGCTTTTACCAGCAATGTGAGCCACGAATTGAAGACTCCGATTTCGATTATCGACGGTCACGCAAATCTTTTGAAACGCTGGGGAAAGGATGATCCTAAGCAGCTTGCTGAATCAATCGACGCTATTTTGCATGAAACAGAAAACATGAATTCCATCGTAACGACTCTTTTGGATATGAGCCGAATCGAGAACGGAAAACTTAAAATTGAAAAAACGAAATTCTTCGTGACGAATTTTTTCGCCAAACTTAAGGATGAATTTAAAATCACTCACCCGGATTGCGAGGTCACGATTTCAGACCCGGATTTTCTTGAAATTGAAAGTGACGAGCAGAAACTTCATCAGATTTTTACGGTGATTTTGTCCAACAGCGTAAAATTTGCCGGCTCGGATTGTAGCATTAGCCTTTCAGCACGCAAAGTCGGAGGTAAGATAGAGCTTTCTGCCAGTGACAATGGACCGGGATTTTCAGAAGAAGTGCGGCCTCATGTCTTTGAGCGATTTTACAAGGGAGACAAGTCTCACGACCGAAATGTGAGCGGAGCCGGGCTTGGGCTTTCCATCGCAAAAACTCTTGTCCTTGCTTTAGGTGGGGAAATCCGCGCGGAGAATGCAAGTGGTGGCGGAGCATGTATCCTTCTTTCCTTATGATTTCGCTTGCCGATTTGCAACTTTTTTCAGTATCTTTTGTTTAAACAAACAGAGGCTTTATTTTGAATATCGATGAACTTGCAACAGAAAGCGTGCCTGAAGGCGGGGAATTGCCAAAAGTCATAAACAAGGAATTGATGAGCAATCCCGACAACTTTTACAAAATGGCTTTCGAATTTCAGCAGATTATGATGATTTACGAGAGCGCAATCAAGCAGATTGAGACAAAACTTGATATATTGAACAAGGAAAACAAGGTTTCGGGCAGGAGAAATCCTATTGAGACCGTAAAATCCAGAATCAAGTCGCCCCAGAGCATCGCAAGCAAACTTGAAAAAAAGAAGCTGCCTGTCACTTTTGATTCCATGGTCAATAATCTTCAGGACATCGCCGGCGTGCGGGTAATCTGTCCTTATATTTCTGACATTTACTCTGTCCGCGACATGCTTTTGAAGCAGCCGGACATCACTCTTCTTGAAGAAAAAGACTATATCAGGCAGCCGAAAGATTCTGGCTACCGAAGCCTGCATGTGGTGATTGAAATTCCTGTCTATCTTTCTGAAAGCACCCACAATGTAAAGGTTGAAATCCAGCTGCGAACGATTGCAATGGACTTTTGGGCCAGCCTTGAGCACGAATTACGCTACAAGACGAATACCAAAGTGCCGGAGAGCGTGCGCCGGGAGCTTTTCCGCGTGGCAGAGACAATCGCCATGACAGACCGGGAGATGGAAGAAATCGCCATAGAGCTTCAGAATCTGGATTAAGTTATACGGGATAAAGCAAAAAAAGTGGTCTCCCGCCGGGAACCTTGCCCCAGAAGTCGCAGTGAGCAGAGCTCAGGCGACTTTGTGGCAGAACCCCGGCTCCGGCCACTTTTTTTGTATTTTCTGTCTGCTAATCCGTATTCTGGAGCTGTGCATAGAAAAAACTCTGTGGTCTCCCTAGCCTATCAACATAGTTGCCTCGGAGACTGGCTAAAATTGTGCTCTCGAAGCAGTTTTCCTTCTATTGTGTAGAGACTCACTTTAACGGTATCATTTTCGATTTCCAGAATTCCGCAGGTGTTTCCGTCATCGCATTTGGGGAGGGAGATAGAGCCTGGGTTGAAGTAGAAAAGTCCGGCTTCTTCTTCCATGACCGTGACGTGAGTGTGGCCTGAAATGACGATTGTGCCTTTGGGAAGCCAAGAACTGAGCTCTTCGCGGCTGTAAAGATGTCCGTGGTGGATGAAGAGGCGGCGGATTTTCTTTGAAACGGGAATGGCCAGCGTGGTGTAGGCGTTCAAGCATGGAAAATTGAGCATCATCTGGTCAACTTCGCTGTCGCAGTTTCCGCGCACACAGAGGATTTTATCTTTGCGCTGGTTTAAAAGCTCCGCCGTCTTTTTGGTGTCCCAGCCCTGGGGGAGAGGATTTCTTGGGCCGTGGTTGAGATAGTCGCCGCAGAGAATGAGCGCGTCAACTGATTTTTCAAATGAAGCGAGGACTGTTTCAAGGCAGGCGGCGCTTCCGTGTATGTCGGATAGGATTAGGAATTTCATAGGCTTAACAGTAAAATTTCAATTCGCCGAAGCGAGTCTGCCATTCTGAGACAATCTCGAATGCTCGGTTTTCTATAATCTCAATAATGTTATTCAATGTGTGTTCCGGGATCTTTGAATTATTATTGCTGACAAGGCAATGCAATGTTTTTGTTATCCAGATTTTTGTTGCATTTTTTTCAGGATGACCTTTTGAAACATGAATATGCACAGGTTCGAGAGGTTCTCCTTCATTTGACCAGAAATAAATCAGATATGAGCCGATACTAAAAATTTGCGGCATGTTCAAATCCTCCGCCTCTGGCAAATTTAAAGAAAAGATGTGCGGCTCGTTCAACCAGATCCTTGAAATATTTCATTTCTTCGTCTGAATAACCGTGGACTTCCCATTTGTAATCTGGCAAGAAACATGTTGCATCATTAAAACCATTATCTGTAGGTGTTTCGATGTAGACTTTTACTTGTTCCTTGCCGTCGATGTTCAGAATCTCCGAGTGGGTGATTTCTGTGTCATCGTTCAGTGTCATGAATGGATACATCATAATCTTCCCCCTGTAGCATTGAACTACATTCTGTCCAAATATGGCACGAGAACAAGGTTCATCGCGTCTTTGAGGACTTGAAGCGTTGCCTTTGCGAGTGCGAGGCGGGCTTCTTTAAGCTCGGCATTTTCTGCGCTCATAATCGGGCACTGCTGGTAGAACTTTGAGAAGAGTTTTGCGATGTCGTAGAGGTAGTTTGCCATGACAGAAGGGTCTTTGTTTTCTGCGGCTCTTGCCACTGTCTCCGGGTATTCGCCCAGTCGTTTTACCAGATCCCATTCTTCCCCTGCTTTGAGAAGGGCAGCGGCTTTTTCAGGGCTTGCAGTCTTTGTTCCCTCGTCTTTAGCCTTTCGCAAAATCGAGGCAATTCGCGCTCCCATGTACTGTAAATATGGGCCTGTGTTTCCGTTGAAGCTTAAAGATTCTTCTGGATTGAAAACCATGTCTTTAATCGGGCTGACCTGCAAAAGATAGTAGTGGAGGGCGGCAAGTGCGACTTTTTCTGCCACTTCGTCTGCGTTACCCACTTCTTCTTCGCGGCCCTTTTCTTTGATTGCCTTGAGTGCGTCGGCATGAAGGGAGTCGATTAAATCATCCGCGTCAACTACGGTTCCCTCGCGGCTCTTCATTCGTCCGTTGGGAAGATTTACGAGACCGTAAGCCAGATGATAGAGCTTGTTTGCCCAGTCGAAGCCCAGCTTTTTGAGGATATAGAAAAGCACTTTGAAGTGGAAATTCTGCTCGGTGGCGACCACATAGACAAGCTCGTTGAAAGCCCAGTCACTGTGGCGGCTGATTGCCGTTCCGATGTCCTGAGTGATGTAGACGGAAGTGCCGTCCTTTCGGAGAAGAACTTTTTCGTGGTCTTCGCCGTCACGGCCTTTTCCGACGACTTCGGTGACATCAACGCGGACGCTTCCGTCCTCAGCCTTGAAGAAAACGCCTTTTTCAAGACCTTTCTGGATTTCGTCCTTGCCTTTGAGGTAGGTTTCGCTTTCAAAATAGAATTTGTCGAAGGAAACTCCAGTGCGGTCATAAGTTTCTTTTACGCCGTTGAAAGTCCAGTCGTTCATGGTCTGCCAGAGTTTTCTCGTCTCTTCGTCACAGGCCTCCCATTTTCGAAGCATTTCTTCGGCCATTTCCTGTGCTTCGGGATGGGCTGTCTCAGGCTTGTCTTTTTCGCCTTTTAAGTAGCGGTCGAACTCAACATAACACTGACCGACAAAGTGGTCGCCTTTCATTCCAAGTTTTTCGGGAGTGTCGCCCTTTGATTCGTGGAAGAGCTTGTAGGCCAGCATTGACTTACAGATGTGGATTCCGCGGTTATTGATGAGGTCAACCTTGCAGACCTCTGCTCCTGCTTTTTTAAGGATTCGGCTGACTGACTCACCGAGAGCGTCATTTCGCATGTGACCAAGATGAAGGGGCTTGTTTGTGTTGGGTGAAGAGAATTCCACCATGATGCGGCTTCCTTCAAGGTGAGCTTTGCCGTCATTGCCCAGAGTTCCGTATTGCGCGCCCTCAGATTCGATTTTTGAGAGGATTGATTTTACGGCTCCTGCTTTGTCCATCTTGAGGTTTACATAAGGACCCACCGCGAGTACTTCGCCGATTCCGCCTGCCTTGCCTGCGATTTTTGCCACGACTTCCTGTGCAATCTGGGGTGAAGCGATGCGAAGGGCTTTTGCGAACATGAACATGGGGGAGCCGATGTCGCCCATTTCAGGATTTGGAGAAGGCTGAACGACGATTTTTTCTGCCGAAACAGCCTCTGAGCCAAGATTTTTTTCTTTTATGATTTCATTTACTGCGTCTGCGATAAGAGATTTGAATTGTGATTTTGTATCTGCCATAAACTCTATTTTATAGAAAAAAGTGATATGTGAAAAGGGAGAAATTAGAAATTAGAGCGTTTCCCTCCCTTCGGTCGGGTCGCGTGTTCCGCCGTTCCGCTTTCGCTACATTCTTCCGTTCGCTTCGCTCGCTCCAGAACGCCTCACGGCGCAGCTACACCCGCTAACGCATGGAATAATAGCTGCCTTGATTAAC
>ODAI013787369.1_pt1 | contig 60770 bp, 83 predicted proteins | sample 1539321 | NCBI WGS metagenome assembly ODAI01 (sample SAMN02144231, study PRJEB22623) | gut metagenome | biome: sheep rumen | host: Ovis aries | place: New Zealand | reverse complement strand
GGTGATATATCTAAAACACGTTTAACAAACTGTTATAAGATGATAGCAACCAATCAGAATGGGCAATACACAGTTCTTCAGGTTATCACGATGAAAGCAGAACTTAAAACTCTGCGTTCACGAATTAACAAAGAGAAACCTGAATTGCTTGAATACTTTGATTATTTGTTTGGAGACATAGTTAACTATGAAGTTAGACGAGATAATAGCACACAACAAGGCTAATCTAGAACGCTGCACTAAGAAGCAAGCAATATTTATGAGAGACAGTGTGTCATATCTTGAATGTGGTGGCGTTGCATATTTATTTGCTTCTAAGTGCAGATTCGATAAATATGTATACAAAACAGGACACTATGAATTGGTTAAACAACCCGTTCCTAAATATGTGTGTTCTGTTTTATGTTGGGACAAAGATACTGATGAATGCAGATGTATTCATCAGTTTGGTTTTAATAATCGTAATCGTCTGCGAAACAGAGTAGCAGCATTACAAAAGCATGAGAAGGATATAGTATGCCGGGTAATCAGCTTAAATAAGGAGGACTAATATGCTAATGAATAGCAATGAATTATTACTTAAAATTAACCACGTGTTGCAAGATTCTGGAATAATAGATGATGTGACTGATTTCTTTCATGAACATTCAGAATATTTCACTAAGTGTTCTGATAACAAGAAAATTATAAGTAGCTTAAATATAGATATAGCAATGTGCTGTAAGCCTGATGAAAGACAAAACACTGGTGTATTTATTCTTGTAAATATTGGTGATTATAGTACAACACAGGTTTTCTTAAACGACCATTCACGCAGCATAGGAGCTAGTGTTGAGCTAAAGCGTACAATAAATAATAAAGAGGTAAGCAGATATGTATGCAACTGAAAATGATTTTAGCACATTCTTAACTGCTAAATTCAGCAAGCTTGGTATACGTGTAACAAGACTCGAATCACATGGAACGGGTAACGGAATCCCTGATATGTTTGTTGATGGGCATGGATTTGACTGCTTTATTGAACTCAAGAATAATAAGAAGCTTTCTATTCATGATAAGATTATCAAAGTACAGTGGAGACCAGGACAGCAAGCTTGGATGTATGAATACTTCTTAAAACACAATAAATCTAAATGCTGCTTGACAATCATAGCTTGTTCTGATGGTTGGTTTGTTATTCCAATGACAAAGATATTTAAAGAGAATATCATCTATAATGCAGACAGTTATGCTATTGCATTTGATAATTTGAAAAACATAACAATTGGAAGATTACTTGATTTAATGACAACACACTTTGCAAGAACTGACACATATAGAACTGCTATAATAGCAATGGTTGATAAGTTCTGGAAAAGTACAAACATAGACTATGACCCTGAAGTATTATGGAATAGCAAGAATGTAGACTATGTATTTGATAGCAACGTCTTTGAATCTGCTAAGATTGAAATGTTCTTGACTTTAGAAAACACATTGAAGAATGTAGACTAGACCTGCCTCACTTGTGAATATACAAAAAATAATTTTTAATTTTAATTTTTTAATTCGAAAATTAAATTTTTTTTCCCACTCAAATTAAAAAATTAAATATTAAAATTAAAAAGTGTATATTCACAAGTGACCAAGATTAGTCTCGCTGTTCAAGGTTGCTTCTCAAAAGCGAAGCTGTTATCGTTTCGTTCTATATAAGGAGGAAATAAAAGTGAAGCGAAATATAACATATAAATATTTTAATTCTAAACGAAATTATATTAGCTAATTAGTCGAATTAAAATATTTATGTGTTATATTATACACATAACACATTACATATTCAAATCTTTTAATTCATATAATCATTGTTAATGGTTGAATTAAAAGATAACTGAAAAATAAGGAGACTACTATGGAAAAAGTAGCAGAAAACAAATCACAGGTTGCACAGCCACAGGCTAATGCACATGCAGCAGACAAAGATGCTGAACTCAAAGCAAAAAAACAGGCTTCAGCTAAAGCTTGGAAAGAGAAGAAAGATAAGGAAGCAGCTGAACGCAAAGAAACTGCAGCTAAACTTATCAAGTATCTTGCAGACAAGAAGATTGAATTGCCAGCTGAATACAGCAAACTCTTAAACGACATTGCAAATCCTGCAGCTCGTTCAAGCAGCTCAAATGGTGGTATCTTTGAAAAACTCTTTGGTTCAACTCCAAAAGTTGGTGACAAAGTTACACTTATTGAAGTCTTCAACAAGACTTACAAGTCTAAAGCAGAACTTGACCGTGCAGTTAAAAACTGGGCAGAAAAAGGAATCATTGTTGAATTCAAAGCTGCACCAAATATGCTTGACAGCACATACACAATCACTAAGCTTGCTTAATAGCTTAGCTTCTTGATTGATAAAGACCTAGCCATCTTGGTTAGGTCTTTTTTTTATGTCAACACAAAATCTAATTAGCTAATAATTTTATTAGTAGTATTTTTACAGTACAATAGGAGTATGAATATGACTGATGACATCAATTGTTCTAATGAATTAAGATTCGTGCATCGTGAAGAAACATTTAATGATTTAGCTGTGCGTGAACTTGCAAGGTCACGTTCTGCTTGTATTTGTAGACTGCAATTCGGTGCATGTGAAAAGACAGAGTGTAATCAGTGTGAGATTGGTCGTGATTATCGTAATTGTTATAATCAGATGAATGATTATGATAAAACACGTCTCTCTTCTTATGTATCAAAGTTTTATGTGCAAGATTCATTACATCCTGGCAAGTGGATGAGTTATAACAAGTTGTGTAAACACGCAGCCAAGTGGACCACCATTGCTATTGTATGTTTGCTATTGCTTATCCTACCTTTGATATTAATGAATCCAGGTGATGAGCCAAAACAGATAAGTAAAGAAACTAATGACCAGATAATTATAACAATAAAGTTAACACAGAAATATATCGTTGATTTAAACAAAGATGACAAGATAAATTGTATTGATTATGCGTGTGGTTTTAAAATGATTTGGGATAATATATATCCTGAAAGAAAAGATGATTGCATCATTATAAGAAACAAATCATTAACGTTGAATCATTTATATAATGGTATTTATGAAGGAAATGACATTATATTTATAGAGCCTTGGACTAACGACCCTTATGATTATGATATGGAAAATATTTGGGGTTATAAATGGAATCCAAGATATAATAAATATGATGAGACAGATAAATGGCTGAGTGAGGTGATAAAATAAAATGAGTAGTGGTTTAAACAACAGGCCTGAATGTCATTATCATGGTGCTTATGCTAATCTAGCTGCTGCAATCATAGCAAGTGGTGAGAAGTGTCATGACACCAGATTTCTTGAAAGTGATTGGTGTGACACACTAAAAGAAATCTGCAGATTAGATGACAAGATGTATGGTGGTAGAAGTGTTAGCATGCAAGGTCGTTCAATAGTATCAGCAAATAAAGGAGGATATAGGAATGAGTTCAATTAAGTTGAAGCCGTTCTTGGAAACAGCTAATGTTTGGTCTAAAAACAGTTCTTGTTGTCGTGTGCATGTAGGTGCAGTAATCTTTAATCTCAAGACTAAACGACTGTTAAGCATCGGATATAATGGCACATTGCCTGGTCAGGTTCACTGTAATAAATTATTTATGCCAAACATATTTACATTCTATGTTCATGGCAGCATTAATCTATTCTTAACAAATACAGGTTTACCTGACGATGGGCAATGGCATACAGTAACTGAACAGGAATTCAAAGATTTACATCATAGATTTAGTGAACTGTATGAAGTGCACGCAGAACAGAATGCTATCTACAATTTAGTTAAAACTGGTGCTTCATATGACACAGACAATCTTGCTATCATCACAACAGTAGAACCTTGTGAGCAGTGTGCTAAAGCAATTGCTGCTCTTGGTATTAAGCATGTATTCTATGAAGTAGAATATGACAGGAATACAATTGATATACCTAAGTATTTTTCAAGACTTGGTATTATCTGCAGACAGGTGGAATCAAGTGGAGAAGCTTTATAAAGTTAAAGGACAAGAGCGGTATGTAATTCATATTGCTGAATATCAGAATGGTATTGAAACAACAGGTGGGTTCTATAAACAAGATGAACTTGAACGTCTGTTTATAAAAGCTTTATCAATAACATATGATTCTGAGCACGCAACTGAATTACCTTTAGCTTGGCCACGTATGCAGTTCCTTGATGATAATAATAAAAGACAGTTCATTAAGGCAATACGTTATGAAGATGAGCCTGCATACATCATGCAAGATGGAACATTAAGCAATGAGGTGACAGAATAATGGCAATAAAGCAGTGTCCGAAATGTACATACCCGATGAAGAAGGTTTATACAGATAAGTATATCATTACTATCTGTACAAATAACAAATGCTTGCACAGTTATAAACATGCTAAACCAAAGGAGAAGAAATGTTAGACGAAAAAGAGTGTAAGAATTCAGGTGGCTGGTTCAAGGACCCATTTACTGGTGAAGATATTGGGCCTGATTATCCACGTGCTATAACATGTAAGAGTGGTGATAAGTGGGTACAGCCTGCTGTATGTTTCCAAGATGGTAACATTGTTAAAATCAGTGGCCGCTGTTGGAATGATGACGAACGTGCTTGCTATAAGGAATACAGAGGTAAACCAGCTGGTACAACACGTGAAAGAAAACCGCGTGAACCAAAACCAGTTAAACCTAAAGTTGAGTGTGCAATTGGTGAAGAAGTTAAAGAGCAGGAAAGAGAGGTTGTTAAGTATAACCCTGAATGTACAGCATCTGTAGAAACATTAACTATTCTTGCTGAATGTGATAGATGTATTGGTGTGTCACAGATTGCAGGCATAACTTATGCATTGATTACAAAGCACGGTTCTAATACTGTCCATCATATTCCTCGTAGTGTAATACCTGATGCGGAGTTCGAACGTCTGTGTTGCGGCGATGAGTATTAAATCTGATTAGCTAATACTTATAAATAAACTAATAGTAAGGTATAATAATATTATGATTAAGGTCGTTAAAGCAAAGTACTTATCAACATGTGAATCATGTGGTAATCAATGTACATATCTTATTAGAGCAAACAAAAAGTATTTACATTTATGCACATCATGTTTATTAAATACATTCATACAGTGTGAGAATGTACTAGGTGAAGAGTACAAAGAGAAGAGTACAAAGAGGCAGTAAAGCATGAAAGTCAAAAACAAGTGGAACAGTAGATTGTATACTGTTAAATCATTTGATGGTCCAGCTGATGAGGTAACACTTATCAGAGATGATGGTTCTGAGTTTACAATAGCTCAGAAAGAATACAGATGTAATTATAGAGAGGTAGAAGATGAGCATGGAAACAATTAACGTGCAGGTAAATCTTAAAGATTACTTTGACAAGATGAATCCAGAAGATTCAGCAACAATTACTACAATGTGCATGGATAAGTTATGCGCTAAAGCACAGGAGTTGAAAGACCTGTATGTACAGCTTGCTAAATCTTATGGCATTGAAATGGGTGTCACTGAACTTACACTGCTTGTTCAAGTGTCATCACCTAAGCTGCCTGTTATTCCTGTGCGCGGTTTGCTTGGTACATCAGATGGTATTAAGCATGCATTAGCAGTCATGATGAACAATGGTCTTAAAGAACTTGCTAATATGGAAAAGGAAGAAGCTAATGAAAACGGTTAATACATTTATTCGTAAAGCACGTCATGATTGGACGTGTTGTAAATGTGGCAGGCTCATTAAAGCAGGCGATGAGTATCGTGATGCTGAAACTAAGTCTTACTTTAATGGACCTAATGGTTATGAAATTGTAAACATAAAACACACTAGAAGTTGTGTTAAATGTCAGAAAAAGATTTATGAAATCAAAGGACCTGAGCCTGTATCTGCTGGTGATATTAAGTATAACCTTATTGGTATTGGTTATGAGAAAGGTGAACTTAGACTTATCATTGAAGACTGGTTAAGTGGCAAGAAATACTGGGCTGATGAGGTTTATGACTGGAAAGGTGATAGACTAACTGTAAAGAATGTGAGGTTTGTATGACATGTGTAAAGTCAATTAAAGATGTAATCAAAGAACGAATGGATGCAAGACTAAAGAATATTTATTCTGCAATTGCTATCTGTCTCAGCTATGATTATGATGGGTACTTTGTTGCGGGTAACAGTTGTAATGCTGCAACACCTCATGACTTTGATATTTATCCATGGGGTAGTGACTTTGATTTCAAAGGAATCAAATACCGTATTGAATCTGTTGGGGGTTATGTAGTAATTGAAACACGTAATGCCTTGACTGTAAATATCAATGGTAAAGTTATTCAGTTCTGTAATTACAAGAAACCTGACTTAATTAGTCTTATAGAATCATTTGACTTTGCTCATATCCAGATTGGTGTAGCAGTTGAAATTGAATGGAGACCTGGTGATTTTGAAGATGATTTGGGTGGATATGAATGTTCAGTTATTAAGCATGTTGAATATACTGATAACTGGCAAAGAGCACACATGCTTGAAACAACCTGGTATACTGGCTCTGAATATCCATTGTCTAGTTTAATCAGGCTAAATAAATATTACCAGCGTGGATGCTACGCAAAGAAGTTTGAGTACAAGAAAGATATTCTTAATATCTTGAATGATATTATCAGCCGTGGGTATAAAGATTACGAAGATTACAAAGACCAGTTAGCAGCTGTTGATTTGTTACTACTTGAACCTGAAGAGAAAGAAGCGGCTTGGAATTTATATAAAACATGTGGTAAACATGGCCTTGTAAAAACATTCACAGCAAATGAACTGGAGGAGGAGGATGATGATGATGAGTGATAAAACAAAACAAAAATCAAAGCCACAGTGCACAGATACCTGTGAGCATTGTGTATACATAGAAGAAGGTGACTTCATTTGTGATATTAACAATGATGTTACAATAGTCGGTTGGAAACCATTTCCATGTTCTTGTCCTAAGAAGAGGAAAATAAAATGACATGTGATTATTGCGGAAAGTCATTAACAATATCTGATAAACCAAAATATGCACCACATGGACTGCCACTTTTTGTGTGCAATAAATGTTATGAACAGCTGAAGGAATCTAAAGTAGTAAACAAGAAAGAGGAGGACACTGATGATTGATGAAGTGACATGGTATATCATCAAGTCATGGGGATTGTTCATGCTGGTACTGTTTCCAGTTACTGAAGCACTAGTATTATTAATAGACTGGGTATTCCAGAAGGTGGAAAGTAAATGAGCCTAGCAAGTCTGAGAACACATAAGTTTAGCTCAGCTGAAGCTTTGTGTAAATTTGTAAATGACTATAAAATATCTGTGATTGAACAGATAGTTATTAAAGATAATGATGTCTATGTATTGTTTTATAGATAGGAGATTAGTATGAATACATTTGCATTTAAATGTACTAAGTGTGGCACAGTAGAATATAGTAATACAACTAGACAGTTGTCTATGAGGTGTCCGAAATGTGGAGCATTAAACATGAAGAGAGACGCTAAAGATGATAGGAGGGGTAATAATGGCTGTCGCTGATTTAACACATGTCAGTGTTTCTGAGAACGCTTTAGTTGCGTTCATTGAACAGGTCACTGTAGTAGGCGCCAGTGACATTCATGTAAGTCAAGGTGATAAAGACTGGTATGTAACGTACAGACCACCTTTTACAAGAGACATTAAGAAAAAGATAGAGGAACCTGATAAAGAATATGCAACACCATATTCTATAAGTGAATGTCAGAGCTGTGCAAGAATTAAAGTTTGTGCAGACAAGAAGTCTGCATGGACTTATTGTTATGGCAGGTTATACACACAGAAGTCTTGTTCAGCACAGATGATTGCAGAAGCTGATTGTGACGGTGATATAAACAAATGTGGAGGTATATGTCATGGCTAATTATTGTTTATTCTGTGCCAACCTAGACAAGAATAAAGTTAACGAGGACAAAGAATGTTGGTGTAACCTGATAGAGATTTATACACCAGCTTTAAAGTGTTGCCCTGGCTGGAAACCTATTGAGCGTACAGCTGAAGAACAAGCACAGGTGGATGCTGAACGTGAACGTTTGCTTGCCTTAGGTAACAAGAGCCCTGTTAAGTCAGTGCCTGTTAAGATTAAGCTTAGTTCATCAAGACACATTAAGCAAACTGAACCAGCACTTGAGCGTGAAGAAGAAGTTCAAGTTGAACTGTTTGACCATCAGAAAAATGCACGTGAAAAGTTTAAGGACTTAAATGAGATTGCATTATTCTTCGAAATGGGATGTGGTAAAACACTCACATCTATGATGATTATCTGTGACAAATTTAAAGCAGGCCTGATTGATAGCTTGCTTGTTGTTGCACCTAATGATGTACATAAGCAGTGGTTCGATGACTTATGTAATGATGAATCAACTCTGTCTAAAGCAATTGCTCAAGAAGGAGTTGAGTGTACAGGTCAGATTATTGGTGGTCGTGGTGGCCAGAAAATATTTTATGAATTTGATGATGAAGATAAAAGACTTCACATTGTCTGTGTAAATATTGATACGTTCTCGACACCGCACAAATGGGAAGAGATTGTTGAATGGGCTAATAGTCATAAGACAGCAATTATCATTGATGAAGCCACAGTAATCAAGAATCCAGACAGTAAACGTGGGCAGAGAATGTTATATGAATTCAACAATGTAATGAAGAACCGTAAGACAATTGTAGCAAGCAAAAAGAAAGAGAACACGCAGGTCCGTGTTGTATTAACAGGTACACCAGTTACTAATGGTCCTATGGATTTGTGGGCAATCATGGAATTCATCAAACCTAATTACTTTGGCCGCAATTACTATTCATTTAAGAACTATTATGGTATGTCTACACAGATGAATGTAGACCAGACAATGCCTGATGGTAAGGTTCGCAGTAGAACAATCAATGTTCTTCTTAATGAAAAGACTTGGCATGGTATTAAAGAATGTAAAGATTATGCTGAAGCGTTTATGATTTTTGGATGTTCTGAAGATACTTACATGACAATCAAACATCAAGACAAATACATGGGTCCTTATAAACATGCTGATGAACTAAAGAAGATGCTTGAACCTAATGCAGTATTTGCTAAGCTTGTTGATTGTGTTGACATGCCACCTTGTAATTATATTGTAAAAGAAGTTCCTATGTCTCCAGCACAAGAAGCATGCTACAAGAATATGCAGCATGACTTACTTGCTGAATATGATAATCATATCACAACAGCAAAAAACAAACTTGTTTCTGCTATGCGTCTACAGCAGATAGCATCTGGTTTTATCATGGGTCATGAAGAGGAAATCATTGATGAAGATGTTCCTTGCTGGGCTGAAGATAACTATGATGTTATGCCTGATGAAGTTGTATGGCTTGGTGATACTAACCCTAAACTTGAGCAGCTTAAGCGTGATGTTGATGAGCTGGATAAACCACTGCTTATCTTAACACGATTCTCTGCTGAAGCTGATAAGATTTATCAGATGTTAAAAGACGATTACAGCTGTATGCTTTTCACAGGATGGAAGACAACAGGTACTATTGAAGATTTCAAAGCTGGTAAGTATGACATCATCGTTGCAAACACAAGTAAGATTGCCCGTGGTTTTAACTTGCAGATTGCACATTCAACAATCTACTATAGCAACACGTTCAGCATGGAATTAAGACAGCAGTCTGAGTTCCGTACTTTCCGTATGGGACAGAAGCATCCTTGTACATACATTGATTATGTATCTTGTGGTATTGACAGAACCGTTCTTGATTCACTTAAACTTAAGAAAGGCTTGCTTGAATATATTCGTGATAAAGATATGAAAGAGGTTATATAGTGACAACAACTGACGAATTACTTGACTTATGGTTCAAGTTAAAAACTGATAAGAATGAACGAAACAAACCTTTTGTTTTGTTCATAATAGGCAAAGCTGTTTAAATGGTGAACAGGCTCTTGAATATCTGAATAAAAAGTTTGAGAGGTGATATGATTACAGTTGAAAAACCAATGAAGTATGTACACTGCGCCAGTTGTGGTGTGATAAAAAATCTGAATGAATACTTATTTAGAGTTCATTCTGATAACATGAAACAGTCTATTACGTTGTGTGATAACTGCGTAACTGAAATGTATAAGAAATGTCAGGAGGCAAAAGATGACAAAGGAACAGAGAACAATTAAAGCACAAGCAACACAGATTGCTGACCTGACAAATGAAGTGGCAAGGCTGAAATCAGACCTTGAAACATTACGTAAGTATAGAGACCAGTATGATGCCGAGCTTGCAGATATTCATGCTACATTTGACTTGCTTTGTATACCACGACATGTGAAGAATAGTTATCGTGATATGTCTGCTAATGCACGCTTGACATTATTTCTTGCACAGACAAATGGTATTAAGGTTGAGCAGCCTAAGGATGGTGACTAATGTTTACCAGTTTTATTCTATGTCATGTAGACGATGAGCCTATTATGATTAATATATCTGATATTAGCTATGTATCAGATAATCAGATATTTCTTCGTTCTAGATTAGACGAAGAAACATGTATTACAGTCGATGAATCATTTGATGTGATTAATGATAAGCTTTGCAAGGAGTTAAATGATGGCGAATAAAGCAATTGCTAAAGTCTGCCCTAGATGTGGCCAGACTACATGGGTTAGCATACCAGTTGAGAAGTATGAAGAGTGGCAGATGGGTGTAAACATTCAGGATGCTTGGTCAGAAGGTTCTGCTACTGAACGTGAGACACTCATCAGTGGCTTCTGTCCTGCGTGTCAAAAGGAAATCTTTGAAGAACCAGAATCAGCCGATGAGTATACTGGTGATGATTATAGTGAAGGTTTAGGAGAACCAGACGATGAATTATAAACAGCGTAGTGAGTTCCGTAAAACAGACAAATGGCATAAGTGGAAAGCTAAGTGTAGATTGCATACATCAAAGGATTTCATTACAAAAGAACCTTTATGCCGTAATTGGAACTTGCACCACTTAGACCTGAACATTCAGCGGTATGACTGTATCGATGATATGAACAGGTTCATGCCACTGAATCCTAAAACACATGAGGTAATTCATGAGATTTTTAAGTGGTATAAAAAGGACCATAAAGTTCTTGACCGCATTAAGCAAACCCTTGATAAAATGGAGGAATATACTTATGGACCTGATGCTTGGAATGTCGATAATAAACACGATAACACGGAATACAATAAAGCAAGCCCTGCTGTTCAAGCACAACAAGACAGGAAACACATACATTCTGTTAAACGATGATTTAATCGAATGCACGAATGGTCGTGAAGAAAAGAAGTACTGCTTGTATTCAAATACAGAAGGCAAGATATTTGTTCGTGAGCATGACGAATTCTACAACAAGTTTACTAAATTATGAATATAGAAAATATTATTAGCTAATAATTATTTTTGGTATATTTATAATATATAATTGTTAGTATGAATGATAAGATTAAACAAATGACAAGAGAGATTCTGCAGCCATTTTTTGATGAATTAATTGAAACTAGTTGCAGAATCTTTTCTTCTGTCTATGATAACCTACCAAATGACATGCCAATTGAAGAGAAAGATGCAGTTGTTAAATCAATCTTAGATAAGCAGCGTGATGCTTTGGTGGCAGGTGTGAAGTCTAGTATTCCTGAAGACTTCGAGAAACAATTAAAGGAGGCCTTTAATGGCGGAAAATGATTTTGATTATCTTGATGCTGGCATTCAGCAGAAAGATGGAGCAGTGCTTAAGAACCTTGCTCAGATGGGTGAGAAGTTAAAAGAACTTAAGATTGCAATGGACACAGCTATTGCTACTGCTGAACAGGCTACTAAAGCATATGAACACTATGCTAATGTAATCATTCCTCAGCAGATGTTCAGTGCTGGTATTGATTCTATTGGTCTTTCTTCTGGTGGCAGCCTGAAAGTTAAACGTAACTTTTATTGTCAGCCAAATAAGAATGCAGAAGACAGAGCTATCATTGCTAAATGGCTTCGTGAAAATGGTGGTGAGCATCTTATCAAACATGATGCAACTGTATCTGCTGTTGACTTTGACAAGCTCCAAAAATCTGGTGTACCATTTATTGAAAATACATCTGTTAATAGTCAGTCTTTGAAAGCATTCTTGAAAGACAAGATTGGTGCTACAACTGGCGTTCAGCAGATTTCTATTGATGACATTCCTGCATGTATTCATTTCCAGGAAGTTACTACAGTTGAATTGGAGGTATAACATGGCTATATCATAACATACAAGAAAAGGTAAACCAAGACGTCACACTAATAGTACATTTGGTTCACATGTAAATGGCAAAAAGATTTGTATTAAAGCAAGAATTAAAAATAAAATACAATTTTAAGGAGAACAAAATGAGTAGCAGAGCAGGTAAAATGGAAAAGCAGATGGTTGTTCAGCAGACAAAACAAGCAGAACAGAAAGTAAAAGATGTTGATATTCAGATTGATGTTGACATCATTATCAAAGGTGAAGTATTACGTAGCAAAACTGTGTATGTAAAAGTAACTGGTGTTCCAGAAGATTTACCAGTTGAAATGGAAAACACAGTTGTTTCACATGCAGAAAAGATGTTTGCTGAAATGTTGAATAGCCGCATCTATCAGGAGTTCTACAACCGTGATAAGACAAGCAAAGATGAAGACCCTGAATTTATCAATCTTTCTCGTGTTGATTCAATCAAGGTTGTAGGTGTAAAGAAAATAAACTAAACATAAAGAGGAGCATGCACTATGTCATTATTTGATGATGTGTATGGCCTTTCCTATAAAGCTGCAGATACTAAAAGAAGCATTTTAAATGAAGAGTTGAAGCAGCAAGTAGGAAAAGGTTTCTCCTCGCAAGAGGAGCTTGAAGAGTGGGCACATGACCACTTACTAGACAAAGTTGTTTACATGAACATGAATCACAAGTTCTTCTGTGTATCACATAAAGGTGAATTAATTAGTGCAGAATCATTCATTGATTATTATAAATCACTTCTTTTTTATTCTGTTAAACAAGGTTCTAAGGTTGTTGAAGTTCCTTGGGCACCTGAAGGGTATGAATTCTATGACAAAGCATATATTGCTGCTGAGCAGTCTGATGGTGTACATCGTCCTCTTTATTATCGTGATTATACAGTTCCTAGTGGATATTATAATGAAGAGAAAGATGCATTTAACGTTGCTAAACCATTCCCAGTGTTTGCAAAAGAAACAGGTAGAGATACATCGCATATATACACATATATCCAGCATATTGCAGGTGAGTGTAGCATGTGGTTGCTTGCTTGGCTTCGTGCTAAACTTCTCTACCCTACTGTGAAAACGCAGATTGTACCTATTATTGTGTCTCGTGCACAAGGTTCAGGTAAAACAACCTTTGCTGAAGTAATATGTAAAGGTTTGTTTGGAAAAGAAAATGTAATCGTATCTGACCAGTATGATGCTACAGCCAGATTTAATGCAGACTATGCAGATGCTCTTATTGTTTGCCAAGAAGAGAAGGAATTGGAAGATAAGAGAAATCCAGCAGGTGCTCTTAAATCACGCGCTACAGCTACTACTATTCGAAAGGAACAAAAGGGCTTAGACCCAGTTTACCAAGAAAGTTATACAGACTTTATCATGACCACAAATAAAGATGTTCCTATCAAGTTTGATGGTCGTGAAGACCAGCGAAGGTTTATGATTATGGAAGCAGATGAACATTTCACAAGAAAAGAATCAGCATTGGCTGATGAGGTGTTCAGTAAACTTTATGGTTATGACTCTGAATACAATAAAGTTGGAACACCATTCCAAGAAGATAAAGACTTGATAGCACAGTTCAAGCATGAGCTCTTCACTCGTGAAGATATTGCTAAAGTGCCATTAAGAAACTTTCCAAAGACGGCAGCATATAACCGCTGCTTTACATTACCACGTACTACTGAGGCAACAGAGATTGAAAGTATCATGCGTTCATTAGCACCGTTCATCAAAGCAAGCCTTGAACAAGAAAAACTTGTTGACGAATTACCAGATTATGGTAAATTAACTGATACTATTCAGTTTGCTGGTGCTCTACAATTCATGCCTACATACAAAGAGTACAAGAAGTTTGTAGCATTATGTAGACCACTTGTATTCTATGAAATGGGTTCAGGTAAACCTTATGCACATTCAACTGTAGAACGTGGTATTTATGATTGTGCTCCTTGGTTACTTACTGAATTTGGCATTGCAATAAATCCAAATATGGAGCCACTTCCAGGTGGATTTGATAAGTTAGCAGGTAGATACAGAATGGCACCAACTGCAAGACTTTGTTTGGCAGATGATTTACCTAATCTTCATAAAGATATTGTTTCTTATAAACCTGTTCCACGTATTAATACGTCTAGTGCAAGAACTGGTGAACGATTAAGAGTTAATAATCAGTTCAAGGTTGATGCTAAAGGATGTTTTGAAACTGTCAATGAAATGAAGCCAGGAACTGTGGACTTAAAAGATAAGAGTAAGCATGTACAGTATATGGACACGTTTTTGTTGGAATCTGACGAGACTTCATATTTGAATATGAAGCTTGAAAAGCAGAGAGCACAAGAATGGAAGGAAGCATTTGGCGATAGCAGACCTATCAAAGCTGAGACACTCTATAAAGAGCGTCTGCAGTTTGCACGTAAAGAAGCTGAGAGAATTTTTAATGATGGAATTAGTTGTAGATTAGTTTATTCTGGAGCTAAGTCATATCATATTTTAATCAGAGTTAAAGATGCACCAAAGACTCTTGAAGAGTATGCATGGTTACATGCTTATCTTTGTCAGACAGTCTCAGACAAACTTTCATTTGATGAAAGTACATGTGACCCAGCACGTTTAACACGTAGTCCTATTAAACTTGAACGTACATCATCAGCTTATGATATAGTTGTTGAAGGTACACAAGACTTGATTTGTGAGAACTGGGACCATATATATGACCTTGAATGGCGTGACTTATATGAACTATGGTTACACAGACCATTGAAAGCATATGAGCAGGTTAATGGTAGACGTCTCATACCTACTAAACCTGAGTATCAGGAAGCAGCTGAAGCAATTATTGATACTTCATTCTGGACTGACAGTAAGTGGGATGGAGACAGACAACGTTGTTTCTTCCCTGCTTATCGTGTTCTTCGCCTGCTTGGTTATACTCATCAGCAGTTATGGGATGAAGGCCTCATGATAAAAGGTATTAATAACTATAAGAAGAAGGAAGACATCACGTATTGGAAGACACGTGACAAGTCTAGTATCATAACAGCAATTGATGAACAGATAGATGAACATTTCAACATGCTAAGCGAGGAGGAATAACATGGAACAGGAAGTAATCTTTGATGACCCAGTATGGGAGTACTGCGTAGCTACAAAAATTAAACCTTACATTGATGCAGTCAAGAAATGGTGGGACCAGTATGAGAAAATGCAAGTACGTGGTACTGGTGTTTTTGATTTTGATTGTGATGGTGTTGATGAAGTTCCACCAGGACTAATGGTCAGAGTGACCAGCACAGCTGTACGATCACCAATTAAAAATGTACAAGCATTTCCATTTGTTCCTACATCATATCTGCAGATTGCTGGTGTGCCAGGTGGTGTCAACAGAATGGTTGAACGTGTATGCAAGAAAGGTTTAATTCTTGATGACATCCAATGTATTGAAAAACATAACTTACCTAGTACATACCAGAAAGGACAGTTCATTGCTTTTGTTCCTAAAGATGTGTATGAAGGCTCACAGCGAATGGGTAAATATGTTTACATGACAATTACAGAACTATGTGCTATGGCTAAAGGCACATTGCCACAGTCTGTTGTTTGTAAATGTTATCAATATATTAAGTAAAATAATTATTAGCTAATAAAGTAATTTTAATTATTTTGTTAGTATAATTATATACATACTCGTATGAGTATGACATATTTAATTTTGTGCTTGTTAGTTCAAGCACTAGGAGTATCTTATGGCTAAAGTAGCAGAAGACACAAGTTTCTTGGATGGAATGGAAGGCACAGGTCTTGATTCCATTACCGCAAATGAACAGGCAATTCCTTATCTTGGTATGGTTCAGCCTGATGGAGAAGCAGCTGCAAACGGTGCAACACCAGGTGTATGGCGTAATTCAGCAACAGGTGAAGAATATGGTAATGTAATTACTGTTGTTCCTCTTGCATTCAAGGTTATCTGGAATGAACGTGAAGGTTCATCTCCATTCCGTACAGTTGGTCGTTATGAACCACACTCAATTGAAGTTACAGTTCAGCAGCCAAAAGGTGGAAAGGGCTATCCTAAGATGATTAACCCTGAAACTGGAAATGAAGTTCAGGAACTTTACATCTATGCTGTTATGTTGCCAGAACATCCTGAAGCAGGAGTTCTTCTCTTCAATCCAACAGTAAGTTCTATGACTACATGTAAAGCATGGAACACACAGCTTAAAGGTCAGATTCTTCCAAATGGTAAACAGGCTCCAATCTTCGCTTACAGCTGGGATTTGGCTTCAGACCTCGTTGACAATCCTCAGAAGAAAGGTGCAAAGATGGCTAAGTTTGTTAAGGTTCAGAAAGGAACAATCATTTCTAAAGACCTCTTCGAACAGAACGTTCAGCCACAGCTTCCACAGATTCAGCAGACAGTTCTCTCTATTACAGCAGATGCTGGCGTAGAAGAAGCAGCTGAGTAATTTGTAAATCTAGCCAGCATGTTGGATAGCTTGATATGTGCAAGACCGATGCGTTATGCAGGAGCGGGAGAATAAATAAAGCATACTAGAAGTCAAGTGAGTCCAGCTGCTGGCTTTTATTATCTTCGAGGAAATTATGCAATTTAACACAAATAATATTAAATCACAGTTCAATCCAAATAACGTTGTAAAAGAAGATAAAGGCAAGAATCGTCTTGACCTTATCGAACCTGATTTTATCCTTGGCCTTGGTGAAGCTCTTACATTTGGAGCTGAGAAATACTCAGACCACGGATGGAAGGAAATTGAAAATAAGCATGATGATAATTATGCATCACTCATGCGTCATATCATGGCATGGCGTAAAGGTGAAAAGAAAGACCCTGAGTCTGGCTTGAATCCATTGCTGCATGCTGCTTATAATCTCATGGTACTCTACTATGATGATTGTCAGAAGGAGAAAAACTAATGATTATTCTTGGTATATCTCTTGGTTTTAATAGCTCTGCTTCATTATGGCGTGACAACAAGTGTCTTGCTTCCTTATCTCAGGAACGTGTGACAGGTGTGCGTAATACAAAAGAAGTACCAGTATATGCTGCTAAGAAATGCTTTGACATTGCTGGAATCACTGGAGACCAGGATATTGTTGTTGCACTCAGTCATTACGAAGGACTTAGCTTTAAGTATCTTGAAAAGAATTTTCCTGACTGTATATCTGAGACAGAATGTCCAAAAGCTGCTACACCAGAACAGTGGCTTATTAACATGATTGAGAAAGCAACTGGCAAAACAATCATGCACATGGAACGTATTGAGCACCATAATGCTCATGCTTATTCAGCCTATGCAGTTTACGGTAAAAGCCACAAGAGACACACTACACTTACAATGGATGGATTTGGTGACGGTTATTCAGCACGCCTCTGTGTCTGTGATGACAAGAGAACAGAGATTAAAGCTGAACTTCCTTTAATCAAATCTCCTGCATTATATTATCAGTTTGTTACTGGTGCTCTTGGTTTTAAGGAACATCAACATGAAGGTAAGATTACTGGGCTTGCAACAGGTGATTACATTGAATATGATGACCCACGTATTGATGAAGCACGTGACTTCTTCATGGAACTCTGGACAAACGGAACAAATCTCAAGCAGCTCGATGACACAGAAAAAGCAATGGTTGCTGAATCAACAATCATTGACTTTGACAAGTTCTTACAGCTAAAGAAAACAATCTACGCTTTTGTAAAGAACAGATTGCGTGAAGATTACTCTGCTGAAAAGATTCTTGGCCATCCAGAAGCAATAGCAATAGCTGTAGCAGTACAAAGATTTGCAGAAGAGATTGTCTATGCGTTCTTGTTTGAAAACCGTGGTGAGATTACAGAAGAGCTATACCTTGCTGGTGGTATGTTTGCTAATGTTGCAATTAATAGAATGTTTGGTTCTGATTATGAACATGTATACATATCTCCTGCAATGGGTGATGAAGGTACAGCAATGGGTGCAGCAGCTTGTTTAGCTGATATGAACTTTGGATTAACAGATGAATTCCATCCTGAATACATTATTGATGGAGGCCTTCCAATTGAAACAGCATTAATTAAAAATGAAACAATAGTAAATAATTTAATTAACTGTGAAGATAATATAGTGCACCTTTGTACAGGTCGTTCTGAATTTGGACCTAGAGCTTTAATGCATCGTTCATCTTTGTTCCCTGCTACACTTAAGCGTGAGACAGATAAACTTAATCATGCAATGCATCGTTCAGAATTCATGCCTTACGCTCCTGTATGTAGAGCTGAAGATGTCGATAAGCTATTTGTTGATTGGCAACCATTTGAAAAATCACTTCACTTTATGACAGTAGCCCTTATTACAAAGCCAGGTGTCATGGAGAAATATCCAGCAGGTGTTCATAAAGATGGAACATGCCGTGTACAGGTTGTACACAAAGATGTACCATGTGAAAAGCAAGCATGGAACATTCTTGATTTGTACAGAGAGAAATCAGGAAATGACATTATGATTAACACTTCATTTAACATGCATAATGAACCTACTTGCTGCACAAAAGAGCAGTGTAATTATGCATGGGAAAGAAGTGGTGGACTTGGTAAATTATACTTTAAGACGGAGGAAAGATAATGGCAGACTTAAATAGCTTTGCTTTTACAGGACGTCTTACCAAAGATGCTCAGATTAAAAATGTAAATGGTAAGACACTTATGGAATTGGACGTTGCTAATAACATTGGTTATGGTGACTATGCTAAAACAAATTGGTTGAAAGTAAAGATGTGGGGCGACAGAGCAAATAACATTGCTCCTATCTTTAAGAAAGGTTCTCTTGTCACAGGTCAAGGTGAACTCAGCACAAATGAATGGACAAGCAACAACACAGGTGAGAAGCATGTAGACCTTATTATTACTGTTATGAATGTTCAGTTGCTCGCATCGAAAAAGTCTGACACAGCTGAAGAGCCTGAATACACCGTGAAGGATGATGAAGGTAAAGACCCTGTGTTCTAATTAAAAACATATTAGCTAATAATTATTTATTACTACTTCTTGTAGTATAATATAATTACTTTAAGCAAAGGTTTGATAGTACCTTAAACTAGCTTCACTCCATTTGCCAGTAGTTCTTAGGAGTGTCGTAGTATAACAAGCTGGGTTCTGCAGAGGGCATGTAACAAAGCAGAGTAAGGGAAGGTTGCATGCTCATCATGTGACAGTAGTACAGAGGTGTATATCTGAGCTTAACCGCGGTGAAATATCTGTTCAGAAGACGTGGGTTCGAATCCTGCCTGTCACATAACAACATATTTTGTTGTGCCATTAATATGCACCCTTATAAGGGTATGTCAATTAAACTCTCTTTTCTTAATGGGAAGGGTGGTCAGCTGCTTGACCGGAAAGCAGTAAGCGAAAGCGAGTCACAGGTATATTTGCCGATTTGTATACCTGTGGCGATTTTTGGTACTGTGGCCTAATGGTAAAGGTGCAATCAACGTTGGGGATTGTGAATGAAGGTTCGAATCCTTCCGGTACCATTAGCAGTGTCAATACAGGTGCAACTCCTGTCGACCTCTCAGCAGTGATGCTACTCGTATGGCTTTGGAAAATTGAACCGAGGTAGAGGGGCCGTAGTTTAGTTAGTTAGAACCAGCACTGTTTTTATTTCATATCTAGGAGGCAGCTATGCAGGAAATAGCAAATAGGGTCGTAGCAACCTGTTTTCATAATGACATTCATGAACTCTTATCTCGCTACAAAAAACAACTTCCACATTCACAGATATTTTTAATTACACAATCAGCTATTAAAGAAGAATTGGAATTCAGTGCAGAAAATCCAGCACTGCATGATTTAGCAAAAGAACACTTGCAACAGATAGTATCATCAGGACCAAACTTCTTAGAAAAATATGCATTGAAAGAAAAGCTTGAACTTCCAAATATACCAACATGGATTGCTGAACAAATGACTGAATCAGAACGAGCAGCATTTGCTAAATGGTATAATAAAGTTAATAATGAAATTGAAGCTAATAAATTAGGAGATACATTAAAGAATGGCTAAACGATTAGTTGCAATGGATATTGAAACGCATGACCCACATCTTAAAGATATGAAGAGTGATGGCTCAATGCGTAGAGATGGTCGCATCCTTTGTTGTGGTGCTTTTGGTGATGGTATTGATGAAGTCTTTGATTTTGACAATCCAAATGATGTAAGACATTGTAAGGATATTATTGAAGACCCAAGCATCGATAAGATATTTCATAATGGTGTGTATGATACTGCTTGGCTTTGCTGTGGATATGATTTTGATATTCATGGTACTATTCATGATACAATGACACGTGCAGCATTTATTGATGAATATCAGTCACTTGGTCTTGATGACTGCTGTAAACGCATGCGTCTTAAAGGTAAGAACAAGGATGAAACAATTGAAGCATGGTATGCTGGTTGGCAGAACACTATGAAAGGTTGTGCTAAAGGCTTGAAGAAAGGCATGATTATGGGTAATGAAATATATAACCCAGATGATGGTCAGTCTTACAAGTTGTCTGATGATGAGCTTGCTTGTCTTATTGATGGTTCATTTAAGAAAGACGTGTGGAGCAATGTACTTACTGTATGGGCAGACCCTGAAGGTAGAGCTCTTATGAAAAAGTATAATAGGCAAGACTGTATTGCAACACGCCAATTGTTTGATGCACAAGAGCCGTTCATGAAAGGTTCTGAAGAAGCTTATCAGGTTGAATGTGACTTGTATTACTTACTTATAAAAATGAAGAAGCAGGGTGTTAAGCTTGATTTACAGAAGCTTGAGGAAATGACAGCAATCGTTGATGCTGATATGAACAAATCAGAACAAGTACTTAAGGACATGTATGGCATTGATAAAGAAATACTTGCAAGTCCTAAGAAACTTCGTGAACGTATGAATGCTATGGATATTCATTCTCCAGTAGTAACTAAAACAGGTGAATCATTTGCAGCAGATGCTCTTGCTCGTATACAGCATCCTGTAATTGAAAAGATTCTTGAGTTTAAGAACTATGAAGCAATCTCAGATAAGTATTTGCATGGTTCTCTTCAGAAGAACTTGATTGGTAACAGAATCCATTGTACATTCTCTCCTAATAAGAGAGAAGAAGGTGGTACAGTCACTGGACGCTTCGCTTCATCAGGTCCTAACTTACAAAACATTCCAGCAAAGAACAAAGGTCACGGTACTGACTACTCACAAGATATGCGTGCTCTGTTTATTCCTGAAGAGGGATGTATGATGGGAGCATTTGATTACTCTCAGATTGAATATTTGCTTCTTGCACATTACGCACAAGGTCAGCAGGCTGAAGAGTTCAGAGCACAAGCAAATGCAGGTGTAGACTTCCACACAGTTGCTATGGGTATGACTGGCTTGACATACAGGCCACTTGTAAAGACATATAATTATGGTGTAATCTATGGAATGGGTTGGAAGACGTCAATGGAGAAGAATTACACTATGTTTGAAAAGCTTGCAGCTGAAGAAGGAATAACTATTGAAGAGTTTGCTAAGAAGACATATAACAATTACCATGCTAAAATGCCTGTAGTTCGTGACACAATGGCTTGGTGTGAAAGAATAGCAAAGCAGCAGGGTTTCGTTGAGTGTCTTGGTGGACGCAAGCAGCATAAACCAAAACCAATGTATGACCCTGCTACTGGAAAGATAAATGATTTCATTTACAAGATGCTAAACAAGCTTATTCAAGGTTCTGCAGCATACATTCTCAAATATGCTCTTCGTGATTCTTGGAAAGCAGGTGTGTTTGATGTCTGCACAATGCATATTACAGTTCATGATGAAAATGTAATTAGTATTCCTTTTAACAAAGAAGGTACTGAAGCAGCTGCTGAAATGAAACACATTATGGATATGTCTTTCCATGACCAGCTTCTTGTTCCTATGAAAGCATGTGGTGAAGTAGGTCCTAACTGGGGTTACTGGTCTGATGATATTTGGAATGAGATGCTTAAAGGAAACTTTGACCCTGCATTCTTTAAGAAAGACTATAGAGAGACACACTAATGGATGTTAACTTATTATATACTAAATTGTTATCATTAAAAGCTAAAGGTAAGAATTTTATTCTTATCTTGACTAAGGAAACAATTAAACAGCTTGTCAAAGCTGAGATGCCTGAAGCAAATATAGATGACATTAATATTGCTGATATGTGGTTTGCTGGTATACATGTGTATCTCGGTAAGATGGATAAGATTGTTCTTATTGAAGGTGAAATATGGCTAGAGTAAAAGAATATTCTATTCAAGGTTATGCAACAACAGAGGTATGTATTGAACTTGGCACCTGGAAATCAGCAATGTCATTGCATGATTGCTGGGATTTGATAATAAAAATATTTGATGATGGCAGCGTGCCTGAAGGTATCGTTGCAAGGAGAATTAAATGATAACAGATGAACCATGGACTATAAAGTGTCCTGTTATTCTGTTTGAAGGTGGCATAATGCCAGTCTACAAAACAAAGAAAGCAGCATGTGCTGACCTAGCCGTGCCTGAAAAGGTAGTTATTCCACCTCACAAATCAGTGATGGTTGGGCTCAAGGTGGGATTTGAGATACCTGATGGAATGAAGATTATCATGTATCCAAGAAGCAGTTTATTGGTTAAACGTGGATTGTTTCAGCCAACAAGTATTATTGAACCTGACTATAACGGTCAGGAAGTACATGCTCCATTGTTTAATGGAACAGACGAAGAAGTTGTTCTTGAAGCAGGTGATAGAGTAAGTCAAATTGAATGTGTACCACGTTACAGTTGTGAAAGTTGGGACCATGAAGACACAGAACGTAATACTGTAAATGGTGGTTTTGGGAGTACAGGAAAATGAAATATTTAATTAATGGACAGAATACTCTTACTTATAAAGAGTTGCTACGTAAGATGATAAGACATATGAAGGTTGATGGAATTCCAGGAATTGTTGCTGAAGCACGTTGCTTGCCTGTTGAGTTTGAACCATCCGGAATTATTGAAGGTAGCAGTGAAAAATACCTTGAGCATGAGTTTGCATGGTATCAGTCAATGGACCTTAGCATTAAGAATCATCCTGGTATAGAAAAGAATCCTATCTGGCAGGGTTGTGCTGCACCAAATGGTAATGTGAATAGCAACTATGGCTGGTGTGTATTTCACAAAGACAATGGTGACCAGTTCAAGCATGCTTGTGATGCTCTCATAGACAATAAGAATAGCCGCAGAGCTGAGATTATTTACACACGTCCTTCTATTCACGTCGAGCAGTGTGATGATGTTCATGCTCATCAAGACATGACATGCACAAACTACATTATGTTCTTAGTTCGTAATAACACTCTTGAGCTGCATGTTCACATGCGTAGCAATGATGTGTGGTATGGTTTAAGATATGACCTTGCTTGGCAGCAATATGTTTATAGTAAGATGTATGATACATTAAAAACAAAATATGCTGATTTGAAAGAAGGTAAGATTATATGGATTGCAGATAGCTTGCATCTGTATGAGCGTAATATTGAAGAAGTAAAGCAGTATATTAATAAATAAAAACAGGGCCCTGGCCGCACGATTGCCAGAACCCTGAAATCAACCCGTTGTCAAGGAGACTAGGCAGCGGGTTTATTTTTTCTCTTCAACACTTTCTGGTGCGTTCTTTATGAACACCAGACAGATACCATCAATACAAGCAGATACTACACTGATAACACCTTGAATAATTGGTGCCTTGTCAGGAGCAACAAGTCCAACAATTGTAACAGCAGCAGTTGTAACTGCGCCGTTAACACCAATAATAATTCCTAATGTTTTCTTGCTCATAATATCCTCCTACAAGAAATCAGTTTTATGTGTCAATTCCAGGTAGAGCACTATTGCTACACCTGCAATCAAAATTGATAGCACGCTAATCAGACTTATCAGAACTTTCTTCAGTGTCCTGTTCTTCGTCTGCTGTATAACCAGCTGCTCGTAACAATCGTTGAACTGCTGCGTGATAGAGGTCAAGCTCTCGGATAATGTCACCGATGTCTCCTCCCATTTCTTCGCTTCTTCCTGCGATAAGCGCAAGTTCTCTGATACACGTGTCAATTGCTCGGTCACGAACTCTGATTGACTCTTCAGTTCTATCAATTTGCTTCTGATGGTCAAGTACTGACTGCTCAGTGTGTCTTGTAGTAGCACAGGAACACAAGCACAGACAAGTAATGACAACAATAAACTTTTTAAGTTTTTCATACATATAGCCCTCCTAACAGTCCGTCTTTTCCACGTACTGTTAATTTAGCACCAGTCTGCTCAAAACCGTTCTGCTCAAAAACTATGAATGTGTCACTGTCAAGCAAGCTGACAAGAATACAAACGTGTCCATATGAATTTGATGCTGTTGCTCCATAGATTAACACATCACCTGGAGCATATGAATCATGTGTAACTTTAAGTTTACCAGGATTGTTGATTAAGTCTTTAGCACCATCAACGGATGGACACTGCTCAACGTTCAATACATCTTTACAGTACTGCCTGAACAGGTCTACACACTGATAACCATGTGCTTTATCCCAATCAACCTTCTTACTGTTGTATGTGACAATAAATCGTTTTAAAGTCATTCTACATCCTTCCTTTGTTTAGCCTGGTTCTGATAGAGCTTGCGTATTGCTACAAGCCTTCCGATTATTTCAGCAGTCCACTTGTTAATACGTTCCTGGAACTCTGGTGTCTTAAACTGGTCTGGTGGACAGAACGAATAAACTAGTGATTGCATCTCCCACTGCTTACTTTCAATATACTCTTCAGTGTTCTCAATATGATTATACATTATCCATTCAGTCATTTTGTCATACACACATTCAAGTATATATTTAACATAGTAGCCATCAGCAATCTTATGTTCTACAAGAGTATTGATTTTATTTTCAAGTGCCATGCAGAACAGTTTAGCTTGATTTACCTGATTACGTACAATAGCACGTTCATAGTAAGAGTTTTTGTCTTCACTACCAATAGTAACCCAGTTAGTGTGAATCTTGACTTTAAGTATTTTGCCAAGAATCACAATAGCAACAATCAGCAGAATTACTGATGGAATGCTTGACAGAAAATCTTTAGATGTTAAAATAGTAGCAAGTGTTTCCATCAGTTTCTCCTACCTTACACTTAAACTTTCAACAAATTTATACTGTTCATAGTTATAACTAAAGTATATGTCTGTTCCGTCTGTCCAGATATAGCTACCTTTAAAGTTTGTCAAGCTTGTTAAGTTAGCCCATGTTACAGCAGACCAGGTACGTGTTGCTTTATCAAGTATATACTGTTCGGTGCCGTTACTGTAATATATATCTGTTCCATCTGTCCAGGTATATTCACCATCGAAGCTTGTTAGCCCAGTCCATGTAACAGCAGACCAAGTACGTGTTGCTTTATCAAGTACATATCTATTAGAGCCATTATTATAATATATATCTGTTCCATCAGACCAGACACCACTACCATTGTAATTTGTTAAGCCAGTCCATGCTACAGCAGACCATGTACGTGTTGCTTTATTAAGCACATACTGCTGAGAACTACTACTAAAGTATATATCTGTTCCATCTGTCCAGATACGGTCACCTCTAAAGCTTGTTAGGCCAGTCCATGTAACAGCAGACCAAGTACGTGTTGCTTTGTCAAGAACATATTGTGTAGAGCCATAACTATAATATATGTTTGCTCCATCTGTCCAGATGTTGCCACCGTTAAAACTTGTTAAACCAGTCCATGTAACAGCAGTCCATGTACATGTTGTTTTATCAAGTACATACTGTTTGGTGCTATTACTGTAATATATATCTGTTCCATCTGTCCAGATATATTCACCACTGAAACTTGATAAACCATACCACGTAACAACAGACCATGTACGTGTTGCTTTGTCAAGCACATACTGCTGAGAACTACTACTAAAATACATATCTGTTCCATCTGTCCAGATATATTCACCACTGAAACTTGTCAAGCCAGTCCATGTAACAGCAGACCATGTACGTGTTGCTTTATCAAGTACATACTGTTCAGCATTCTTACTATAATATATGTCTGTTCCATCTGTCCAGATATAATTACCAGTGAAACTTGTTAGGCCAGTCCATGTAGCAGCAGACCATGTACGTGTTGCTTTGTCAAGCACATGGGTATTAGCATATATATCTGTTCCATCTGTCCAAATCTCGTCACCACTTGGGTAGTAGCCACCACCCCATGTCATAGCAGACCATGTACGTGTTGCTTTGTCAAGCACATACTGCTCGATGCTGCCGTTACTGTAATATATATCTGTTCCATCTGTCCAGATGTTGCTACCGTCAAAACTTGTTAAACCAGTCCAAGTGACTGGAGACCAAGTACGTGTTGCTTTGTCAAGCACGTATTGTGCATAACTACTACTGTAGTATATATCTGTTCCGTCTGTCCAGACATAACTACCTTCTATATCTGTAAAGCCGGCCCAAGTGACTGGAAACCAAGTACGTGTTGCTTTATCAAGCACATACTGCTGAGAACCGCTACTATAGTATATATCTGTGCCATCTGTCCAGATACTACCAGTGAAACTTGTCAAGCCACCAGCAAAAGTAGCAGCTTCAAAAGCAAATGGCTGAACTTTCAATTGTGCTTTTACTGATTTTGTTATTTTAGATTTATTAGATGCTTTAATGTCAGCAAACTTTTCTTGTAGTTTTGCAAGAACTTCTTTAAGACCAGTTTTGTCCAAATATTGTTTAGTTGCCATGTTGGCCTCCTATTAATTAAACACCTCTTCAAAGATGTTATCAATATCTTCTGTAGTAATTGCATCACTACCAGAAAGTTCAAAGAATTCACCTGTTGTGTCAGGGTCTTTCTTATAAACAGAAAGAATACCTGTATCATCAGGGACCAGATAAAGAATATCAGGGTCAGCATCTGCATAAGCAGGTAGTTCATCAACTACTTCAAAAGCAGGTTCTGGCTCAACAGCTTCACCAAGCACATAGAATTGACCAGACACATTTACATTCTTAACATAACCAGTAATCTTTGTGCCGTCAACAACAAGGTACATTACGTCAGGGTCTGCACTTGCATAACTTGGCAGTGTTGACACAAGCTCAAAAGCAGGTTCTGGCTCTACAGCTTCACCAAGCACATAGAACTGACCAGATATGTTTACATTCTTAACATAGCCGGTAATCTTTGTACCATCAATGACAAGATACAATACATTAGGGTCAGCACTTGCATAACTTGGCAATGCTGACACAAGGTCAAAAGTACCAAGACTACTAAGGTCACACCAATCTTCAATGTCTTCATTTTTTATGTAACCAAAGAGCTTATAATTGTCTCTCAAGAAATAAATCTTATCAGCACTGGCACTTGCAAAATCAGGTAATTCATCAACGATTTCAAAAGCAGGTTCTGCTGTGCTGCCAAGCTGATAGAACTTATCAGGTGTAGTTGCATCCTTAATGTAACCTATTACAGTTAAGTCTTCTGTAGTTGCAGTATCATCTGTCTCAGATGAACCATCACCTACAACTAACCCTGGGCCAACTTTACCTGAACCGCCATCTACTACAGTTAAGCCACCGTCTGTTTCAGATGAATCATCAGATTCAGTTGAGTTGCTTACTGCTGTAGGAACCATGTAGATAATCTTAGGGTCGGCAGCTTCCCAAGCAGGTAACTCATCAACAATTTCAAATGACGTACTTTCACCACCAGCAATGTTAAGCCATTCATCAGTTTCACTACCTTTAATGTAGCATGCTGATTCAGATGTTACATAGTAGATTAAGCCTGCAGATGCTTCATCCCAAGATGGAAGCACAGCACAGACTTCAACTGCATCACATATTGCAATATAGACCCACGCAAGGCCATTGCTATAATAGAAATGACCTTTGGTGTATGTGTTATTTGAGATACCTGTGTACTGAACTACTTTACCAGAGTAAAGTGTAGCATCAGGCATCTCAGTGAACTGTGTCCAATCCTGCTTCTTCTGAAAATCAGCCTGAATAAGATTGATAAGTTCTGTAAGACCTGTTGGTCCAAGATATTTATTAGTTTTTGACATGACTAATCTCCATTATATGCTTCAATGATTTCACTTGTTGTGATTTCACTGTTAGCACAGCTTTCTTCAAGAGCATCAAGACGCTGGCCTTGAACTTCCTGTCCTGAAATGATAGTGCTCATCTGAGCAATGAGTGACTGAACTTGATTTTTAAGTGTCTGAATCTGTTCAGGATTCAATTCCTTGATTTCACTTTCAAGTTTAGTTTCAAGTGCTGCGAGGCTTTTATTAAACTCCTTGCGCATGTCTCTGCACAGTTTTTTAACTCTTACCCAGTCAGCAAGGTCTGTACTTCCAACGACAAAGTATGACATAAACTACTCCTTGGTAATATAAAGGAATGTTGCTGAGTTCACATTACCAACATATTCACCATCAAGCTGTGTTTTGTTAATAATAGTTGCATTACCAGCTGCATCAAGACGAACACTGATGTAGTAGTATTCAGTTGCACTTGTTGTCTGATTAGTAAGTTCAGCAACAAAGTTAAATGTTACTGGAGACTCTGGTAAATAGTCAGCACTTACGGTAGCAAGAACATCACCAACTTCAAGTGTTGAATCAGTAACTTCTATTGTTGCCTGAGCAAGAGGGATATTTTCAAATCTTACACAGAAGACTGTGTCTTCAAACTGTGTAGACTTTTTAGCTGTGAGTAAGGATTTGAACTCAGCACGCAAAGCAGTGTCTGCTTCTTCACGAGCAGTTGTTTCAGCAGAGATAGTTTCTGAAAGTGCATGGTCCGCTGCTTCACGTACGCCTTCTTCACGCTCAATTCGTGAACGAAGGGTGTCATCACCAGTTTCACGAAGTTCAGCTTCATCACTAATCTTGCTATCAAGTGTAGTGTCAGCAGCTGTTCGCTGAGCTGTTTCCTGTTCAAGGTTAGATGCAACAAGTTCTGTTTCAGAACGAAGCTCTGCTTTAGCAGCAGCGATTGACTGTTCAAGAATTGTGCTTGCTGCTTCAATTTTGTTATCAATGTCACTTTCTGGTGTAACAACTTCATCGAGCATTGCTTCGACTTCCTGTTTAGTTACCAGTTCAACATCATCAAGAATCTGTGTACTCATACTATTCCTCCTAGTATCTTATTTTGATAATTTTCTGTTGCACATAAGGCAACCAAATCTTTCCGTCTGTTGTAACGTTTTCTGGCATAAATGCTGCAAGGTCTGGATATTCAGCAGCACTGAGTTCTGCTGTGCCATCAAGAGCATGCCAGCCATCAGGGTAGTTTTTGCTGATAATCATTTCAACTTCACCATCCTCAGGTGTTACACTATACTCCTGTCCTTTGAAGTTAAATACAAATGGGTTGTCAGAATGTACTTCCCTTGTTACTGTTTCACTCTCATGCCAGAACATTGTATCACCAACTTTTGCACTAGCAAAACGGATAGCATTAAATGTTCCACCTGACTGAGTGCTATGTTCACTTCCTTCAGTTGGCACTGGGTCAATTATAGATTCTTCAGGAATCTTGTTATATACTTCATTTACTGCAGCAACAAGACTTTCCTTGTTAGCAGTATTAAGTTCAGCCAAGTCACCAATATTTGCACTAAGTGTCCCATCAGCTGCTGTAGCACGTGAGACTTCTTCTTCAAGTGCAGTAGCAACTGGAGTAACTGCTTCACTGATTTTCTGTTCAGTGAGTTCTTTATTCAGAAGCTTCTCACCATTATGATAATTTATTTCTCTAGGGTCAGCCATCTAGTCCTCCTAAGCGAAATCAACAATAACTGTTACATCTGCTGCTGGCATTGTGAATGTATAAACATTTGTAGTGCCAACCTGTGTAGCAGTAATAAGTGTACCTGAAACGTTGTCAAGTACGTGGATTGCAACTGGCGCAGCACTAAGTTCAACAAGAATTGTTTCACCAGCTTCTGCACTCTCTTTGCTAAGAGTAATTGTTCCTGTTCCATTTGCAACAGGTCTGATAGCAAACATTGGTTCTGTGTCAGGTTTGCTTTCTGTTGAACTACCAATGATAATACAGTAATCAACAAGTGGGAAAGTGGTAATGCCCTTTGCAATAAGCTCAGGCCAAGTAGCTGGGTCAACAGCTGAACCGTCACAAATGTGACAACTTGCTGGGAAATCAACAGGTACACCATCTGCATCAAACTTAGACCAGCCAACTACTTCACCAATATGTCCAATTGGAACATTAAAGCTTGAAGCTGAGAGGCCAGCTTTTGTAAAGCAGTCAGTAATATCATGACAGTTACCATTTGGCAGTATACAGCCTTCTGAACCAATAGGACAGAAGTTAATTCCTGAAGCACTAAGTTCAAGCTGGCTAAGTGTTATCCAGTCAGGAGCTTGAACAGCAAGATAAACGTGTTCATCACCACCTCTATCTGTACCATATACAAGTTTAAACTTGAGGCCACTGATAATTGTATCAGTTACAACTGTCAAAGCACCATTGTATTTACCGTCAACTTTACTTGCTGCAAAATTCACAATAGCAGAGAATGGCTTTGTGTTGCCATATTTGATTAAAGCAATACCAGCCTGATGCTCATCAGTCTGCATACCAATCAACCAGTACTTGCCATTTGAATCACTACCACCTACAGCTGCAGCAACTTCTTTATCTGTGAACTTAACTTGCTCAACAGCATGTATAAGTCCTTCAACATAGACAGTTGCTTTAAGGATTGGCTTTTCAAAAATGTCAGCATTAAGCGCTGCTTCAATAGCATCAATATCCGTCTGAATATCAGTAATGACCTGCTGAGAAGCAAGGTCACTTGTTTTGATGTAGTCAGCAAGTAATGTTGCTACTGCTATATTTGTAGCAAAGTCAGCAATATCATCTGTATGCACAATATCAGCAACCTGTGACTTAAGCGCATACTTAGTATCTGCTGCTGTTTCTGTGATGAATGCAGAGACACTAGGAATCAAGTCACGAATAGTAGCAATCTGTGTTTCCACATAAGTTTTAATTCCATGAACGTCACTTGTGCCAGGTGTCTTGTCAGCCATATGCTGGTCAAGTTTAGCAACAAGTTCAAAATAAGCATTAGCAAGCTGAATTAAATCAAGTGCTCTTGCTCCACCACCTTGTGGACCATTCCAATCTGTAAATGTACTCATACATTACTCCTATGCACTCTGCTCTTCCTGCTGCTGGTCTCCTTCAGAATTAGCAGGTTGTTTTAATTGTTCACTGGCTTGCTGTATTTTTCCAAGCAGCCAGTTCCTGTAGATTTCTCCAACGCTTTCTGGAATGTTATCCTCACGTTGAAGATGCTCTACCCATTTATCTTTAATTATCTGATTCTGTTCTTCCTTCGTCATTTACAGGCTCCTGTGGTCCGTCAACAGGTTCTGTTTCGTCACCAGCTTCTGTTTCTTCAGTATCAATAAAATCAGGCTGTTTTGGTAAGTTGTTTTCAGAAACAAGTTCACCTGATTTACCATTTGGAAGAAGCAGATTGTTAGGAATTCCACTTCCAATGAGCATTTCACATTCTTCTTTACTTATCACACCAAGCATAGCAAGGTCGATAGCCAAGCACTGATAGACTTCATTTCTGCGAATGTTACGCATACTTTTGTTGTTTAATCTACATGCACCAATCATTTGGTTCCTCCATCCATCACGACAAAATCATATTGAGAAGCATAAGGTCTTCTCGCTATAACTTTCTCATTGCTATAAATATTATGTTTATGATTTTTGAGGAAGTTTAATGCTGCCTCATAATCATTCATTTGTATCAACCTTTTGTACAATGGAGCATGCTCAATACTGATTGCTCCAGGTACTGTGGCATTAGCAAAGTTAATTAACTCACTAACTGTCCAAGGTCGACCAACATAAGTAGCTGCATACTTAGTTGGGTTATCAGCTCTTCGTATTAAAGCAGTTATTCTTAAGTAATCATTAAGAGCTTTTTTATCACTTGAGAACACTTGACTTGGTGTAACAGTAACACGAGCAGGGTTTGCTGAAGCTTTCATATGATAAGTTTTATATCGCTTATCAGCATAGTCTTCATTACCTGACACATACTTATCCATTTCACTAAGTACATAATTCTCAATCTTTTCAATGTCAGGCATTCCATTCTTCTTTAAGAAGCGTGGGTCTGACATCGCTTTACTCCACAAAGCTTCTTTAGCTTCTTTAGACATATTAACTACCTGTCCTTGAAGTTCAGCTTCTCTATTTTGTTGAGCTTCACTTTGCGCATAAGCCATCTGCTGTGACAGCTCCATGTATCTTGCAAAGTCTTCAGGTCCAAGTATCTCTCTTAAACCAGGACCACCAGCTTGAGCATTAGCATGATTGTCATAGAAGCTTGCTTCTACACCGTCTACTTCCTGCAACTGCTCACCAGTATCTTTGTTATTTACAGTGTGCATCTTAATACCAGCTAGAGCTTGTCCATGCTCTTCTTCTTGCCACTTAGCATACTCTTCTTCTGAAAGTATAGCAGTGACTGTTTCACCTGGTTTTAAGTCACGACCATAATAACGACCACCAAGTACTTTCTTAATATTCTCATCAGAAAGCACTACTGAATACCTTTTACCAGAACCAGTCAGTTTATAACGACCTCTTGATTCATACTCAAAAGGGTATCTAGCACCATGCCTTTGTCCTCTGATACGTACTAAGTCCCAAAAGACAATACCTAGTGTGTGACGCATTGTTCCGTCAACAGCACTCATCTGTTCTGACTTCCTCTGAGCAAGAGCAAGTAACTCTCCTGCTACAGCAGTCGGTACTCTATAGAATAAACATATTGCACTATTATTAGTGAATGTTACTCTTAGCACCTGTTGAACTTGAGCATATTCTAATTTAGCTATATGCCCGCATCCTTCCTGCTCAAATATTGGACCATGTGAAGGGTCATTTTTATCAAATGCATTTAATGCATAAGATAAAGCATCTTCATCTGGTTCATCATGACTATGAAATCCTATAGTATCATCATAGCCAGTTGTTTTATAAACAGTAACAGTCTTGCCATCAGGTGTAGTTCTCTGCACCTTCTGAACAAGACCACTTTTCTTTCCACGACCTTTCCAACCGCGTTGGCGCTTAGCATGCCAGCCCTCAGTCAGGTCCCATTCAAGGTTACCTGAACTGAGTGTAGTTCGTTGACGTCCTGTTAAAGTTGTCTCAGAAACTCCTTGATACCAAGGAGCTTTTCCTACACGTGCTGCCATGCTAACCTACCTTAGACAGTTGTAATCTCGAAGATTGGCTTACGCAGCTTGACAATTGTGTAGCAGTATGGATACTCTGTGAAGAGTGCACCCATTTCATGCATAGCAACTGGCATTCTGTTTTCAGGGTGTCTGATACCAGCTCCCTGGATACTTGTCATGCGGCCATCACGCAATGTTGGTGAACCGTATGTGATACGCTGTGAGAGGTCAAGCTTAGCAATGATTTCATTTGGAATTGTAAGGTTCTCAATTGCAGGTGGCTTCTGATTACCCCATGTTTCCTGAATGTATTTGTCAAGTTCAACTGTTGCATTGTCCCAGCAGTTGTAAGACATGTCATTCTTTGGACCAATAACAATAACATCTGTTGGCATGTTAAGGTCTTCAACAACATCAGAAATAGTAGAGTTACCAATCTGATAAGAAGTTGTTTTGATACCACGCTGATAAACGATAGGACCTTCAACGAAGTTGTCGCGAAGAACTTTAACGTTATCACCTTCTTCATAACCCATTTCAATACGAGTTACAGGGTTCATCCACATACCAATTTCTGCATAAGGTACAGTTGACTTTGTCAAGAATGCACCACGCATGATAGCATCGATGATGTGTTCATTTTCCTGCTGAGCAACAAATCCACCAGCCTGCTGTGTACTGTAGCGTAAACGGTTTGGCTGGTCACGGAAAGCACGGTCAAGACCAAGACGATTTTCAGGGTCATTAGGGTCAGTGTACCATGCAAAAATATCTGCAAGACCTTCCATAGCACCAACAACTGCACCGTTATTGTTAGTGTATTTAGCACTGCCAGAGTAGTTGAACATATCATACTGACCAGCATAAGGACCATCAGCAACTGTAATTGCGTTTGCTTCCCAAGAATCTTCAAACACTGAAGAGTTAGATGTGACTTCACGGTTACCACAAACTTCAAGGAATTCACCACCTTCCCAATCACTGACTGTTGTACCAACAGAAAGCAATGTAAGATAGCCAGGCTGATTTTCAAGGATGAGGTACATTTCAGATACATCTGCTGTACCCCAAGGCTTTACTTCCTTTGTTTTAATAAGGTATTTACCAGCCTGGAAGTTACTGTTAAATACGTTGATAGGAGCTTTGATACGGAATGGAACACGTGTTGTACCTGTTCCAGTAATATCAGTGCTTGTGAATGTGTTTGGACACATTGTTAAACCTGTGTCAGCATGCACAGTATTATCATTGTAACGAGGTGAGCATCCACCACGCCATACAGAACCATCCTGATAAGCAGGGAATAACTGATGAACAACACCAAACTGACCATGAATTGCGAAGTTCTTGAAAAGAGCCGCAACATTCATACGTAAACAGTGCATGTTTGTTGAGAAGTCATTTTCAAAAGCAACTTTCTTGTCTTCTGTTTCGAGGTTCTGTGTCATATCGATACTGAAACCATCAGATACAGTACCATATGTTGCACGGAATACACCGAACTCAGGAGCACCAGGTTTAATCATCTGAACATTTTCTTTGAATATCTGTGAATTCAAAGTACCACCAGTGTTTGTTCCAGCAAGAAGCATACGATATTCAAACTTATCGTTGAACTTCCACTCACGTTTGTTTGAACGAATTAAACGTACTACGTCTGACTGACAAGGGAACATACCGTTGAGCAAGTACTCTACAATGAACACCTGCTTAGACAAGCTTTCAACCAAGTCTCTACTAATTGGCATAACATTATCCTCCATTATGCATTTACTAAATATTTAACACTGCTTAAAGCAGGTGTTTACCAACGATGCTTGCTAAGAGTTTTAGCAAGACGATTTGTAATATTCTTAAAGCGTTCATCAGATAATGTCTGATTACTAACAAGTTTAAGCATTTCATCTTCTTCAGGTGTTGTTTCACCAGCAAGGCCTGCATTCTTTTTTGGTTGCTTTTTAGCACGCATCATACGAATCATTTCAATTTCTTCAGGTGTTAGGTCACCAGCAAGAACACCAGATGTTGCAGGAATCTTACCTTCAGCAGCACGCTGCATAAAGTCTTCTTCAGGTGTTGTTTCACCTGCAAGTCCTTCATCATGTGGTTTGTCTGATAATTCATCTGGGTCATCAGGAGTTTTGTCATATGATTTGTCAGATGACTTTATAGGTAAACCTTTGTCATCATATTCTGTTTCAAAATCATTAAAATCACCTTCACCATTAAAGATGAGCTCCATATCATCATCACCAAGACCAAGGTCTTTCATTACTTCAGCTTGTGTTGTTTCAAACTCTGGTGTATATTCATCAAGCTCTTTACCTGTATCAGGGTCTGTAGCAAATGTATCATAACCTTCTTTTTCAAGAATAGAATCAAGATACTCAAGATATGCATCTTGAAGTTTCGAACTTTTTGAATTAGCTTCAGAAGAGCCATTACGCCACTTCTGAATCATGTTGTTAAGTTTATCTCTGCTAATAGCCATCTTAGTACCCCCTCTGCGCAGCACTAATCATGAACGCTGCAGGTTTGAAAACATTCTTAGTGTTTATGTCAGATACAACTGTATCACTACTCTGAGGCTTCTTGCTCCAACGTGCTTTCATTTTTTGAATACGTTTCATACGAGCATCAGATACAGCTTCTTCTGGATTTTCTTCAGGATTTGTAGGCTGCTTAGCTGGTGTCTCAGTTGGCTGTTCAACTGAAGGTTCTGCTGGTGTTTCAACTGAAGGTTCTGCTGGTGTTTCAGTAGGCATGTCACCTTCTGGTTCACCAATTCCTTCCATGTTAAGTTCTTCAGCATCCATCATCTCAGGTGGCATCTCAGCTGGTTCAACTTCAGGAGGCATTGCATCAGGTGCAGCTGCTTCAGGGTTATTAGCAACTGCCTCACTAACAACATTAGCAATCTGTTCAACCTTCTTTGCGTTTTCAATTGCTGCTTCCTGAACGTTTCCAAGTAAATCAAGAATGCTCTGACAATCAGTACGAAGAGTGTCCAGTATTTCCTGAACTGCTTCATCAGCAGCTGATGTATCAATTCCACGTGCATCGAGCTCATTAAGGATAGCCATACCAAGGCCATGGTTATTTGAGAAACGACCGCCATAAGTGTCCATAAACTGTTTCTGTCTTGCAGCTTCTTTGTCACCATAGTAACCTTGTTCAAGCTGCGAGAGTCTAGCCATAAGTTCTTCTGTTCCTGGCATAATAAAACTCCTTATTAATTATAATATTATATTCAAAAACAAATCTTGTAAATATACAAAATTTGTCTTTACCAACGTAAATCCTTAAGGTTTCTAGCAATAGTATTGACACTATTCTCATGCTCTTTGCCAAGATTCTGAGCAGTATCTCCATGCTCACCTTTATTATTTATAAAATTACTAATAGCTGAACGTGCATGTTGTAGCAACTCTTCTTTAGTAATTTTGTTTCCACCTTTTAAAGAATAATCAAGTCCTTCAGCAGCAAGCTGTTTTTCAAGACTTTCAAGAGCCATAGAAGGTTTAGCATCGAGCTGTTCAGGCTCATAGTTATCCATAAGATAACGATACATGTGATTATATACTGAGTATGAGCCTTCTTGATTCTTACGCTTTTCATGGTCTTGTTGTTTAGTAGCATACATACTATAACTCCCTTCCTAAATCATTAGCAGCGATTGTCTTTGCAATACTGCTGACACTTACCTCAGGCTCTTGTTCTTTCTTAGCTTCAGGTTTAGATTGCAATTTTTGCTTTTGTTTTTGTTGTTGCTGTTGCATTTGTTGCTGTATCTTTGAATATTTTTGCAATTGGTCTGTTTTTATTTCAATAGTAAAGTATTCTTTTATGTTACTATTATACTTTAAGTTATCTAAGAAATTATTTGATTTTGATTCATATCTCTTTAAGTCTATGAAATTATCAAATTTTTTACTGAGTGATGCAGATAGAGAAGTGTTTAAACCATGCTTTCTCACACTGTCAGCTGTATATCTATTTACTAAAGACCTATATTCTTTAAGTGTCATTGGTTTATTTAAATGTTTCTGTAAGTCTTTAGCAATGTCATTAAATACTAGCTGCTCAATTCTAGCATCCATTACAGTCTCCTTCCAAGGTCATTAGCAGTGAGAGCTTTAGCAATACCACCAAGATTTGTTGATTTATTATCAGGTTCTTCACCTTCATCAGAGTTATCATTATAACCTTCTAAAGCTGATTCAAAATCTTCAGTTGTATGCTTGCCTGTACCTAAAATAGTTCTTAAGTAATCAGCAAGGTCTTTGTCACCGTTTGCGAATTCGTCACAAGTATATTCTTCAGCATCACTTTCATCATTTTGCTGGTCAACTAAACCAAGAGCACTGTCGATGTTTCCTTCATCAAGCCATACTGGTGGCTGGTCAGAATATCTTTCAGCAAGCTCTTTAGCAACAGATACATAGTCATCCATTACATTGTTGTCTTTTAAGAACTTCAGCATATCATAAAGACTAAAGTCTTCATCATTATACTCATCAAGCATTGTAGCAGCTTGTACAATATTATCAGGCTTAATGAGATATGAATGGTCTTTACCATCTTCATTAGTTTTGAAAAGAGTTAGAACAAACTCCTTTTTATCAGGGTCATACCAGTATTCATGATTACCTTCAGTTCTTCCAAATCCCATTTTATTCTCCTATAGCCAATCTGTAATTGTTGCTGGGTTAACGTTTCTCATACGTTCCCAGGCAGACTTATCCTTCTTAAGGAAAGCCTGGAATGCAAAACGTGCATCAGCCAGTTCTGACTGTACACCCATAACGCTAGATTCATTCAGTGCTGCAAATTTTTCAGCAAGACGAGCAACTAAATAACGATAAACCTCTGGAGCTGGATAAATAAGTCTTGTGTCAGGTGTCCAGCCAAGTTCTTTAACACGAGGTTTAGTTTTTTCAACTCCAACATGGTCAATGTTATCAACTTCTTGCCAATTATCAGCAACTGTGTATCTCATTAAAGTACCATTCAGATTTACTACGTCACCGTCGTCTGGGTCAGATGGTAAAACAGATACTTCAGATACTTTCTCATAATTATAATCAGTAGCATATCTATTATACCAGTAACCTTGTGTCATATAAGCTACTGTTCCATCAGAACATTTATATTCATAATCATTCTCTACAAATATAACACTATTTATTTTCTGTGGTAATTCTGTCTGAATGAGTTTTGTTTCAAGGTCATTCCAGTCATTAACAATTACACCAAGACCTGTTTTATCATTATAATGACATATGAGATATTCGACATTATCATTACGACCAAGCCATTCAAATGGATTGTAATCAGTCCATTCCATATCCTTATTAAAAAATCCACTAGTCCATTCACCAGTTATACTATGACGATATGAACAGAATATGTATGGAAAGTCACATGAAATATATCTAAGTTCCCACTGACCATTCTCATCAGCTTCACGAATGACATAAGCTGAAATGTCATTATCTGGAATATTAGCAGCTATATTTCTGTGACGAAGTATCCAGTGTTTAACACTAGCAATCTGGTCTTGTGTTATTGTCATGTCAGTAATGTCTCTACCGTCAAACATTGTTTGTGGCTTATAATATGTTTTATTAGCAACACGTTGCATGTCATGTGAAATAATATACATTTTTGAAATATTATCATAAATGTAAAGAACACCATTAGGTATTTCAGTTGTTGTATCAGCAACAAACTCTTGTGGAATTAACTTAAATAAATTATATAAGCACTCACGTTTTGATTCATGGCCATCTGGATAAAGCTTAGGGTCTCTGTTATGATGTGTAAAGAATATCTGAGCAGGTTGTGGACAATACTCTAACCAAACCTTTCTGCCACGTTCAGCATCAGGACACCATAAATCTGTACCAGAAATAAGATACATTCCAGACTGTAACATTTCCATGTTATTCATCTGCTGATAGATTTTTCTGTTATGGTCCATAGGACTCTGTGCAGAGTAAATCATTATAGAGTTCTTCACAAAACGTGGCAACTTAGTAAGCTTCTTAGTTAACTGAACTGTCTTACTGTAGTAGCCAGAATCAATGCAACAAATCTGTGAATAAATGTCTGACCATACATAATTTAAGAAGTTAATGCAGTCTGAGAAAGTATAACTGTTTAATGCCTTAGTTTGAGCAAGTTTCATTGCATCTTCGAGAGCATCACTTGCAAAAGGACAAACATCTACTTGTAACATTTATAACTCCTTAGCATTTTTAACAACATCTTTTGCATCTTGATAACCACTAAATGTATTATCAATTCTCTGTGCACGTTTTGTTGTAGAAGCAATGATATTATCGTTAAGCAAGTTAAGAGCAAGAACTGTATTATTTGCATCGTTCATTGCTTTAATATCACTCATGCCGTTTTCTTTATTATGCTTGTAGATTGAATCACGAGTTCTGATAAGTACACGTTCGTCAAGAGAAGGCGTAGGCAAACCATACATTGCATTTGTAAGCAGTTGTGATAACTGATTGTCTGTCTCTGAAAGCTGCATGAGATAGTTAAGTGTCTCTTCGTCGAAAGAACGCATAAACTTCTTCTGCCAACTTGTAATGTCTTTTGTAGCAGTATTTGTAATTTGCTGCTGCTGTGTCCACTGACGCATTGCTTCAATGATTTGTGTTTCAGACAGAGTGATTCCAAATATCTGTTCATAAGCACTCTTAAATGCTTCAACATCTTTACGGTTAATAGCATCTTGAAGCTGTACCATAAGCTGTTTCTGCTGAATGTCAAGAGCTCTATTACGCTCCATTTCACGTGTTTCTTCAGTTTCAATTTGTGGTCGATTATAACCAGAACCAAGATTCTGAATATCACCTGTGTGTCTTGTTCCAACTGAGAACATATCACTAACAGGTTTATTATTATATTTGTCAACACGTCGCATTAAATCTAATGTACTAGAAAAATCTTTTCCAGTCAAAGACCCTTTGCTGCCACCAGTTTTAGCATAGTTACCTTTCTGGTCTTCTTGTGGATTTAACTTCTGACCTGGTGTGTTGATGACTTCATCACGTTCTGCACGTATTTTATCTTTACCAGTCTCTGCAGCATTACTAATCTGCTGAGCAGCTTTATTTGAGTGTTCTTCTATTATTTCTTCAGCTTCTTTATTTTTAAGAGCTGGCTCTTCAAACTTAGCCATTACTTACCACCTTTCTTTTTATCAGTAGTTGAAGCAGCATTTGCACGCTGAACACTATTAAGATAATTATAGAAGTTACCTGGAGCACTTAATACTTCTTGTGCTTGCATTGCACGTGCAGCATCTTCACGCTGTCCATATAAACCAGAAAGATTTCTGATTACATCAGACACTTCATTTGTTGCATTCTTAACATTTTCACCACGGCGTAATTTTTCCTGAGCCCAAACATTAGAAGCATTTTCCTTTCTACTTGGACCATAGACATCGTTCTGTCTTGCAGAATTAGTTCTATTCGCAGCAAGTATTGCTGCTGCAAGATGATTAGCATCTGTAACAGCTTTGTTGCCAATAAAATCAGAGATACCTGCACCAGCAGCTGCAGCTCCACGAACAATGTAATCAGTTGGGTCACCAACCATTATTTCACGAATCTTGTCAAGTTTTTCTTCTTGTGTCTTGTTTTCAACAGTACTGTTTTTATTAACAGATTTATCATTATCTTTTGTTGTAGCACTTGAAAGTGCAGTTGTTGCTACAGAAGCGATTAGTTTTTTGCCTGCAGGTGATTTCAAAAATGCTGCTACTGCAGATGCTATTGCTGGTGCTGCCATTATTCTACTCCTATTGCTTTAAGTTTATCTACAAGGTCTTGCATCTGACGAGCAAGGTCACCAATTGCTCCTGCATTCATCATAGCAAGTCTTGCAGTATCTACTGTCTTAACACCTTCTGGTGTCTCTTTAATACAAGCAGGATTTACTTTCTCAATATCCTGTGCCATTGGACCAATATGTTCTTGATTAGGGTCTATACGTGAATCAATCTCGGTTGCTTCAGGTTTATATGTATAAACATAATTCTTAATGTAATCTGCATAACCACTAAGAACTGAACCATCATTGTCATCTGACCAGTCATCATCATTAAAGAAATCATAATCACGGCCATCATGATTAAACTTACCACCTGTATGAGCAGCAAGCCACATGAAATCTTCAGGTGAACAACAACCATCTTTATCATAAGCTTCACGAATAGATTTGAGACGTAAATCAGATAAACAAGTCATTACATTTTTAATACGTTCATCAGATGGTGTTATAGCATCATTAATGATTTCATCATCCTCATCAGTCTCAGTTTCATCAGTTTTATCAGCTTCAGTATCATCAGCTTTGTCAGCTTTGTCAGTTTTATCAGCCACAGTCTTATTAGTTTCTGTAGACTGTGTAGAAGCACCTGTAGAAAGATTAGCTGATTCAGCTGTATCATTGCTATATTCACGAGATTTGATAGCAAATGTTTCTGATTGTCCTTCAGACTTTGTAGCACCTTGTTGTGCTATGTCAGCTTCTTCACGTCTCTGATTAGCAATGTTAGCTTGCTGGTCTTCACGTGTCATTTGTGACTGAACATCAGGAGCATTTGTTTTACGCAAACGTGCAGCTGCAGTTCCAGCTGCAAATGATGTGTTATTTATAGTCTGTCTATTTTCAGCATCATTCTGAACAGAAGCAATTTTACCAGCTTCAGAATATGGATTCTGACTAGCAATCTGCTGAGCACGTTGAGCTTCCATTTGACGATTAGCTGCTTCATTACGTTGATTCTGAGCTTGAGCTTTCGCAGTATTAGATGCAGAATCAAGTGTATTATTCATTTTATCACCTTTAACTGCGCCTGCAACTGCATTATAAAAACCTTGACCTAACTGAAAACCTGTGCCTTTATTCTCATTACTAGACTGTTTATTTTTAGGTTTTGAATCAGTACTAGGTTTATCATTAGGTTCTGAACCAGTATTAGAGCCAGCATCAGGCTCTTTTGTCTCTGACAAGTTTTCTGTATCTGTAGGCCTGTCTATTGTATCTTGTTTTGTTTCACCTTGCCCATACACACGTGACTTCTGACTAGCATTAAATGCTTTTTCCTTTTCATAATAGTCATCCATTATTCTTTTAGCTGCTTTTTTATCAGACCTGGCTTTTGCTTTTTCTGCTAAAGCTTCTTCCATAGTTTTGGTGTCTTGCGGAATCTGACGTTTAGCTGACCTATATTTAGCCTCAGCAGCTTTTTCAGCTTCAGAAGCAGCTCTATATGCTATTTCGCTTTGAGACTTTGCTTCATTGTACTGACTAATCATTTCTTCTTGAGCTTCTGAATTTGTCATTAACTGTCTGGTTGTACTCATCAGTTACCTCTTATTCTACTGAACCACCAAGCTCTTCAATCTTCTTGGTGATTAAATCAACCCAAGCTTGCTGAGCATCTTGTATATCTTTACGTACAGGATTATCAGCCATAATTTTCTTATGCATTTCAAGTTCTTGCTTGAGCTTTTCAATCTTGTCACTATTTTTAGCTAAGTTTCTTTTCTTCATGATGTCTTGATAACGTTTAACATTAGCAGGGTCATTTATAAATTTGTATGGCTCAGATTCCTGCATAGCTTTAACACCAGCTTGGTCATTTGGCTGAACACCTGATAACTGCTGTGTATACTGATTATACTGATTTATAAATGTGTCATCATCAAGTGTGTTGTTAGGCTGTAAAGTCTGTTCAGCTTCTTTATTGCCTTTGATAGTAGCAATTGAGATAGGACCAAATCCCATTTTCTTAAGCTGCTCTTCTGAATACTTATTGAACAATGCAAAGTCTGCATCTGATGCTTGTTTATTTTTAATACGTTTAAAAGCATCATTAAGTTCATCATTTGTTGTTGAACTACTTTGTTCTACAGGTTTCTGCTCTGCAGGTTTTTCAGTAGCTGGTACAGCTCCAGTTTTTGGCATATTGATTTTATTTAGTATTTTAGCCATGGTTTTGTCAAACATAGCATTAGATGAAATGTCAAATGACCTTGGTAAACCAAATTTTGCTTTTGCTGAATGTTCAATTTCACGGAGGTCCCATTTATTTAATGGACGACCTTTGCTCTTGTATTCATTAAGACGTTGATAGATATAATTACGAGCATCTTCAGGTAACTCATCTATCTTTGCTTGCCATTTTGAACCTTTGTTATATGACTTTCTTTCACCTGTTGTATTATCAGTATAACCACGTTCATTAGCTTTATCAACAAACATTTTGTTGATATTTACTTTACTTACATCATAGTTACCATCAGCACCACGCATTGTTTCAGCAGCTGTTGTTTCTTGTTTTGCAGAAGGTTCAGATGTGTCTTTTGGCATAGATGCCAAATACTGTTCAATCTCTTCACGTGACATATCTTTAATATCAGCCATAATTACACTCCATATAATTGATTTTAACTTATATCTACTTACTTGTAAATATACCTAATTTTATAACTCTTTTAGTTTTGCAATATCAACCTGTTGTGTTAATTGTTCATTTCTACGTGTTGTTTCAACTTTGCATTCACAGTCAATGCTTGATATAGCAATGTATTGGTCAGACCAAATATGTAATCGTTCTCTATTACCCATACCATTTTTACTCTGGTATCTGAATGAGTAGTAGCCATAATTACCATTACGTGTAAATAATTCTTTTGTCAAATATACATGTGTTGGTCGTGTAACAACTTTTCCACCTGGTGCCATTGTTTCAGCAACAATGTTAACTACAGCATAGTTATCAGTGCCATAGAGCAAGTCCATTTCAACTGGCCAACAGAATGTAATGTTCCATTCAAAAATACAATCAGTATCTTCAGACTGGCCAAGAGCACTTGTTACAAGAACAAATGGGTTATAAGTCCAACCATCTACACCATTAACATCTTTCATGATATTGTTGTATACTTCAGGATATTCACGGTGTGTTACATACTTCTCTTTATCCATCTTATTCCATTTACTGTAATTATTCTTAATAGAACGTTCCATATATTCACAGAATATTGCTCTATTAATGATAACACGGTTTGGACCTTGATATGCAAAACCACAAGGGAGTGACACACATTTATACCAAGAACGGTCATTAAAGATAGTTGTAATTGGTGGTGGTAACTCACCAGAAACTTGATTTTTGCTGAGTACAGGAACAATTACATTGTCTGTCTCAGTATCTTTGTCTTCAACCTCTGCATTTAGACGTTTGAATGTCATAAGACAAGGCATAACAACTTCTTGATTTACAAAGTCCCAATAACCTTTCTGAATATCACGGAACCTTTCCATCATATCCATCTTAGTTAAACTAGAACCTGTAAATGTGTAATAGCAACGTGTTGATTTACTATAGAAGTAGGCTTCAGTCGGTGTGCTACCTATATACTTAAGACCAAGTATTGGAATTAAGTCAGTAACAATGTCTATGCCATTTTGTGTCTGTACAGAACAGATATATTCTTCTGTAGCACGATAAACATTTTTGCCAATTGTAAAATCTACACTTAGTGGTGCTTTATAAGCAGACTGGTTATTTGCTAAGTCTACACAAAGTGATGTGATACCTTCTACCACGCCAAGTTTCATAGCAGACATTGTCTTTACAGCAGCAGGTAATGTACTTACATGTTCAGTAAACACTGGAATTGCCCAACGTATGAGGTCTTTATCTTCACCAATTGTACCAGCTTCAAGTCCTTTCTCTTTAGAAGCAATTGTCATTAATGTATACAATTTATCAATTGAATCTATAGCTTGTACTGGTTCAGATTCAAAATTACCTTGTAATTCATTAGCTGGTACTTTATTAGAACGCTTAAATCTGTCATTTATCTGGAACGAATAGAAGAATGTCTGCATATTTTTATTCATACCAGGTGAGCCAATGAGTGAGACAAGACGATATGAAATACCATCAAATGCATGATAAAGTTTATCTTGAAGAATAGTATTGAAACCTGTGCAATTTAATGCAAGAGTATTTGGTGTGATTGCCCAAGGTCTCATATATGCTTTTTCAATTCCACGTTTAACTTCAACAGCTGTATATGAACATGCAATGCCACAGAAGGTATCATTTATCACCATATTAGATGGAGGACAGTCAATTACTTTAGTATCTTTTACTGCAACCCACTGTTGCATGCCATATGTACAGTATTGTGAGACATCCCATTGTTTATCAATGATATAGTCCTGTTGCATTGATGGTGCAAATGCTGGTTCTGATACTGCAACGTTTTCATTCTTAAATGGTTCATTAGGTAAGAAACGATTTACACCTTCTACACAAGCCATGTCATCAGGTAATACTCTTTCTTCAGATTTACCAACAGCACTTGCCTGGTAAAATGGTACACGTCCAGACATGTAATAAGCACGGAATGTATCACCAGGTTTATCAAAATCAGTTTTACCAGTATTTTTATTCCATGCATACTGGTCACCACAGTTTGCAATAGCTTCTTCTTGTGTTCCCATCTTATTTTGTGAGTAATTTGGTTTATTCCAAGACATAATGTTATTACACATGTTCCATGCGCCAGATGAATAGAACTTAGTTGAATTAAGAGTGAGTGCCCAAGGTGTGTTTCTTACACCACATTCAACCCATTCATCAGTATATTTAATTTGACCTGACTGAACACCAAAACAAGGCCACATAAATACTTCATTCTTTTCACCGTATTTGTGTTTACCTTCAATAGAGAGTGCATGGCGTGATACTTGACCATCTATATTAACAGATATACCTTTTGCGCAAATAGCGTCAAGTAATTTTTCTACTTGTTCAAGAGCAACCTCTTGTGCTTTAATTGCAACTCTCATTGCAGTTGCTGCATAATGCATACCAACTGCTATTGCAGAGCCAACATTAGAACCAAAGACTGTTTGAGTAGCAGTAGCATCAGCAACTCTATCAAGACCATCAGCAGCAAGGTTTTCAAGAGCCATTGTAATTTTAAGTTGTAATGTAGTTAAAGCACGTATGCAGAAATAGAACTGCTGTACTTTACCTTCAACCTGTGTATCTGTAACAGACTGTGCTACACAATCAGCAACGAACTGATGTTCTACAAAACCAGGACCTGCAAATACATGCTGTTGGTCTGATGTGCTATAGAACATGTCTAAGGATTTAATACCTGTTACAACTGATGTTATACCAGAATCATTCTTAGACTGTGTCATAATAGCAGAAGCTAGCATGTCTCCAGTATTAGCCACAGCATTATCAACAAACTTACGGCCTGCATCTTTAATAGAGCTTGTGTTGACTTCCTCATTCATTGATACTTTTTTATCCAAGAATTGTAGACTGTCTGCAAAAGATGCAACAAGTATTGCCATAAGACGATTATAGTAGCTTAAACTAGTTTCAACTGACTGTGTGAACTTCTGTTTATCAAATATAAATTGGCTGGACATAATAGGGTCAGTCTGCTTGTTTTTATTCTCAGATATTCCACTGTCTGTTTGACTATTCGTTATTTCCTTTTCAGGTAAACTCTTAGAACTATTATAATGAACATAAGCGTACTGCCCAAATGTCTGCTGCAAGTAAGCTAATTGTCCGTAACGAGGTGCAATTGAATAAATCACTGGGGCAGCTGCAAATAAACCAATGAGTACTTGCCAAACAGTATCAGCTGCACCATTAAATGAGAACATAGATGCAAGAGGTGTTGCCTGTACAAAAGAATCAGCAAATACAGAACTTGCAAAAGATGGACTATTATAAATAGCTGCAAAATTATTTGTTATTGGTAGCAATTGTTTTGTGAAGCTGCCATTACTGAAAGTTAAGTGAGAAACAATACCATATAGCTTCTTTGTTATGTACCACTGTTGCTCACTTGTACCTACAACTTTTGCATCAATCTGATTTATCTTATCTACTGAACCGATTTCATAGGCAGCATCAAGGTCATTTAAATCTTGGTCAGATGATTTCAAAACACTTAAAGGCTGAACAGTGTTATTGAAACCTCTGTTAGCATCAAAATAATCATTAGGAATTTGACCACCAGTTAATTCACCGTGTAAACCAACATAACCGTAACCTTGTACACATTTAGTCAATGTGCTATTTATTAAATTAATTACAAATGCCCACTGGTCATAGTTATTTCCTAAATGACATCCGATTATCATCCAGTCACCTACAATTGTATGTGACCATGTTGCTTTAGAAAGTAACTGACCAGCAGTGAGAGGGTTATATGTATTGAATACTGCAACGTTTCCATCAATAGTTGTATCATTCAGCTGCTGACCTAATTCACGCTGTCTTACTCTGATTCTCTGTGTACCTACATTCTCAAAAGCTCTACGTGGATTGTAGAATGTAAGTAATATAGAACCAGTATCTTCTTGTGCTGTAACAAATAAAGCTGGTCTACTTGACTTATAGACATTTGTAGTAAAGTATCTTATGATATTTGTTGGTAATATTTTATCACGACCTATTTCAAATACTTTCTCAAAGCGTTCACCATTCCAATCATCAAGCTCTTTGGTGTTACGTTTAAGAACAAAAGCATACTGATTTAGTTCAAGAACGTGAGTAGAATCAATCCACCAAAAGTTCTCAACTTCTACAGTTGTATTCCACTGCTGACGTAATAATTGATATTGACCTTCTGTTATAAGTTTACCGATTGTATTTGTCTTTTCAGGTTTACGAATATCAGTAGAAAGTACTGATATACCTGTGTCAATCTGCTGAGACAAATCCCAAGTGAATGTCATATCATTCCATGTAAATGAAGCTTGTGTTCCATCTATTACTCCATTATATACTGCTTTAAGATAACCAGTATAATTATTCTGTATTACACCTTCAACTGTAACATGCTGCCCATTAGTTATAGCTTCAACAGCTGTAGTAACACCACTACTAGGCACAATAACATTCTGCTGATTTACTGAATATGTTATCTGACTTGTTCCATCAGTAACTATACATTTGTCACCATCAGATGATACTAATGTGTAATCAGAAAGCTTAATAAATTTTGCTTTATTATTCATGAAGTCAAGGTTTATTAATAAAGGTATTATAACATCTTCTGAAGTTCCAGCACATGTGATAATAGATACACTTTCAAAATCATTCTGCATTATTAATTGATTAGTGTTGCCTATTGTTATTCCTGTAGCACTATCATAATGCAAAACATAATCAACATAAGGAAATTTAAGTGTAATATCTTGTGTAAGATTATCAAAATCAATTTCTCCAATTGTGCATTCTACATTAGTTATGAGTAGCTTGTCACCTGTATAGAATCTATGCTGTGAGTATTTTGTATTATTATCTGAAAATGTTTCAAGTATATTAGTAATAAAATTATAATATTCTGGAACCCAGTCTAGCTCTAGTACAGGTGATTGACTAGTCATTGTCAAAAAGCCTGCCTCGTCTTCTGGACTTCCCCAAGCAACACCTGGAATATAATAATCAGATATTATTTCTTCTAGATTACTATTATACTGCTTCTCTGCATAAAACATAAAGCCATCATTTACTGAATTCAATTTTAATGTAAAATTACCAGCATTACTACCAGTATCTGGTTGTCTAGAATTCTCAACAATTTCAAATAACTGTAATGATTTATCAGTGTCACTACGGTCGAAATAGATGAGATTTGTATCTGCTAGCTCAGCTGTTGGAACAGGTGTTAAAACAAAAGTAGTTTTGTTATTTATGTGTATATAATCCTGTATCTCAGGATATGCTAATCTTGTTTGTGAATGACACCAAACAGGCCATGCAAATTTGATACCTGAGTTAATGTCACCTGTTACGTAATACTGCTGGACTTGTTCAACGCCTGTATTCAACAAAGCATCTGAAATTGTCACTCCACCAGATGAATAATAAATAAGTAAATTACCGAGCCAGTTAGTATCTTGAGGAGATGTTCTTGCCCATCCTTGTGCAGTATGTTCATAATTTATACCAACAGTAAGTTTTGCAGAAGTAAGCTGTGCTTTTCCTGTTAATTGTTTAAATGAGTATGAATTAGTTCCAGATAATAAATTATCAAATGTAGCAGAACCAAAATAGAATGGTGTATCTACACTACTACCATTAAATGTAATAGCACCAATCTCATGTTTATGACTAATAGCATATTGTGAATCTACTTTAATAGAGTGATGCCATATATCAGCTGATAAACTATAATCTGAACTACCATCATATATAATTAAACCTGATGGACAGTTATATGGAACTGCATAATAATTAAATAAGTATATACCTGGTTTTATGTATTGAATCTGTGGGTCTACATTACTATTAATAATAATGTCATTAAAATCAAGATATGTATCATCACTACTTACAGCTGATTCATCAAATATGTCTTGTGGACTTGATGTATTAGGATAGTACTTATTCCATATTTCATTCCAAGTGTCTACATCATTTGTATAATCTTGCTGATTTTCATAACTTGACCTTTTAATAAAATCAAAATCATACCCCGCAGCATACTGATTAACTACACGTGTTCTGTTATAATCAGAGTTATCCGTGATTGCATTATTCATTGCATCAACTGTACTATCATAAGTTCCAAGAACTTTAGCTTTAAATGTATCAAGGTCATTAATAAAGTCAATACCATCTGTCCAGTACACACCTTCATGCACATTACCATTAATGTTATCTATGTAATTAAACTTAGGAACTTTTTCAAACGGCCAGAAAGGTTCTTCACTTGTTCCAACAGTCTCATATGTTTTACCAATATACACACCATCTGTATACAGGTTATCATATCGTTTTGCTTCTTGATATAGGCTATATTCATCAACTGTACCAGAAAATGTAGCAATAAGTGATGAATCGACAGCAAAGTGATTATCAATAAAGTCCTGATCGTCACCTTCAGTAGTATTATCAGCTGTACCAATTAATTTAAAGGACAGTATCAGAGATATATTTCTATCTGTGTATATACAGTTATTTGCATCTGAAGCATCATAAGGATTGTTATATGCAAATGTAGTACTTGGGTCTGCACTAAATGCACCCCACGTATAAACATTACCAAGTAATTTAGACATTTCAGTAGTATTTTTATCTCTGATATTAGTGTATCTTCTTGAATTAGCATACCACACTTGTGTGTTAAGTAAGTGTTTTCTGTAGTCCCAATCTGAACTCAGTTCTATTGTATTATTAAGGAATATCTGGTTAAAACGATGAGAAATATTTTTCAAATACTTTGTGTAATTTGGTCTATAGCTGTTATCAATAGAGAGTGCTCCATTGCCATCCCAAATATTATTATAGGTACCACCCATATTAAGGCCAGAACCTAACATTGTAGCAATCTCATAGTTCTGAGTATTATCACACTTTTTAGCTTCAGGGTCTGTTTTTTCTACACTAAGTTTAGCAGTTATCCACAAAGGTAACTGCCAATCAATAATTATACCATCTTCATCTTTTGCATTTAATACTCTTTGTGTGACTTCAGCTTTGTATCTATTAAAAGCAAGCTGTTCAGATGCGCCAGCAGCCACTAATAATTTTTCATTATTTGTTTGGTCTTTATATGTTATATTTAAGAAACGTGTATAAAACTTTGATAATGTGTATTGTACTTTTATAATTTCATCAGTTACTTCTTGTGTATAATCAAATGTTAATTCATTTCCTGATACAGACGGGTTTATAACTACACCTTCTGGTGTTGTTAACATACCTGTATTAATGTTATAAACATACTGTCCCCAGCTATGTTCATTATTACTAAATCCACTATAATTTATATCAGTGATTGCATCACCTGTTAATTGACTTTGTAGTAAAAGATTAAAATCATAGCTAAATGAGCTTGACAAATCTTTTATAATGAAAGCAACAGAATAATCACCATTTACAGTTTGTGTCAATTCAATTGTAGGGTCTGAGCAAGATAATGAATGAGTTACAGGGTCCCATGTCAACTGGAAATCTTTATCATTAACTTGACCAGAGATTACATTTCCATTTACAGTTAAATCACCAACAGTGATTACAGTATCAGGAACAACATAGACTGTATGAATTGGGTTATAACCATCTGCACTATCATAGATGTTTAATGCCTTTACATAAGTGTTTAATTGTCCAAGACCAACAAAATAACCATTCTGTTCTGAACGATACGTGTTATAGTCAAAATTATAAACGTTCCAGCCAGCAGCCCAACCATTCTTTTCAAAACGTAAGCTGTTTGGTAAGAACTTTCCTTGGAACTTCTGCCAGTTATGCTGGAATGTCTGTGATGCTAATGGTGTTAGCATGTCAGATGTATTAATATTTAAGCCTGCTTCAAGGTTAATAGATGTTTTCTGTCCACCTTCCATTATATCCACTCCTCACCACAATCTCTACATTTATAAACTACATGGTCATCATACAAATTAATTTCATCCATTTTACCACCACAATCTGGACATCTTAACTTTACACTTAGTAAAACCACAGATAGTATAAGTAGTATAACAACTATAAGCATTATATCTGTACCTCACCAATTTTTACAGATTCAACGAATGCACTTATCAAGAACTCATGAACACAGTCAGGTACAGGAATACCAAGTGCTTCAAACTTAATAAGTGTAGCAGCAAGCATTAAAGTAACTTGTTGCCAGTTTACATAATATGGTAATGTTTCAAAAGTAATCTGACCACGAACAATCTTAAGAATACATCTTGCAGTTGCAAGTTGCATATAATCAATTGGTTCAGCCCTTGACTTATCTTCATCACTCAATGGGTCATTTAAGTGAACTGGTTTAAGTGATATATAAGCTGTATTAATTAACTCAAGGATACTGTCCCAATCCATATTGTCATCATTAAGCTTATAACCAGCATTATATTTAATGTAAAGTGATAATGCATCAGAAATAAATTCAGCTAGACCTGACAGTTGTGCTTGGAATACACTGTCACGTGTCTGGTCAAGAGCAACAACTGCTGCAGCTGACCTCATGTTTTCCATATCAAATGAAGCATTCTGAATACCAGCAAGTTCATACATTGTAGATTTATAATCTTGTACTGTTGCTCCAACCTGTGGGTCAAGTGGTGTTGGATTGATTACAGTCATAAGAGAATCAAGTGGTCTCTGTGAATCTACATACAAACATTCACCTGTACCATTTGTAATACTCTTCATTGCAAGTTCAACATCGTTATTAAATACAGGAAGAGCACCTTTATAATTACGAATGAGCTGCTGTTCCTTAGCATTCATTTTGTTTATTTCACGCTGAAGTGGATAAAGTATGTCAAATAATGAATCACCCATTGCAGCTGCGAATCCTGTGTCCCAACGCATAACAGCAATAAGTACTTCATCAAATGGATATTCTTTTTCTGGAAGCACTTTACCATCAATTGAAACGTGGCATGTTTGTGTAAGACAATCAAAGTACATACAAAGGTCAACAGTAACTTTACCTTTAATACTTTGAATCATTTCATCTTTCATTGTCTCATCACATAATTCATTTACATATACTAAAGCCTGTACTACTGGGAATGCATAATCTCTATATAAACACTGAACAATTTTATCTTTATTTAACTGACTTTCGAAAATACCAATCTCATAATCATTAGCTTTAAACAATTTTCCAGTGAATGGGTCCATCAAAGCATAAGAATAGCCAAGTACTGCAGCATCATGGAATACTTCAATACATTTACGATTAAACTTATCTTTATTTATATACATACGTAAAATGCGTTCAACCTCATCTTTATAAATAATATACTCAAAGTTCTGGTCTTCAGATAAGAGATATGGTGTGAATTGGATTGTACCAAGACGTGATGTTACTTGGTCGATGATTTGTTTTAAAAAGTTCTTTGAAATACCAGTACCATAATCTTGACGCTCTTGGTCTAACCATGTAAAAGGTGATGCGAGGTATGTACTCATAGACCAATCAGAACATTTTAATGATGGGAACATCTTGTTATAGAAAGCGCACACTTTAAGATATTCACGTGAATATTTATTTTCAATGATTGCAGATAGTTTATGAAAGTCAGAGCTGATTTCTTCAGGTAACTTCCATTTCTTTGCACTTTCACCAGGGTATAATGTAGGCCTATTTATTTGTTGAACTGGGTCATAAACATATTCAATTCCATTTATTGTCATTAGTAACCTCTTTTTATAGCTGCTATTATGTTCTTATTCAGCTTAGAACCAATAGGTTCGTCTGTCTCATCATCATAGTCTGTAGTGTCTGACAAGTCAAGTAATTTACTTAATGCTCTTTCTGCATCTTCATTTGTTGCATCTCGCCAAAGAGTATTTACTTTGGTTGAACCATCATTACCTTTGTCAATGTAAAAGAAAACGTTGTTATCATCATCAAGCTTCTCAGGATGCTTAAAGTAAAATGAATGATGAAAATCATTACTTCTTGCTTCAGAAAATGGATGACTTTCTTCAATTGTATTATCCAGTAAATTAAACAAACCAGACCATACTGGCTTATTGTTATACTTAGCCTGTCTGTAACTCATACTTAACCTCTGTGACCATGTCTGTTAATGAATGATTGAACAGCTGCTTCATCATCAAGATGGTTAAATATGTCATTATCTGCTATGAGCTGGTCAGTGTGACCTTTAACAGAACTTAGCTTCATTTTGTTTCCACCTTTAGTTTCAAGTTCAATCGTTACATCTTTACCAAGAACCTTTGCACTATGACAAACAACCTCGGTTAAGAACTCTAGTGACCACTCAGCTTTTGCTAAATATCGTAGAGCTCTTCTACGTTTTGCTTGTTCATAGTGGATTGCGATTATTTGTTTAAACAAACTTGGTTCTTTCATCTTACTCATAATTATATCCTATAAATAAATCTTGTAAATGTATATTTTTATGTATAACTAGATACTAATTACTAATTACATTACATGAGGCATAACGCATACGCTACACAAAATATAATATAAATGTATATTTTATCAAATACCAATTGCATTCCACAGAGCGTAACGCATACAAGGTAACAAGTCAGGGTGGAATACTTTGTCATCAATCTCAGAATAAATCTCACCATTAGGACCACGTAATAAGATTGTTGATTCACATTCTTTTGCTGTTTTACCATCTTTCATAAGAAGTAAGCGACCTGTTCTCTGTAGCTCATCAATCTTATCCCACATAATCTTCTTATCAGTCTTATGTGCATTTGCAATCTGCATTCTTAAAGGCCCAAGAACGCTGTCATCTTCAAACTTAACATTCAAACCTAATTCCTGTGTTACGTGCTGGTCATTATCGTCAGCGTCCCACAAGATACGCTTATTGGCTTGCTTTGCAGATTCAATGTCTGTTATGCTGAAGAACTGTAATGCTTTTGCCCATGCAATCTTTACTTGCTGTTTTAGATACTCCAATTGTGAAATCTTATAGTCATTAATATCAAGACGATTAAACTTACAATTGAAGAACTCATAACCTTTACCTTCGTCGTCTGACCATGCAATTCCAATAATTGCATCATTATCAGAACAACCATAGTCAAGACCAAAGAATACACGTGAAATCTTCCACTGTGGAATACCTTCATTAGGGTCATAGACTTTGTAATTAGGATAAAGAATAAGGTCATCATCATAAGCCCATTCACCTTTGTATTCTCGTCGTGCAAATGGTGTATCCCATGTCAAGCCTTTTTCTTCAAGAGCTTTTTCAACGTATGCACGTCTTGCTTCAACATTTACTGGATGAGGGTTATCTTCCCATGTCCATGTGAAGTGTGGAACTTCCCATGTTTTCCAAGCCATTTCACCATAAGTGTTCTTAACTTGTGGTGGTGTACCTGCGCAAAGGAATTTATAATCATCAGCGTAGTCCATCTGCATAGGCTGAAGTACTTCACGCTGAAGATATTCAAGGAGGTCTGACTTCAAGTGGAAAAACTCGTCGATAACAATAACTTTAGCTTTGTTACCACGAATCTGGTCAGGGTCTTTTGTATTAGATAAACCTCTTACAAGGATTTGAGACCCGTTGTCCATCTTACGCCAATTGAATCGTTTTCCTTTCTTATCCTGAAGATGACATTTTTCAACAATCTCATTTGCTGCTGAATCAATAAGTCCTTCAGTTAATTCCATTGTCTCACCGATATAGATACACTTTGTATTTGGTCGTCTCATACACTCAATAAGTGATACTGCAACCAACATATGTGTTTTACCTGCACGTCGTGAACAACATACAAGTATTGTACCGTTACCTGCATTAATAACATTAAGCTGCTTATCAAATAACGTATGTAATATCATATAGATATTATAAGCGTTATCATAAGAAAGTTCTGCAACTTTTGTTTCACCAGGTCGGCCATCTAATCTATCAATAAGATAAATCATTGCACGTGTGTCACGATGCATTACTGCATTCATATACAACGTTCTTAACAAATGTTCTCTCTTATTAGTAGACATTGAAACAGACATAGCTAAATCTGTGACATAGTCAAGTTCATACTTTGCCTGCTTAATTCTTAATTCTATTGCCTTAATTTGATTCTTAGTGACTTGAACATTACCTTCATCTGTTGCAATAGTACCAGTTAATGAAGCTTGTGTAAGAACATTTGTCCATTTTGCATAAGACATTTCAACTACCATTACTGCATATTCAGGGTCACTAGAAACAAACTCTATAATAGGTAGATGATGTGCTGAAGCTACTTCATAGATACTATCAAGTGATTCATCTACTTGGTCACGCATTTCAGACTTATACCAAGGTAGCTGAACTTTCTCATTCATTAACTGACGTGTTGTTTCAGTAAATGAAATATTTGACACTTGGTCATTATCATGAGGAGGTTCTGAAATAGACAAATCATTTTGTTCTGCTACTGCTAAGCTAGTTTCTTCCATATTTCTTCTCTTCATTATTTATAATAAATGCACCTAGTACAAATCCAACAGAAATAATCGAACCAATGACAATAAGAATAATCATTAAATAACCTCGATAAATGCAAACTCTTTTAGTATAGAACGAACCTGTTCTACTTTGTCATTGTCCACACGAATCTTGATAATTGTTTTTGTTGGTACAGATTTTTCTACAGTCTTAATATTCTTTGTTACAGGCTTAGCTACAAACTTACTGATAGCTGGTGCTTTGTAATCTGGAATAGATACACAGAACTGTTTAACACCTGCTTTAGTAATTTTACCATAAGAAGATGTAATCTGTAATAGAGCTTTACGTGCATCATCTTCAGTCTCTGCTTCAATAAACACAACTGGGAAATTAGTCGAGAGGATGTCAGGCATTTCATCACACATCTGCATGAGAACTTGCTTTCGACCATGACCATCAAGAAGAAGATTCTTGTCATCATGTTTCCATACTGCAAAAGGCATCATCAAGCCTTCTGATTCAAGTGAAGCTCTCAATTCAGCCAAGTCTTTGTTTGTACGTTTTTTCAAATTGCCCTGAAAAAATGTCATATCAGTCAACTTGAGCGTGTCCTTTGTCTCACAGTTAATCTTAATCATAGAGTGTCTCCTTTGTGTCATTATATATTAGTTCATTATCTTTGTAAATAGATTAGCTAATATTTTTTAATAAAAACACGTGGAAAAACGCTTTATATAGAAAGAAACGATTTGGTACGTTCATATTAACATGACTAACAATCTATATAACACGAAGCATGATGTTTCGTGACAAGTGCTAAAAGCAGGGTTTGGGTCGACAACGACAACTGTTACTGCCTCACTACTAGTGCTAAAATTGTGAATATACAAAAAATAATTTTTAATTTTAATTTTTAACTTTGAAAATTTAATTTTTTTTCCCACTCAAACTATATAAAATTAAGTTTTTATTATAAAAAGTGTATATTCACAATTTTCAATGTTCTAGTGTAGCATAATCATTGTTGTTGTAAATATGTGAAATGTTGCGTTTGACATGTGTTGTGTGACGCTCATCCAGGTCCATTGAGCCAAGTGGAAACCTGTTGATGAACTAGTCATGATGCACGTGTTGTTGGTCATGATGCAGAATCCCCGATGAGGTTGTCAGTGCAGGTGTGGTTGCTATGATTGACACTAGTCACTGATAACATGGCTTGGGGTATTTTGGCTTTTTCCCAGAAAAATTGTTTCTGTGCATGGTTAGGTATTAGGCTACTCACAACTGCCATCTAATATCAGCTGCACAGCTTGCTCCTCAAGCTGCACGAAGACTGGTTCCCAGTTCGCTACTTAGTTCCTGAGCAGCACGCAGCATGATAAATGGTTAGTTGGTTCTGGTCGTCGGAATATTGACGAGTTCTCAGTTCAGCTGGGTTTCTGGTTCTTTGACAAATAGGCTATTTGACCCTGTGCAGGGCACAGTCTCAGGGAAGGCGTAGCGTTCTTGACACACGACGTGTGTGACGTGACACGGAACGTGAGTTGTAGGTGAACTCGGCCTACGGAAACAAGAAGTGAGTAAAGGTTGACGTGTAGTGATTCATGAGTTGACGCTTCTGTGTGAGTGGAAAATAGTCCACATTAGTAGTGTAACGATGTGAGCGATTAGTGATTCACAATTTTCTAGTCGCTCAACATGGGTACATTACCCAAGGAGTTTAATATGGCAAAAAATGCTAATGGTACACAGGTACAGTCTCAGGTTCAGGAGCAGAAAGGTGCTCAGACAGCAGAAGTAAAGTCACTCTACATCAAAGGTCAGAATGACAAAGACTTCCGCACAAGTGATGGATTCTTCAAGGACCCATTCACAGGTAAAGACCTCACTGGAAATGAAGAACGTCTCCAGCTTGGAACAAAAACACCACGCATCAAGGATTCACAGGGCAATGCAATTCCTATTGCATACAAGTTCTGGACCAAAGAAGAACGTGATGCTTTCAAAGCTGGCACATCATCTGGTTCAGCTGGTCGTTCATCTGGTTCTAAGAAAGACAATGAGCTTCGTGAAAAATTGTTAGGTCTTCAGGAATACCTTGCTAAAAAATTGCCTAACGACAAGAACGTTGCCGAAATGATTGCTGCTATGCTTCCACCTGACCCAGAACAGGAAAAGCTTGCTAAAAAGGTTGCTGGAATGACAGAAGAGCAGAAAGCAACACTCAGAGCATTATTAAGTGCATAAGTCCTGTCCTCAGACACATTGTTTCGGCAGTGTGTCTGAATAACCGGATTTAATCTGGCCCATGTTACTTAGTAACATGTAATCAAATTAAATGGAGGCCTATTATGGCTAAATCTAGTATTGTCCTTAAGAAAGTGACAAGAGTTACAGAACAATGGAACAACTTAAAAGACATGATAAATGTCAAGTTCTCTGAACATTCAGGCTGGTTCCTTTTCAAAGGTGTCGAGAATGGTATGTTTGTTCTTGCTCAGCGCAACGGTGAGACATTTCGCTCAAATCAGATTTTTGTGAGATATTATGTATAAAGGAGGGCAAAATGCCTGAATTAATCATGGCCTGTGCCAAATTAAAGACTGCTATGTCAAATGACTATGCAGTTAAGCGGTACACAATCATGAAGAGTCCAAATTACACTCATCCTGGTTGGGTAGAACAAGAAGCTAAACTTAAAGGAGCAATGTATGGTAGACGTAAGACATCTGCACGGTAAATGGTTTGTCTGGTATAATGATAAACTCTTCATTGTAACTACATCATTATTCTACGCCTCTAAAATGGCAGAGGTGCTAAGATGAGTGGAATGAGCGGGAAGAATGACAAACCTTGGACACGCAAAGAATTATCATTACGTATTGGTTTTAGTGAGCTTGCTAAAGCAGTGATTGAGCAGTGGCACAAAGATGGTGAACCTGAATGTGACCGCGAAGCTATGAATTACTGGTTTAAAGTGAAGCAAGAGTGTGATGAGCAGGAGAAGAAATAATGGAAGCATTACTAGGTATACTTGCAATTATAACTGCTGCTGCTATATTTGGTGTAATACTAAATCCTTTCTTCTGGCAAGGGTTTAGGAACTCTAAATACTGGGACGAACAAAAACGTGCTAAGAAGAATGCTGATAGTAAAGATTTAATCGACCCAGATAATAAGGACATCTAATGGACAAGGAATATATGCTTGAGACACTTAAACGTGTCATTCCTGAAATGGAAGCTAAGTATAGGTCTTTGTTTAGCACAGACGGGTCTAGCAAATCAATTAAAGGTGCTGCTGTTAATCGCAGTAAGCGTAAGAGATTACTAGACCTTGCTAAACTGATTGAATATCTATTGATGTATTGTCCTGATAGCATGGAGATAACAAATCCTGATTTGTGTCATGCATTTGATAGATTAACCGAACCAAGAAGAATTAACTGTGGAGATTAACATGAGAATTAAACAGAATAAATTACCTGCAAAACCTGTAAAAAGTTATACTAGATATGTTAATGGTATTCATGCAATGGTTTTAGTATATGATAAACCAGTAAAATGTGTCAATGTGATTACATATGATGGCAACAAGGAAACAAAGCATTGCTATCCTCTTACTGATGAGCAGTATGATATCTACATAGCTGGCTCTGTTAAAGAGCAACAAGATTTAATTGCAAAAGGAGGCAAGATTTATGGACGCTCTTAGGATTGAAACATTATCTGCACTTGAACATGTTATCTGTGTAGCAGAAGATATTACAGCATGTCGTATTATGCAAGACACAGATAAAGAAACACTGTGTATTTATGATATAGATACAGGCCGCAAGACAGTCATGAACTGCAGAATGAACAGTGTTGGTGCTACACTCAGACAAGTGTGTATGCATATTAATAAACGTGACTTGTTTAGTTATGAACCTGACTATGTGATTGAAAGCTGATATGGCAAAAACATTCGCAAGTAAATTGTTGGACTACTGCATTGGTGATATATCTAAAACACGTTTAACAAACTGTTATAAGATGATAGCAACCAATCAGAATGGGCAATACACAGTTCTTCAGGTTATCACGATGAAAGCAGAACTTAAAACTCTGCGTTCACGAATTAACAAAGAGAAACCT
>ODAI011704160.1_pt1 | contig 60778 bp, 50 predicted proteins | sample 1539321 | NCBI WGS metagenome assembly ODAI01 (sample SAMN02144231, study PRJEB22623) | gut metagenome | biome: sheep rumen | host: Ovis aries | place: New Zealand | reverse complement strand
TTCATTCGGGGAACCCCTCATTCTGTTCAAACTCACACAAAAAATGTCAATTGCAAATTGCATCTGTTACTAATATCAATGCTATACAATTTGTATAGTGTTATCTAACGAATACAGTTGCACTTCGAAATTGAACTTACGCACCGCCTGTGCAATCGCCTCCGCGTCATATCCGCACAATTTGTATAAATCTTGCTGCGTACCGTGTTCAATGAAACGGTCGGGGATGCCGAGGCGTTTTACTTTTGGATAATAGCCATTGTCGGCGCAAAATTCGAGCAACGCACTGCCAAAACCGCCTTGGAGGGCGTTGTCTTCCACGGTAACGATGCGCTTGTACTTTAAGAGGACGCTGTGAAGAAGTCCCTCGTCGAGCGGCTTGACGAACCTCATATCAAAATGCGCAGGATGGATGTTTTGAGCAGCGAGTATTTCTAATGCACGACTTACTTCATAACCAATTGTGCCAATGGACAATATGGCGACATCCTCGCCGTCCGACACCATGCGCCCGCGTCCAATTTCGAGTTCTGTGAAAGGTTGACGCCAATCTTGATTGTGCCCATTGCCACGTGGGTAGCGAATCGCAAAAGGCGACTGCGACAACTCCGCCGTGTAGAGCATATTACGGAGTTCCACCTCGTCCATCGGCGCGGCTACTATAAGATTTGGGATGTGTCGCAGATAAGAAATATCAAACGCGCCCTGATGAGTTGCGCCATCGGCACCTACAAGTCCCGCCCTGTCGAGACAAAGCACCACGTGAAGCCTTGGCAAACATACGTCGTGGATTATCTGGTCGTAGGCGCGTTGCATAAACGACGAATAAATGTTGCAATACGGCAACAATCCCTGCGCCGCCATTCCCGCCGAAAAAGTTACAGCGTGTTCCTCGGCGATGCCAACGTCATAGACACGGTCAGGAAATTTTTCAGCCATAATGTTGAGCGAGCAACCAGTAGGCATTGCGGGAGTTACGCCGATGATATTGGGATTGCGCTCCGCCATTTCAGTAACAGTAATGCCAAAAACATCCTGAAACTTAGGTCCTTGAGGCTTGGGAGAGGCAACTTTTTTGCCGGTCTCGATGTCAAAAGCCGTGCTTGTGGCGTGCCACTCGGTCTGATTCTCCTCCGCAAACTTGTAACCCTTGCCTTTTTTGGTCAATACGTGCAACAGCTTGGGACCGTGAATGTTGCGCATTTCGCCCAAGATGTCGGCGAGGTGTATCACATCGTGTCCGTCTATGGGTCCAAAATATCGAAATCCCATGCCCTCAAACAAGTTGCTGCGCTTCATCACAGTCTGCTTGATGCCGCTCTCCACCATCGATATAAAATTTCTCGCCCCCGGTGCAAGCCTTTCAAACCTGCCAAGAGTGTCCCAAACCTCCTTTTTGATGCGGTTGTAAGTGCGGGAAGTGGTGATGTCTAAGAGATAATCATTGAGCGCGCCACGGTTTTGGTCGATGGCGATATGATTGTCGTTGAGGATTACGAGAAGGTTAGAACGCTGGATTCCGGCATTGTTAAGAGCCTCAAAAGCCATTCCGCCGGTCATTGAGCCGTCGCCAATCACTGCGATGACATGCTGATCGTGATGCCCCAATTGTTCTGCCGCTACGGCAAGCCCCAACGCCGACGAGATTGACGTGCTGGCGTGTCCCACCGTGAAAGCGTCATAGACACTCTCGTCCCTGTTTGGGAACGGGCTGAGTCCGTGGAGGTTGCGCAGGGTTTCAAACATACTTTTCCTGCCCGTCAATATCTTGTGCGCATACGCCTGATGCCCCACGTCCCATACTATCTGGTCGTAAGGAGTGTTATAGACATAATGCAGAGCCACAGTGAGTTCGATGACGCCGAGAGTGGCGGCAAAATGCCCCGGATGCTGGCTGATAACCTCAATGACGTACCGCCGCAACTCGTCACAGAATTGCGGTAGCTTGTCCTTCGGTATCTTTTTGAGGTCGTCAGGATAATTGACCTTGTCCAACAGTGGGTATTCGTTTGCCATCTCTATAAAAGCCTTCTACGGAAAATCGGCGCAAAGATACTAATTATTAGGTTAAGAATTTAATAAAAAAATACTAAATTTGCAGCCTGTTACCATCAGGAAACACAATATGAAAGAATTTTGGCTCATAACACGCTATCTTACAGTGCGTAAGGTTTATAATATGCTAATACGCTCGCTTGGGCGTATGCTCAGCCGCATCACTCGCCGCTACATCAATATCGGGATGCCGTGGTCGTACTCGATAGAGCCGTGCGACATCTGCAATCTCCACTGCAAGGAGTGTGTGTCGGGGCTTGGCGTCATCCGTCGCCGCCGTGGACGCATCAAGATAGACGACTACCGCCGCGCAGTAGATGAAATTGCGCCCTACGCCACCAACCTGTTCCTATATTTTCAAGGCGAACCGACAATGCACCCCGACTTCCCCGAAATGGTAAAGTACGCCCACGACAAAGGGATTTTTACGGCGACATCTACCAACGGTCATTACCTTGACGAAGAACTCTCTGCAAAGATTGCGGCGTCGGGCTTAGACAAGATGATTGTATCCCTCGACGGCTACAATCAGGAGACATACGCGGCGTACCGTGCGGGCGGCGATTTTCAACAAGTGTTGACCGGCATCCGCAATCTCGCCGCCGCCAAAAAACGCATCGGCACAAAAACGCCCCTCATCGAAGTGCAGACCCTCGTCACCAAAATCAACGAAGGCAATCTCCCTGTAATCCGGAAAGTGGCGATGGACTGCGGCGCAGATTTGCATTATTACAAGACAATGCAGATAGAGAACGCGGAAGATTTTGAGATTTTCAAGACCACAATCGACCGTTATTCGCGTTACGATGCCCAAAACCGCCTTAAAAACCCAGTCGGCTTTTGCCGCCGCATCATCGATTCGGCTGTCATCACGATAGATATGGACGTATTGCCCTGTTGTTACGACAAGGACGCGCAATTGAAACTCGGCAACCTACGGGACAAGACCCTGCGCGAGATTTTGAAATCGGAATCCGCCAAGAAGATAATCTCCGCCATAGAGTACGACCGCGACAAGAGACCAGAGATTTGCAGGAATTGCGGTGGATAAAAAGACTAATTTTTCTTGCAATTATCACCAAATCTTCCTATATTTGCGATATAATTAATAACCGCAATTAAGACAATAATTATGCTTCAACCCAACACTCCCGCGCCGTCGTTTTCGCTGCCCGACCAAGACGGCAACATCCGCAGCCTCGAAGAGTTTCGCGGCAAAAAGATTGTGCTTTATTTCTACCCAAAGGACAACACTTCGGGCTGCACAAAACAGGCTTGCGCTTTTTCGGAACTCTTTCCGCATTTTCGCGAGAAGGGCGCAGAAATCATCGGCATCAGCAAAGACAGCGTTGCCTCTCACAAAAAGTTTCAGGAGAAATTCAACCTCAAATTCACACTCCTCGCCGACACCGAAAAGACCGCCATCCAAGCCTACGACGTTTGGAAGGAGAAAACCCTTTACGGCAAAAAATCTTTCGGCGTAGTGCGCACCACGTACCTAATCGACGAAAACGGAATCATCACCAAGGCATTCTCAAACGTCAAGGCGGCTGAAAATCCAGGACAGATGTTGGAGGAGATTTAATAGTCGTCAACTATGCATTACAACAAAACCATCACCCTAAAAAACTCCGCCGTCTGCACACTCCGCAATGCCGATTTTGATGACGGTACGGCGGTGCTTGACGTGTTTTTACTCACTCATACTCAGACGGATAACTTGCTGTCGTATCCCGACGAAAACACTTTTACAGACAACGACGAGGCGATGTATCTCAAAGAAAAATCCGACAGCGCAGACGAGATTGAAATCCTTGCAGAAATTGACGGCAAGGTGGTTGGCACGGCAGGAATTTCAAAAATTGGCAAGCATACCAAGGTAAAGCACCGCGCAGAATTTGGCATCGGCATCGACCAAAAATATTGGGGCTTGGGCATCGGCAAGGCTCTCACCGAAGCCTGTATCGAATGTGCAAGGTCGGCGGGCTACCAACAGTTGGAACTTCAATGTGTGTCAGATAATCAAACCGCTTTGAACCTCTACCGCAGCCTTGGTTTCATAGAATTTGGACGTAATCCGATGGGTTTTAATTCGCGAAATAAAGGTTTTCAAGAGTTGGTAATGATGAGGTTGCCGCTGTAAAAGTGTCTGGAGATGGGGTAAAAAACGTCTGCCGTGTTTACTATAACATATTTATAATCAATTTATTAACCTATTATGTTCCGCCTTCTTCATACCGCCGATTGGCACATCGGAAAGTCCCTCGCTGGTTATGACCGCACCGGCGAGTGGGAAGTCTTTTTTCAGAGATTAATCAAAACGATAGAAGAGCAATCTCCTGATTTGATGATAGTTGCGGGGGATGTATTTGACAGTGCGATGCCGTCGAATGTAAGCGCAAATATGTATTACAATCTCATTGAGACGTTGCACGCGAAGTTCCCAAAATTGAAAATCGTCATCACATCCGGCAACCACGATTCGCAGTCGTATCTCAATGCGCCGAAGGAAATTTTGCATTACTTCAATGTGGATGTTGTGGGCAGCGTGGCACGAGACGACGATGGGATTTGCTTTGACAAAATGGTGATAGATTTTGGCGGCGCGATAGTGTGCGCTGTGCCATATCTCAGGCGCGGCGACGTAATGTCGATGGGTGGCGAAAAGCCTTCTGTATCAGAGTTTTATCGGCGGATGCTCGATGCGGCGGTCAAGGTGCGTGGCGAGCGTCAAGTGCCGATTATTGGCGTCGGACACCTTACCACAATCGGCGCAATATATAATAAGGACATCAACAACGAAATTACCGCAACCCGCGACGATTCTGTCGGTGGACTCGAAAACATTGACCCTCAGGAATTTCCCGATGATTTTGCATATATTGCCCTCGGACACATCCACCGGCGGCAACGTGCGGGCAACCGCGAAAATATTTGGTATTCGGGCTCGCCGATTCCGATGTCGTTTTCCGAAAAAGATTACTCAAATTCGTTGAGCATTGTGGATTTTGACGGACGACAACTCACTGAAATTCATACCGTTGAACTGCCGCACGTCGTAAAACTTCGCCGTGTTCCTGACAAACTGTCCGACTTTGAGACAGTAGCCAACGCCTTGCAACAATTGCCCGACGACGAGGAAATGTTCGTCGAGGTTGCACTCAGCCCCGAATTTCGCAGTCCCGAAGTCAAGGCGCGGATTATCAACGAGTTGCTGAAAGGCAAAAAGGCAAAATTCTGTGGATTTCAACTCGTTGGAGTTGCGGGCGCAAGCATTTTGGGCGACGATACCCCGATGTCGGTGGAGCAATTGCAAACGATGGATCCAATGACCGTAATCGCCGACATCTACCAAGCCCGTATGCACACTCAACTATCTGACCGTCACGCAGATATGTTGCGCACAATAATTGACGAAATTAATGTCTGAGTATCCAAAAATTTAAAGAATGAGAAAGAATGAAAAGAATTTCTTTTAATTCTTTAAAAATTCTTTTAATTTTTGGATAAAAAAGCCGCCGTAGGCGGTAAAACCAACATTTTTGTTTAAGATGAAAATACTGAAAATCAACATATTAAACCTTGCCTCATTGACGGAGGCTACCATCGATTTTACCGTGCCGCCGCTTGCGGATTCGCCGTTGTTTTTGATTTGTGGCGATACCGGCGCGGGCAAATCGACCATCACCGACGCCATTTGCCTTGCATTTTATGGCGACACGCCGAGGTTCAAGGATTTGCAGTCGGATGACTTTGAAAATGAGGACAATATCAAGACCGCCGACGCCCGAAATATTATGCGCAAAGGCACGTCGGAGGCGATGTCGAAGGTGGAATTTTTGGCGGACGACGGCAACATCTATACCGCCGAATGGTACGCCGCCCGCAAGAAGACCGACGGCACACTCCGCGACATTCGCCGCACCCTCAGCCGTAAAACTAAAAATGGTGATTTTGAGACTGTTACGGAGAAGAAAACGGAGTTTACGGAGATGATTCAGCGGTTGACGGGCTACGATTTCAATCGGTTCATAAGGTCGGTGATGTTGGCGCAAAATCAATTTTCAAAATTCCTGTTTGCCACACGCGACGAGAAGTCGGCGATTTTGCAAATGTTGACCAACACCGACATTTACGAAAAAATTTCAAAGCGTGTTTTTGAAAAATATTCGGCGGTGAAGGCTGAACTCAATGCGCTTTCGCAAAATATTGAAAATCAAGAAGTAATTACCGACAACGACATCTCCGCTGCGCAAGAAAACCTCGCAAAACTTACGGCAGAATCCACGACTTCCGATGCAAAACTTGCCTCAATTGCCGCCAAATTGGAAGCTAAAAAACGCATCGTTGAACTCCAAGAAACATTGACAAACCGTCAATCACAATTGACGGCAACGTCCGCAGATTTTTGCCGCAGTTTGTCATTATTGGAAGCCTTGAAAACCCAAATTCGCGACAATGCCGACGAGATAGCCCGTTGCCATCAGGATTATGACAAGGCATCTGAAAATAAGGCACTTTATGACAATATTCAGACCGTTGATTCTCAGATAGTTGCTTTGGTTGATGGCATCAAAAATTCCACAATCCTCGACCAAAAATCCACTGCCACAAAATCTGAAATCGAAAAACTCAAAGCCCAACTTTCGCAAATTTCCGCACAGTGTGCCGCAGCCCAAAATGCCCTTGCCACCGCCCAAAACCAATTGACAATCAACGAGAAACAATACAATGATTTTGATGTCGAAGCGCTGAAGGCTATGCAAACCAAACATTCCAAACTCAGCGGCAGCATCATAACACTCCGAGAGGTTTTTGACGGCATCCGTCGCGGCACAGAAACCCTCAATGCCTTGCAAAAACAGTTGCAACAGTTGCAGACCGATGCCGCCGCCGACAATGCGTTGATTATCAACCTCGAAGGCGAATCCAAACGCCTTGAAATAGAATACAACGCTCTCAACGACAATTACAACAAACAATTGCTCGCCGCCTCCGCAAATCTTAAACAACTACGCCTGCAACTCATTGACAATGAGCCTTGTCCGTTGTGCGGAAGCCTTGCGCACCCGTATGCGTCGCAGTCGGCGGCTGCATTGGACGCTGTATTGCAGACTGCCAAAGAAAATCTCGCCGCCAAAAAACTCGAAACCGACACTGTCCGTCAGCGTCTTGGAAAGTTGCAAGGTGCTGTAAAAGAGAAAATTGCGCAGATTAATAGGCTCACCAAAACCGACATTCCAAAGGCCGAGGAGACGCTCAATCATTCTATTCAGCGCAAGTCGAAAGCATACGCATATTATGGGGGCGAATTGGAGCGCGATTTCAACGGGTTGAATGAGGAGGATTTTGTTGCAGCCGTCAATGACATCCTCGCCGCCCTCAACCAACGCGCTCAAACATTAGATGCTCAATATCAGCAACTTAAAAAGGCATTTGACACTGCCCGTGCCGATTTTGACGCTAAAAACCGAGCCTTCAATGCTGCCAAAGATTCAAAATCAAAAACCGAAAGCGTATTGGCGGTCAAGAACACCGAACTTGCCAACATCGCCGCAAATATCGAATCTAACTTACTGACGCGCAACAATTTAGTATTATCGTTACAAAAATATTTTCCAACAATAGAAGCCCACGCCGCAGATATAGTTGCCCTCCAAAAAATAAAAACTGACAGCGACACCGCCGCCAGGGGTTATGCGGATTTGGGCAAAAAGTTGGAATCGCTGACCAAAAACGCCGACAATTTGCAGCGGATTTTGGACGGTTGCGATGCCGTAAAAAAATTAAAAGAAACATTTCCCGATGCCGCGCCGACGCCTCACACGGCTACGGTGGCATTGACGCAGTTGCCAAATGTATTTGCGTCGTTGTTGGAAAAATCCAAAATGCTCGCCGCTCAAATCGCTGAAACTCAGGCAAAATTGCAGCTACAATCGCAATCAGACGAAGCCGCCGAGACCGTGGATTCGCTTTCTGCGTCGTTGACGGCTTGCAAAACAGATTGCGACGCATTGAAATCACGCATTGGCGAATCAAAATCCAAGATAGAACACCTCCAAAGCACCAAGGCGACCTACGACCGCCTTGTAGCCGACCGCGCCGCACGTCAGAAGGATTACGACGATTGGCTCTCGCTCTACAATGCTGTCGGCAGTTGCGACGGCAAACGCCTCAGAAACCTCGCACAGATACACACATTGAGGATTCTCCTCCACAATGCGGACAAGCGTCTCACCGGCTTGACGCGCAAATACAGGCTGTGTTGCGGCGGCGATTCGCTGGCGATTTTGGTGGACGATTTGGAAATGGGCGTGCGCCGTCCCGTGTCCACACTCTCCGGCGGCGAAAGTTTTATGGTTTCGTTGGCGTTGGCATTGGGGCTTAGCGATATGATGCAGGGCGGACGCGGCTCCGAGATGCTTTTCATCGACGAAGGTTTCGGCACGTTGGACGCGCAGAGCCTCAATTCGGTGCTTGTGATGCTCCAAAAACTCCATCTCCAAGGGCGCAAAGTGGGCATCATAAGCCACGTCCCCGAATTGGAGGAGCGCATCGACGCCAAAATCCTCGTCCGCAAATGCTCCGGCGACAATACCCGCAGCGAAGTGGTGGTAAAGGAATGTTGAAAAAATATATCATCAAAAATTAGTATTTTCGCAAAATAATTTTTACATTTGCCACGGAAAATTTTTTTTGACAACAACATAATGGCAGAAGAACTCAACAACGCGCCGCAGTTGAACATCGACCTCCCTGAGGACGTGGCTGACGGCAATTATGTTAACCTCGCGATGCTCACACATTCGAGTTCGGAGTTTGTAATCGACTTTTTGAAATTGATGCCCGGCATGCGCCGTCCGTCAGTCAAGAGCCGTGTAATACTCGCTCCAGAACACGCCAAGAGGCTTTTGCTCGCCTTGCAGGACAATGTGTCGAAGTATGAGCAACGTTTTGGACGCATCAAAAACACCGATGGCGCGGGCGGCAACACGATGCCATTCAATTTTGGCAACGCTGCCGACGCATAACGCTAATTGGCTGACGGTGGCAAGATTTTTGCACCGCATTGTTGATGCGCATACCAAAATTAAAAGCAAAAAGTAATATGGAACAGTCGCTGGACTTTATATACGACCATTTCCGTGACATCGAAAAGGACGACTTGGAGTATGTCTATCGTGGTGAAGTAACCGCGCACCTCGTTATGAACATACTCGAACTCGCCAAGACCAACCTGGCGAAGGCGGACGACACACGGAAGATGAGGTCGAGGATATACTACATAATGGGCGAAGGTCTTCAAAACATCACCGCCCATCAGGCAGTGGGAGGCAATTCCGACGACAATTCTGCCATTGTGGTTATATACAAGAAGCGGCACAAATATATCATCGCCACCGGCAACCTGATGAAGCGTTCGGAGGAGTCGGCGCTGCGAGAGAAACTGGAGACTATCAACCACCTCGACGCCGACGGGCTCAAAGAACTAAGCCGCGAGACCCGCACCATGGTAGGCTTCACGCCGGAAGGTGGCGCGAGCTTGGGTCTCATAGAGATGGCCAAACGCTCCGGCAACAAGCTCGACTACCTCATCAAGCCTGTTGACGAAGCTCATTCGTATTTCTACCTCACCACCGAAATCGACACGTCTGGCGGTAAGGCAACCGACGACGGCAAGGAGACTTACACGATACAGAATTTGATTGATGTACACGAAATATTCAATCGTAATAGCTACACATTGTCGTTCAAGGGCGACTTCGACCAGGAAAACCTTCTGTCGTTGCTCTCAATATTGAAGAGCGGAATGAGCGAGACCAAGACGCGCATCAAATTGTATGGCGTGATGGTGGAGCTGCTGCAAAACATTGTGAAGCACGCCGACAACAAGGAGGACTTCACGGGATGGAAGGCGGGTGTGTTTTACATCAAGGAACACGCCGACCGGTTTTCGCTTTTGGCGGGCAATTACGTTGCCAAGGAAAAGTCTGCCGCATTGTCGGCGCGCATCGAACGCATAGACGCGATGGACAACACCAGGCTTTCCAAGGAATACAACAAGATATTGTTCAACTTCAATAATGACCCAATATCCACAGGGCTTGGATTCATCGACATCAGGCGCAAGTCGGGCTCCAAGATAGAGTACAGCATCGTTGATGCCGGAGGAGGCAGAGACTTCTTTATGGCCAAGGTGGATGTAATGAAAGTGGATTAAAGAGACTATAATAATTAACGCTATAAATGGAACCATTTGTAAAAGAACCAACAGTGGACACCCCCGGGGTGTTGTTAGACGCCGAGAAGGGTACATTCCTTTTGACACGCATGTCGCTGCCGGAGGATGCGGTGGAGTTTTACGCGCCCATCCTCGAGTGGTTTGCCAATTACTGCAAAAATCCCAACCCGAAGACTGTGTTCGATATGAAGCTGGAGTATTTCAATACGGCTTCGAGCAAGCAGCTGATACAGATACTTCTTCTGTTGCAGGGGCTCAAGGATAAGAGCGACATCACCATCAATTGGTATTACAAGGAGATCGACGAAGATATGCAGGGGCTTGGCGAGGAGTACAGCCAGATTATCAACCTCCCCTTCAACCTTATCCCCGTCGCCAAATTTGACAAACAGCCATGAAAGTTGCAATTTTTGGACGTAAATTTGGACCTGATTTCCATAAGAGCATCTACAAGATATTTGAGATGCTCAACCGCAACGGCTGCGAGATATACGTTTACGAGGAATTCCTGCGTAACATCGAGCAGACGCTGTATTTTACGCCAAAAATCACAGGCACATTTATTAATAGTTTCAAGATGCCGGGCGACCTCGACCTGCTTATAAGCATTGGCGGCGACGGCACATTGCTTGAGAGCGTCCCCTACGCTGTACTCGCCGACATTCCGGTTGTGGGCATCAATAGCGGGCGCCTTGGATTTCTTACATACGTCTCCGAAAATACATTGCAGGATTCCCTCACCGAAATCTTGGAGGGTCGCACAGACTTGGAGACACGTACTCTGATAGAGACGTCGAGTTCGTCGGAGCGTTTTGGAAACCTTAATATAGCCCTCAACGAAGTAACGATCATGAGGGTAAATACGAGTTCCATGATTAGCATCAAGGTTTTCCTCAACGACGAATACCTCAATACATATTGGTCTGACGGCTTGATAATAGCCACGCCAACGGGCAGCACAGCCTATTCTCTCAGTGCGGGTGGGCCAATCATTCTGCCGGGCAGCGGCAATTTTGTACTTACGCCGGTGTCGCCTCACACATTGTCGGTTCGCCCTATGGTAATCAGCGACGACAATATTTTGCGCATAGAAGCCGACGGTCGCGAAAAAAATTACCTTGTATCCCTCGATTATCGTCAGGCGTGCCTGCCATTTGGCGAGGAGCTTACAATCAAAAAATCAACAAAAAAACTAAAACTTCTCCGTCTGAGCAGTACGAGCTTCTTCTCCACCTTGCGCAACAAATTGTTGTGGGGCGTCGATAAGAGGAATTGAGTAGTGTGGAGTGCGGGCGGCTCGCCCGCCTGTCGCAGGCAAGGAAGCCCTCGCTCCACACTAAAAATCATATTTCAGCGTTTTATAGTCATTATGAAACATATTCTCACACATATTATAATAGTTGTATTGTTGCTGTCGGCAACCTTTGGCACATCGTCGGCGCAGCAGACGTGGAAAAACTCGCGTCATTCTGTCGTGGCTGGTATTGGCGGCAATATATTCATGGGCGACCTTGGCGGCGGCGACGACAACGGCGGACACTTCTTCAACTTCAAGGATTTGGACCCCGGCATACTTAAGCTGTCAACTATGGCTGGCTACCGATACCGACTTGCCGACCGTCTTACAGGCAAATTTACCTTTACATTCTCCAAGGTGGCAGCCGACGACGTAAACGCCAACAACGAGGCTCGTCGCAGTCGCAACCTCAATTTCAAGAGCAACTTGTTGGAATTTGGCATTGGCGGCGAATATTATTTCCTGCGCGAGAAAGACATATCGAGGATTGGCGGCGAAGGCAGTTTTTGGAAAAGATGGTCGGGCTACATCAGCATTGAGCTTGCCCTGCTTCACTTCAACCCGATGGGCAATTACAATGGGCAATGGTATGAATTGCAGCCGCTCTGCACAGAGGGTCAGGGTACAGGCGTAGAGTTTTTGGCAAGGGACGGCGGCAATGAGTATGTAGTGGCAGCCAACGACCAATACAAGCTCACCGCCATCAGCATCCCCTTCGGAATAGGCTTCAAGTGCCAGGTTACGAGGGAAATCTCATTGGGCATAGAGCTGTTGCAGCATTTCACTACCACCGATTACATCGACGATTGTTCTGCTTATTATTTCAATTACGACGAGCTGGGCATCACGCCGCCGAGCGAGATGACCAAAGTGTTTGCCGACCGGCGCAAAGGCGGTTCTTCACTTTCCACCGGCGGCAAACGTGGCAATTCTGGTTATAACGACACGTATTTTACAGCATTGTTTACACTTCATTATCGTTTTTTGATGTAAAAATGGCATATTTCACTACCTGTAAAAACCTGAAAGACAGTCAGATAGAAAATTGTTTCATTTTTTTTGATTTTTTTTCTGATTTTTTTGCTACGAATGTAAAATTCTTTATATATTTGCAAAGATTTTCGCACGTAGTATAGGCACATTGTAAAGCCATAAAATGAAGTGTGAATGTCAAAGAAGTATGAATAACTCAACAAATATTAATTATTATAAAATTATGAAAAAAGTAATAGCCTTTGTTTTAGTGGCATTATTCACAGTAAGCGGTGTCTTTGCACAGACATCGTGGAAGTCCACCCGCCACAGCATTTACGCTGGCATAGGTGGCAACGTGGCAGAGACTGACATTTGCCCGGTGGAGGGTCATGGTATTCCTTTCAAGACTCTCAACGGTTCTGCTCAGATTGGCTACGAGTACAGGATGATTGAGAGGCTCAGCCTCAGGACAAATTTCCTCCTCTCAAGGTTGCAGGGTTTTGACGCTGATTCCGAGATCGATTATGCTAAAAAGCGTCATCTCAACTTCCGCACCTGGACGTTTGACATCAATGTGATGTTCAACTTCTATTTCTTGAAGCCGAAAGACGTTACTCCTGAATCTACTTTCGGTCAGAAGTGGGCTGGTTACATCACTGCTGGTTTCGGTGGTGCAATCTACAACCCGAAAAGCTCTATGCGTGTTGACGGCCAGAATGTATGGGTAAGCACCCGTTCACTCAAGGCTGAAGGTCGTTACTACAACACCGCAGCATGGACTCTTCCCGTTGGTCTTGGTTTCAAATATCAGGCTACCAAGAAGTTCGGTATCGGCTTTGAGCTCGTTCAGCACATTCTCGTAGGCTCTAAGGGCAAGGGCAACGACTACCTCGACGGTATGTCAAGCTTTGGCTTCGGCAAGGAAATGCCTAAGGGCGTAGCAGGTCAGGTACAGAAAGTTGTTCGTGGCAACGTAAAGGGTGGCAAATATGGCGACCAGTACACCACTGCCCTCATCAACTTCTCCTACACCTTCGCTCCTTGCATGGCTAAGCATGTAGCTCGTCCGAAGTACTTGAACTAATAGACGATAAGTCGGGTACGTTTCCCGCAACAAACAATAACAAAAAGAGGTTTGGAATTTCCAAACCTCTTTTTTATTGTGCAAAAATGAAAAAAATGAGATATCGCTATGCAATAATTTTATTATATAGCGATAACTCGTTTTTTATTATTATATTCCGCAATTAAAATTCCTTCATCAGTTTAATCAGCAAATCATTTTGCTCGGGAGTGCCGACGGTGATGCGGATGCAGTTTTGACATTTTGCCATCGAGTGGCGCGAGCGGAGGATTACTCCGTTTTTAATCATGTATTGCATCAATTCGGCGTGGCGCGGTGTGCGTATCATGAAGAAGTTGGAATCCGAGGGAAACACTTTTTCGATGTAACTGAGTTTTGAGAGTTCCGCCATGATGCGGTCGCGCTCCGAGACGAGGAGTTTCACAGTCTTGTTGAACGAATCGAGATCGGCAAGGCGTTCAACAATGGTCTTTTGTGTGAAGCCGTCCATATTGTAGGGCATCTTTACCTTGTTGACGATGGCGGCGAGCTCCTTGCTCATGTAGCCTACGCCGGCACGGATGGATGCAAGTCCCCACGCCTTAGAGAATGTCTGCGATATTACGAGGTTGTCGTATTGAGGGAGATACTTGATAAGCGATTCTGTGGGCGAAAAGTCGTTGTAAGCCTCATCCACTACCACGATGCCGGGGAATTGTTTGACGATTGTCAAGATTTTTTGCGGGTCAAACGACTTGCCTGTCGGGTTGTTTGGCGAGCAGAGGAGAATCATCTTGGTATTGTCATCTACACGGGCGAGGATGTCTTCGGGCTTAAACTCAAAATCGTCGTCCAGCATCACTTCGCGAAACTCCACGTCGTTTAAGTTGGCAAGAGTAAAATACATTCCGTAGCTTGGCGAGATGGAGATTACGTTGTCCTGTTTGGGGTTGCAACTGATGCGATAGAGCAGGTCGATGATTTCGTCGCTGCCGTTGCCCATCACCATATTGTCGGGCGTTACACCCTTGATGGCGGCGAGCATCGCCTTGGGGTCGCGTTGCATTGGGTCGGGATAGCGATTCCAAGTGCCGTAGGGGTTTTCGTTGGCATCCAAAAAGATGTAATCACCCTTTGGCACGAGATCCCTCGCCGCTGTGTACGGCTCCATGTCGAGGATATTTTTTCGTAAAACTTTGTTGAAGTCCATTTTTTCTAAACGTGAATAGTTTTGATTTGCAACCACCTTGCGGTGGTTGGATTTTTAAACAAAAATTTTAACGAATTAAAATGAATTAAAACGAATTTCTAAATCGTCAATTCGTTTTAATTCGTTAAAATTCGTTTTAATTTTCGTTGAATAAAAATCCCGTCGCCGTAGGCGGCGGAAAGAGCGTGTATTATCGTTGCAGACGCACTGTGACGGCGTTTTTGTGGGCGTCGAGCTGTTCGGCGGCAGCCATAGTCTCGATGGCGGGGCCAATGGTGCGGATGCCTGTCTCCGTGATGGTCTGGAACGTTATTTTTTTCATAAACGAATCCATATTGAGTCCCGAATATGCGTTTGCCGCGCCGTTGGTGGGCAGCGTATGGTTGGTGCCAGAGGCATAGTCGCCAGCTGACTCACAGGCGTATTTGCCAATGAAAACGCTTCCCGCGTTCACCACTTTTTCGGCGAGGGTGTCGCAGTCGTCGGTGGAAATTATCAGGTGTTCGGGAGCCCAAAGGTTGGAAAGGCGGACAGCCTGGTCGGTATTTCCTGTAATGACTGCAAAACTATTTTGGAAACTCTGTGCAGCGATGTCGCGGCGGGGCAAGAGTGCGAGTTGACGCTCCGCCTCGGCGATGATTTCGTCTGCCTTGTCGTTGGTGGTTACAAAAAGACCTACCTGAGAATCCGTGCCGTGTTCGCACTGGCTGAGCAGGTCGGCGGCTGCATATACGGGATTGGTGTTTTGGTCGGCAATTACTGCAAGTTCCGACGGGCCTGCGGGCATGTCGATTGCCGTTTCTGACGAATTGACGAGCTGCTTGGCAACAGTAACGAACTTATTGCCCGGTCCGAAAATTTTGCTTACCTTGGGAACACTCTCCGTGCCATACGCCATTGCTGCAATTGCCTGACTGCCACCAATTTTGAACACCTTGTTGATGCCGAGTATCTTGGCGCAATACAATACGACAGGATTGATAGAGCCGCCGCTGCGTGGTGGCGAACAAAGCACAATCTCCTTGCAGCCGGCTATCTTGGCAGGAATTGCGAGCATCAAAACCGTGCTGAAAAGCGGTGCTGTGCCGCCCGGAATATAGATGCCGATTTTTTCGATGGCAACGGCTTTTTGCCAACAGGTGATGCCTTCAGAAGTCTGCACTTTGTGGATTTCGGAAGGGAGCTGGCTGCGGTGAAATTTTTCGATGTTTTGACGTGCGATGTCGATGGCCTTCTTGAGGTCGTCGGGCACTTCTTTTGCTGCCGCTTCGAGTTCCTCCTGTGTCGTCAGGAGATTGTCGGGGCAAGATTTGTCGAATTTCAAGGTAAGCTCCCTTACCGCCTTGTCGCCGCCGTCCCTTACAGCCGTAAGCACGTCGCGGACGATGGGGATGATGTCGTCTGTGCGTCCGGCGGGGCGGCGGGAGCGACCTGTGAAGTCGTCGTCGGTTGTGTATTGGATTTTGAACATCGTTAGAGAATCATTTTTTCGATTGGTACTACTAAAATTCCCTGTGCGCCTTCGGCTTGGAGTTTGTCGATAATCTCCCAAAATTCGCTCTCCTTCACTACCGAATGAACGCTCACCCAGTCGCTGTCGGCGAGAGGAAGCACAGACGGGCTCTTCATGCCGGGGAGAAGGCGGATGATGTTGTCGAGGTTTTTCTTGGGCGCGTTGAGGAGTATGTACTTGTTGCTCTTGGCGGCATTGATTGCGTGTATGCGGAATAGGAGTTTGTCGAGAATCTGCTGTTTTTCGGCGTTGAGGTTGTCATTCTTGATGAGCACAGCTTCGGAGTTCACCATTTTTTCCTTCTCAACAAGACCGTTGCTGAGGAGGGTGCTGCCGGTGCTAACGATGTCGAAAATAGCGTCGGCGAGTCCTATTGCGGGGCAAATCTCCACCGAGCCGCTTATGACGTGGATGTCGGCTTGGATGTTGTTGTCGTTGAGAACCTTGCGGAGGATTACTGGATAGGTGGTGGCAATCTTCCTGCCGTTGAACCATTGGAGACCAGTGTATTCGGGGGTGTCGCGTGGAATGGCGAGCGAGAGGCGGCATTTGCCGAAGCCGAGTTTTTCCACGGTTTCTACCTGCTTGCCCGATTCCCAGATGACGTTTTCGCCCACGATGCCCGCGTCTGCCACGCCGTCAGCCACGCACTGCGGGATGTCGTCGTCGCGAAGGTAGAGGATGTCGATAGGGAAGTCGGATGCTGATGCGAGCAGCAGTCGGCTGCTGTTGTTGGACGCGCTGATGCCGGCTTTCTCAAAGAGTTCCACCGACTTGTCGCTCAGGCGGCCAGATTTTTGGATTGCGATTTTTAATCTTTCCATTTTTGATGTATGTTGTTTTATTATGTTTATGCATTAATTCTTGATTGTCGTTGTTGTATTAGCAACAAAAAAGCCGAATCCCTTCTCTGCGACCCGGCCTTTGTTTATTTTGTCCAAATATGAAACTGCACCCGTTGTTTTGTCATTTTGCCAACGTCCCAAGTCCCATTGTCAGGATAGCCTGCCGCACGAAGTATTGCCACCGTCATGGTGATGATGGTGGTGATGATGGTGCGCGACGAGGTGTTCAAGGGGCATTTCCATATTGTAAAGCGTACTTTGTATTAAATTTGATGCAAAAATAGTAATTTTTTTTGATTTTATGCAAAAATAATGTGAATTTTTTTATAGATTTGCATTTAAATCAAAAATTAGGCACACATGAGAAAAACAAAACTTATATATATATTCGGTGGCGTCCTCGCAGTGGCACTTACTGCGATGCTGTTGCTCATCCTCCGGCTTGGGGCAGGCATGGAGCGCATGTTGCTATGCGTGTGCTGGGTGGTGGCGTTGCTGGTGTTTTTGTGGCTTGTAGTGTGGGCGCACCGTCTCTGCAGGGATTATGCTTTTTGGATTCAACGATATGAGGAGGATATGGCGGCAAATTCCGACGAACTTGCCAACAAGGTATCCGAGATAGCCTCCTACAAGGCTAAGATAGAGAATATGACGCACGAGATTGACCGCCTCAGCAGACTCAATGCCAATTACGAGAGTGTAGTATCGCATCTGCGGCAGGAGACGGGCAGCGCACAAGACAAACTCGACGAATGTTGCAAGCTGCTTGCCGATGTGCGTGAGCGTGCCGAGCAGAGCGACAAGATGAAGGCGTCGTTTCTTGCCAATGTTACCCACGAATTGCGCACGCCACTCAATTCGGTGCTTGGCTATGGTGCCATCATCAACAATCCTTCCATATCCGAGGAGCGCAGGCGACATTTTATGCAGGTGTTGCAAAAGTCTTGCGACCGTTTTCTCGACACCCTCAACGACATGCTTTATTATTCGCAGTTGCAGTCGGGCGACATCAATATCACCACCAATATATTTGAGGTGGACGTAATGTTGAGCAGCCTGAGGGCGATGGCGCAGAATAAGATTAAGGACAGCGGCAAGAATATTACTCTTGTATTTGACAACGACTTTTCCGGCAAAAACTTTATATGTGGTTTTGAGGTGGGGTATTACAAGATACTCAGCATATTGCTCGACAATGCAGTAAAATTTACCAACGAAGGGCATATCACCGTCCACTATGACTATGTGGAGAATAGGATACGCTTTGATGTGTCTGATACGGGCATTGGGTTCGACCAGAGCAAAATAGACCTCATATTTGGCAGTTTCAATCAAAGCGAGGCGACGCTTTCTCGCCAATATGAGGGCGTCGGGCTTGGATTGAGCATTTGCAAAAGCCTTGCGAGCCTTATGAACGGCACTATGGATGCGGAAGGTCATCCCGGGGTGGGTAGCAAGTTTGGCTTTGAGGTGCCGTTGCTCAACACGCCCCCAAATGATGTGGATATGTATCAGAAGGTAGAGAAGATGCTCGAACAGTATAACGACAGCGGTGCGATAATGGTGATGTCGCCATACGTGGAGGATTATGATTTTGTGAACATCTTTTTCGGGTCGTATGGCATCGACGTTGTGTGCTGCCGCTCTGTGGAGGAGGTGGAGGTGCTTGCCGACGCCAAACGTGGGTTCAGCATCGCCATCATAGACCTGTCGTCGTCGCCCGCCGCCGGATTTGCCGCCGCCGGAGCCGTGTTCCACACCAATCCAAAGGTGCGTTTTGCATTTGTGAGCGGCGCAGAATTGGACGAAAACTCCAAATCGAAGACCAGACTATATACCGACTTGGTAATCCAACGTCCACTGAGCCGCAAGTCGCTATGCAAATTGCTTAGCGTTGCGTAATTGTCAAAAAAAAAATGCATAATTCATTAGGATATGATGAATTATGCATTTTATAATTATGCATTTTATAATTATGCATTATGCATTATGCATTATGAATTATGCATTATTATTTTGCTTTTGTTGTGTCAGTAGTGCTGGCTGCGGGAGCTGACGAAGAGTTGCCACGGTATCTGTCGTTGAGACCATTGAGCACGGGCTTTGTAATGTCGAGGGCGGGGTCGGCGTAGAGCAATGTGGAATAGCCCTGCGAGGTAATAATTAACTTGAACCTCTTGTCGGCGTTGAAAATGTTGATGTAATTCTTGATGGAATCAGCCACGCGGCTCATTATCTGTGCCTGGTCGTCGGCGAGCTCCATGCTCTGCTGCTCCTGTGTCTGCATGAGCTTCTGCTGCTCAGCTGCGAGCTGCTGCTGTATTTCCTGAGCGCGGGTAGGCGTTATAAGGCGTTTTTCGTAGTTTTGCTGGAGCTCCATGGCGCGGCGTTCGAGCGACTTGCCCTTGCTCTGAAGGTCTTGCTCATACTTGTTTTGCTTCGCCATGAATTTGGTCATCTCGTCGTTGTAGAGGTCGTAGCCGTTGATGAGGCTGTCAAGATAGACACATGCTATGCCGTCAGTGGATACCGATGCGCCACCGCTTACGGCAACAGTATTGCCGCCGTTATTGTTGGCGCAGGATGTCGCCATTGTGATTGCAATTGCACACGCAGCTGCCTTGAAAATCGATATGAAACTTTTTTTCATCGTTATTTTATCAGTTTTCTGTTTGTGTTAAATAAAAAAATGAATGATTGTGTGGTCTTGTTTCTGAAAACCGCTGCAAAGATACACTATAAAATCCATTGAATTAAATTTTTTGGCGTATTTTTGCATTTGTGTTGCAAAAAAAATCACGAATTGTTTTCCAAAAAAACATAAAGATTGTAACTTTGCAGCCGCAATAAAATTGAACAAACAAAAATACAGGAAAAAATGAGTTTAAAAGGAATATTGTCGATAGCGACCTACCCGGGCCTCTACAAGCATGTTGCACAGGCCAAGAACGGGCTTATCGTTGAATCAATTGTAGATGGCAAGCGCACAATGGCATACGCCACATCGAGGATAAGCGCACTTGAAGACATCTCGATATACACCACCGACGGCGACACCAAGCTCTCGGATGTGTACAGAAACATCTACAATGTGCTCGAAGGCAAACCCACGCCCTTCGCGCCCAAGAAGGCTAAGGACGCCGAGTTGATAGAGCTCTTTGCCAAGGCGTTGCCTAACTGGGATACCGACCGTGTATATGTATCGGACATCAAGCGTGCATTCTCATGGTACAACATCCTTGTTGAGAAGGGCTACGTGGACGGCAAGGACGACGAGGAGGCACAGAAGGAAGGCGAAGCACCGGCAGCCGAGGGCGAGGCAGCTCAGGAAGGCGGCGTGAAGACCCGCAAGCGCACCCGCAAGAAGACCGCCGACACAGACGCCGAGGCAGATGCTGAGGCTCCTAAGGCAGAATAATCTGGAATCTGATACGCTCTCTGCGTTGATGATATGGCAAAAAGTCGTCGGGGGCAACTCTCGACGACTTTTTTTTGAAGTTTTAAAAAAAATGTTAATTATTTGAATCTTTGCACTTTAAAAATTATTTTTGTAGAAAATTGTAAAATATCAGACGCAAAAAACAAGGAACGTGCGGTGCTGGCTGCAATTTGTGGAACGCTGTTTGCTTAATACTTGTATGGAAACAGTATTCAGAGAGCCAACCTGACTTTACCAACAGAAAAGTGAAATATGAAAATCAGATTTGTCACGGTGGGGAAGACCGTCGAGAATTATCTCGTGGAGGCTTGCTCCGAATACGAGAAGCGTATCAAAAAATACGTTCAGTATGAGCAGATAGTCTTGCGCGACATCAAGAACGCCGCCAGCCTTGGCTTCGACCAGGTGAAGGAGCAGGAGGCGCGGATGCTGGAGCCTTACATGGCGCCAAGCTCATACCGAATAGTGCTCGACGAACATGGCACGGAATACACTTCGGTAAAGTTCGCCGAATTTTTGTCCAAGAAAATGGTATCCCCCGGCAAAGACATAACATTCGTAATCGGTGGACCTTACGGTCTTCATCCGAGGATATTGGCAATGGCTGATTGCAGCCTGTCGCTATCCAAGATGACTTTTTCGCATCAGATGGTAAGACTCGTATTCATAGAGCAGCTCTACAGGGCGTTTACCATCATGCGGGGCGAGCCGTACCATCATGAATGAGAGGAGAGAGGAGAGATTGAAAAAAAAGGAAAAACTACTCAATGAGGAAAACGTAAGAAATTTGAAGAAGACAACAAGATTTTAAGAATTTCGTAAAACAGGGAACGACAAAGTGAAAGAGAAGTTTCTAAAAATACAGTTTTTGGTCTATGCGGTGTTGCTCTTTGGAGCTGCATTTATGCTTGATAGCGGCTTGTTTGGCTCTGGCACCAAGCGAGTGGATCAGGAGAGGGTGCAGCAGGTCTTGATAGACAAGGAGCTTGCCGTTGACAAAATCATCGCCCAGATGCGCTCCGACGTGGAGGCGGGCGAGGGTTTTGTGAAGGACAATGATGTCTGGATGTATGAGCGCAACATCGACCATATAAAGGACGAAGGGTTTGCCGTGTTCATATACGAAGACGACACGCTCCGCTATTGGACCGACAATTCCATTACACTACACCGCCTGTATTCCCGCTCTGGAATCAACAATACCGTGATGCATCTCAACAATGGATGGTACGAGATACGCACCGTAACTGCCCACAATATAATATACCTCGGCTTCATTCTCATCAAGAGCCAGTACAACTACAACAACCAGTACCTCCGCAATCATTTTGAGAAAGGCTTCGCCCTCGATACGTCGCTCAACGTGTCGCTTACCCCGATAATGTATGGCGTCGATTTTAAGGACAGCAACAACGACTACATATTCTCCCTCATCCCCACCAACACTGTGGACACACATCGAGCCAAGTCCAACATGGAGGGCGTGATTTCGCTTCTTGGGCTTGTGATGATTCTGATGTTTGTGAGGACAGTTGTGGTCTATCTGACTGAAACGCCCGGCAATACGGTGAAGATAATCTCCATCATCGCCCTTGTGCTGGCTGTACGCGTAGTGCTGTGGCTGTTGGAGCGTCCGCAATTTGTATATCACATCGATTTTTTTGACAAGGCGTATTTTTTCGATGCAAGCATGTTTTCCACGATTGGCGATTTTATTGCCAATATGGTGGTGTTGGTGTTTGTATTGCATTATACGTGGATACTTGCCGACTATGCGCACGTCAAGGAATGGATGGCGTCGCAATCGGCAGGCGGCAAGTTGACATGGTGGGGCGTGATGCTCGCGGCGTTTTTCCTGTTGTTTGGCTACATTTATACAGTAACGCGCCGTCTTGTGGGCGAGAGCAAGATTTCGTTCCAACTTACCAACGTAATGACGCTCGATATTTTCAGCTGTTCATGCTTTTTGATTGTGTTGCTGCTCACGGCGAGCGTCATATATTCCGCTATAATGATAGCGCGCTGTTTCGATTACAGCATCATAGTCAACTTCAAACGTAGCGTCTTGATATATCTTGCATGTGCGCTTGCAGCATCGCTGTTGGTGTGGTGCATTGTGGATATGCTCGCCGGGCTTGGCGTATTGTATGCGTTTCTCCTGATAGGCGCGGCGATGTACTTGTATTGCCGCAATTTTGATACGAGCACATACACCTATATATTTATGCTATTATTGAGCGCAACATTTTTCTGCCTATTGATTACCATCACCACAGAGCAGAAATCCGACAGGCACTGCGCCGAACTCGTATCGAGCCCGTCAGACTACAGCGACCCCGTGGCAGATTTGTTGTTGGAGAATGTCTCAATCAAGATGCAAAACGATGGCATTGTGCCCGAATTTTTGCGAATGTCGGAGAATATGGCACCGTTTGAGAGGCTTCACGACTATTTGCTGCATCAGTATTTCAGCGGATATTGGACGCGATACGATTTCAAAGTAAAGATATTGGAATCGCCAAATGGCAACTTCTCCGACATTTCGGATCCGTATGTGAAGGCGTTTTCCACACGAGGCGTGCCTCTCGCCAAAACTGTTTTTTCGTTGGTGACCAATCCCGACGGCACAATCAGCTACTATGCACCCTTCAAGTACCGCATCGGAGACCGTACTCGCTATGTCTGCATCGCCCTCGACCGCAAGGCTGTGCCGCAAGAAATTGGCTATCCGAGCCTCCTCATCGACAGCAGGGTGAAGGAGTCGGCATTGGATGGCGTAGATTATGTGCGATACCACAACGGTCAGAAAATATCGCAGACAGGCAGTTACAATTATGATATAAGCGACCGCGCTTTTATGAAGGAGTTTGAAGGCGTGGGCGATACTATCCGCACTATGAACACCGACGGGTACATACACACTATTTACCACAAGGACGGCAATACGGTGGTGGTGTCGCGCAAGGAAGTTACATTTGTGGATTTTGTGATACAATTGGCATACCTGTATATGATATACATATTCGTGGTGGGTATATGTTTGCTTATCAGGCTTTTGACAACCCGCGACAGCAATTACCGTCACAAAATCAAGACCAGGCTCATTCTTTCTATTACGTCGTTGATGCTGTTTTCGTTTGTATGTATTTGTGTTGGCACAGTCAACAACAACATCAAGAAATTCCGCGCCCAAAACAGTCAGGAAATGGATGAGAAGGTTGCGAGTGTCAATGTACAGTTTAGGCAGCAGTGCGGCAATATCGAGGCGTTTGATACGAGGTGGAGCCCTACTGAGGTGAGCGAGATGGATGAAATGGTTACCAAGATGTCGCGCGCCTTCTTCACCGACATCAATATTTATGGACCGGAAGGCGAAATGGTGGCATGTTCGAGACCGGAGATTTTCAAGGCGGGACTTACAGGCACACGAATCGACAGGACTGCGCTCCAAAGTTTTGTAGTGGACCGCAAGTCGGCATATAGCCACGAGGAACAAATCGGCGATATGACTTTTGCGTCGGCGTATATTCCTTTTTATAACAACAACGAAAAACTCATCGGCTACATCAACCTCCCATATTTCACCAAGCCGGAGGAATTGGAGAGGGAGCTAAGCACGATTATTGTGTCGATACTCAATCTGTATGTGGTGCTTATGATGATTAGCGTGGTATTGGGAGTGGTGATTTCCGACCGTTTTGTACAGCCTATCAAACTAATACAGAGCAAGATAGAGACTATCGAACTCGGCAAAAATTACGAAAAGATAGATTACAACCGCAAGGACGAACTCGGTCAGCTCGTTGCCGAGTACAACAAGATGGTCGATAAACTTGACGAATCAGCCAAACTGCTTGCAAAGGGCGAGCGTGAGAGTGCATGGCGCGAGATGGCTAAGCAAATCGCCCACGAAATCAAAAATCCGCTCACGCCTATGAAGCTCAGCATACAATTCTTGACGCGCTCATGGGATGCCAAGAATCCTGATTTTGAGGGAGTTCTTAACAAGGTTTCGAGCACGTTGATTCAACAAATTGACACGTTGTCGTCCATTGCAACGGGCTTCTCCAATTTTGCAAAGTTGCCGCAGCCCGATGCCAAGCCGCTCAATATGGTTGAGGTCATCGACAATGTGGTGCAACTGTTCCACACCGTTGAGAATTGCGACATCACGTCCGATATGGGCGGAAAGAGCGAGGTGATTGTTATGGCGGATAAGGAACAGATGACCCGCGTATTCGTCAATATCATCAAGAATGCTACACAAGCCATTCCCGAAGGTGTGCGCGGCAAAATCCATGTATCGCTCGAAGTACCTGGCGACAAACTCATTGTGCGCATCGCTGACAATGGTTGCGGCATCCCCGACGAAATCAGAGAAAAGCTCTTTACGCCCAATTTCACAACCAAGAGTAGCGGTTCTGGTCTTGGTCTTGCTATGGTAAAGAATATGGTAATCAACGCCAAGGGCGACATCACCTTTGAATCGGAAGTCGGCAAGGGCACCACGTTTATTATTACGCTGCCGGTAGGACAGAGAGTGGGGTAGGTGGTATTATTGCAGGTTGAATCTGCGCCAATAATTATTCCCCGCTGCGGATTGGGTTTTCCAAAAAAATATTTACCTTTGCCAATGGAAAATTTATAACACCTTAGATTATGGGCATTTATCTCAATCCGGACAACAATGGCTTCAAAAAAGTTTTGGCAGCCGATATTTATGTTGATAAATCGATGTTAATCAGCGAATTAAATAAATTTATCGACAAGGGAAATCAGTATGTCTGCGTATCGCGTCCGCGACGGTTTGGCAAGACCATCGCGACGAAAATGCTGTGCGCATATTATTCTAAGGGTTGCGATTCGCGTGAAATATTCAGCAACCTGAAAATTTCAAAGGCTGACAATTACGAAAAATACCTTAATAAACTGAATTTCATTAAGATAGATGTTGCAAGTGAGTATCAGAACGCCAATGAAAAGGAAAATATGTTGACAGAATTGACAGATTTTGTCCGTTCGGAGTTCGTTGCGCAATTTCCACAAATCAACTTTGAGCCGAAGGATACCATCGCCAAATGTATATTGCGAGTCTATGCCGCCACAAGTGAGACCTTTGTCATCATACTCGACGAATACGATTGCTTGGTGCGCGATCAGTTTGGCACGCATTTGTTTGCAGATTATTTGGAATTTTTGAATGGGTTGTTCAAAAGCGAACCATTGAGCAATGCCATTTCGCTTGCATACATCACTGGAATCCTGCCCGTAGTGAGGGACAGGGTACAGAGCAAACTCAACAATTTTGAAGAATATACAATTCTCAACGCTTACAACCTTGCCGAATTTGTCGGTTTTACAGAGGAAGAAGTTAAGCCGCTGTGTCAAGAATATAATGTTGACTTTGCGCGTTGCAAAAGTGAATACGATGGCTACTCCCAGAAAGGTTACGAAATCTACAATCCTGAATCTGTTGTCAGATGCTTGCAGAAAGGCGAATTTGGCAATTTTTGGGGCAAGACATCCACTTACAAGGTAATCACCGACCGCCTGAAACACAATTACAAAGGTATGAAGGACGATGTAATTAGGCTGATTGCGGGCGAGGAGGTCAAAGTGAACGTTACAAGTTATATGAACACAATGACCGACTTTGTAAGCAAGGACGATGTTTTTACGTATCTGATACACCTTGGATATTTGGCGTACAACAATGTTGCGGGCACTTGCCGCATCCCTAATTTTGAAGTGCGCAAGGAATGGTACAACGCGATGGCGGCGATGTCGGATTACGAAAAGACCGACGAAATCATAAAGGCGTCAGAAGAACTTATGGAGCAAACTCTCCTCAAAAATTCTGATGCGGTAGCCAAGGCTCTCAATGAGAGTCATATCCACGTTACCTCCAACCGCAATTATAACAACGAGAATGCACTTGCGGCGGCGGTGTATATTGCCTACGTCTATGCCCTCAATCATTATACAATTTTCAAGGAATTGACCACGGGCAAAGGGTTTGCCGATTTGGTTTTCGTGCCAATCCACTTGGACGGAGAGCATCCGCCAATTATCATCGAACTCAAACACAACACATCCACCGGCAATGCGTTGAAGCAAATACAAAACAAAGAATATTTTCACGCCTTCGATTCGTACAAAGGCAAAGTGCTTTTCGTCGGAATTAATTATGACGACGAAAAGAAGCACGAGTGCGAGATTACGGAATGGGAGAAGTAGAGGGGGAATTTTCTCTCCCATTCTGTAAAATTCCTTTACACCAACTGTAAAAATTTTTTACACTTTTACACCCCGCTTTAATCTTTAATCTCTTAACTCTCAGCTACTTACTATTTTTGGCACGGTCGGTGTAATTTAATTGGCGTATCAAAACAGAAACGAAATGAAAACGCTAATTAAAATATTACCGATAATGCTGATGACGGCGGGACAGTCGGCGGCACAGGCTCCGATGGGTATCAGGGAGTGTATGCAGTACGCTGTGGAAAATTCCACCAAAATCGCCGTTGAGGACGAGCGTCAATCGCAAAATGCCATCAACCGCCGCGACGCCTGGCTCAATGCATTCACGCCGTCGGTATCGGCATCGTCAGGTGTGTCGTACTCTTCGGGACGCATCCCCGACCCTGAGACCAATATGTATTCGACCCTCACAACCATTCAAGATAGTTATCAACTATACGGCGAGATAACGCTGTTTGACGGTTTTAACGCCATCAACCGCATCAAAATCTCAAAAATCGCCCTCCTCTCCGGCAAAGAAAGTCGTCAGGCGAAGGAAGACGACATCTGCCTCAACACTATCCAGCAATATTGCAGTTATACATATTATTCGCAAATGTCGGCATTGGCGGAGCGTCAACTCAACAATGCCTCCCTCGCACTCCAAAAGGCGCGCCGCGAATACGAACTTGGCAGCAAAAGTCAGCAAGACGTCCTCGAAAAAGAAGTGTTTGAGGCCAATGCCGAAAATACTTTTGCCGAATACAACGCTCTCAAAAACAAGGCGTTGATGGAACTCAAAAGCGTGATGTACTATCCGGCGGCAGATAGTCTCGTTGTTGATACAATGGTAAATGCCAGCAACGCCGCACCAATCTCCGATGCGCAACAGACCGCGCTCTCCGCAGTCGCCAACAATTCTAACACCGTGATTGCCAAAAACAATATGGAAATCCGTCGCATAGAACTCAATACGGCACGGTGGCAATTATTGCCGCGCATCACTATGGACGCCAATTGGTATTCACATCGCACTACCTACCCCGACAACAAGGGCGCATCCATCTCATTCTACGACCAGATGAAAATGCACGAACAAAAATCTGTCGGCGTACATATTAGCATCCCGATTTATGGACGGTTGGGCAAATTTTCCAACATATCGCGCAAAAAGTCTGATTACAGAATCGCTTCCTACGAATACGATGAACGTTGCCGCGAAATCGAAAACGCAGTCTATTCGGCATACGACGACGCTGAGTCAGCCGAAAAGTCGCTGCAAGCCGCGCAGAAGGCAGCCACGCTCAACCAAAAATATTACGAGGCGGCGCAACTGAAATTTGACCTCGGCACTATTTCGTACATCGACTTCAACGAGGTTTACAACAAATACCTCGAATCGCAAGCCAAATACTACAACGCGCTCTACGTATATATGATAAAGAACGCCGTTGTGGAATACTACCGAGGCACGCCGTACTTGGAGCAATTTTGATACAATGCATAATTCATAATTGCCATTAGGCGGAAGACTTTCAATTATTAATTTTTAATTATTAATTTTTAATTCCCAACTATTATGGACAGGACAATAGAACAGAAAACCGGCATCAGGAAGATATTCCAAAAGAAATACGTCCCTTATTGGATTGGTGGCGTGGTGGTGATTGTATTGGCATATTTGTTCATCAATGCCGACTGCAAATCTGTAACGGTGAGCAACGACAATTTTACGATAGCCACTGTCAAGAACGACGAGTTCAATGATTATATCCGTCAGAGCGGGCAGGTGTTGCCATTGACTACGGTGCAGATAAGCCCGTTGGAAGGTGGCATTGTGGAGGAGATAATCAACGAGGAAGGCACCACCCTCAAAGCGGGCGACGTGATTATACGACTTTCCAACCAGCAATTGGAGATGGACATCCTGCACGCCGAGGCTGACCTTGCCGAGAAGGAAAACCATCTCCGCAACACGATGATTGAGATGGAAAAACAAAAACTCGACCTCGAACAAAACCGCCTCATTTACACCAAACAACTGAGCCGCGCCCGTCGCGATTATGAACAAAAAAAGAAACTCTACGCCGAAAATCTTTGTTCCAAGGAAGAATATCTCCAGGCGGAGGAGGATTACCAACTCGCTCAGCAACAATTGCAACTCAATCAAAACCGCGCCAAGCAAGACAGCCTCTATCGTGGCATACAAATCCAAAACCTCAACGAAAATCTTGCAAGTATGCGCCGCAATATGGAGATGATACACCGCCGCAAGTCCAACCTCGAAGTCAAGGCTCCCATCGACGGCGAACTCGGTCTCCTCGACGTGGTACTTGGTCAGAGCGTGGGCAGCGGTATGAAGATTGGGCAAATCAACAATCTGTCGAGTTATAAGATTGAAGTGAGTATCGACGAGCATTACATCGACCGCGTAATGCCGGGATTGGACGCTACTTTTGAGAAAAACAACGACACTTATTCGGCTCAAATCCGCAAGGTATATCCGGAAGTGCGCAACGGCAAATTCCGCGCCGACCTCAAATTCACCGGCTCTCAGCCCGACAATATCCGCACCGGTCAGACTTATTACCTCAACATTCAACTTGGCAGCCCCACAAACGCTATCATCGTTCCCAAAGGCAATTTTTACCAGCGGACCGGCGGCAGATGGATTTATGTAGTGGATTCCGACGGCAAATCAGCCTCCAAGCGCAGCATCCGCATTGGTCGTCAAAATCCCAAATATTACGAAGTGCTCGAAGGCCTCGAACCCGACGAAAAGGTCATCATCTCCGGCTACGAAAATTTTGGCGAGAACGACAGGGTGGTGATTAGCGAGTAAAAAAAATTTTGTGCACATATAATTTTTTGTTAGATTTGCCAAAACTTTCAAAAATGGCAAATCGTATGGAGATGACAGCACATAATATGGAACAGGCGTTTGACGATTTTGTAATTTCGATGAACAGGACATCGAAAAATACTGACGCTGATGGCATCAATGTTCCCCAAAGAATTGAAATGTTCGATAGAAATATCCGCAGCCTCTATCAGTTGATAGACAACGACTGGCTGAAAAAGGGTTTGGAATCGGGTTTTATAAAAACTGGGGAAGAACGTATTTCCATCAACGAGCGTTTGCTTGGCATCTATGATGTCAACGCCAAATGGATTCAGATAGGAGCCAAACGTCTGACATTGGAGCCTATTGGGACTGTTTTGGTGGGTATTGATGCGCGTATCGACCTTATATACAAGTACAAGGAAATAATGTTGGTATTGCTTGCCGGCGAGGGAAAAAAGAAAAAGCCCCAATGGAAGTATGTCGTGGCAAACGGCAAGGTTGCATACGAGCCGCTTACAAAGGACAGTTTTCAAAAACTCATTATGGACGTGGTTTATGAAACTGATAGAATTTAATCCCGACAAGATAACGCCAGAGGAGATAGACGACTACTATCACAAAACATTGAAACTCATTGATTTCGCTTTTGACGAAAATCTCAATCCTGATTACAACAAAGATTTTTTGGGATTGACGCCTTCTGAAATTGACGCGAAAAAAGAGCGTATGCTTAACGAATTGTCGATAGAGTCGGCTTTTTTGTTGCTTGCCTATATCGAAAGTTTGTTTAGGACTGATTTTATTTTACGATTGGAAAGCGGTCGCAAGGGTGCAGCCGACGGACTTACAAAAACATTCAAGTCCATTTACGAACCCAACAAAAAGCCGTATATGTATTCCATTGTTGACGATATTTGGGCAAATTGGAAATTATTTGCTCATTCCAAAGAAATGCGCGACATCCTTAATAATCTGCCGCAATATTTTGACTTCCGCAACTGGGTGGCGCACGGCAGGTATTGGAAATTCAAGGAATCCAACTATGTAAGAAAATATAATTACATCCAAATAAAAATTCTTTTGGACAATATTCTTGTGGTATTCGGCAAACGTCTAAAATATAAAAATTTCGGTAATTAATTTTTTCCAAATTCCTATTTCTGTAAACTTTCTTTACACCAACTGTAAAATTTTTTTACACTTTTACACCAGTCTTTAATCTTTAATCTCTTAATTATCAGCTATTTACATTTTTTGGCACAGATGGTGCAACAATCCAAGTAGTATTAACAACAAAAAACATAAAACACTATGATCAACGTATCGAACCTTACCAAAGTATTCCGCACCGACGAGGTGGAAACCATAGCACTCGACAGTGCATCATTTGAAATCAAGGACGGCGAATTTGTAGCCATAATGGGTCCGTCGGGCTGCGGCAAATCGACCCTCCTCAACATCCTCGGTCTCCTCGACAATCCCACCGAGGGCAAGTACATCCTCTTTGGCACCGACGTGTCGGATTTCAAGGAGAAAGACCGCACTCAATACCGCAAGGGCAACTTGGGATTCGTGTTCCAGAGTTTCAACCTCATCGACGAACTCAACGTCTATGAAAACATCGAACTCCCCCTCACGTACCTCAAAGTGAGCGCGTCGGAGCGCAAAAAGCGTGTTGACGAAATCCTCCACCGTATGAACATCGCCCACCGCGCCAAGCATTATCCGCAGCAACTCTCCGGCGGTCAGCAACAGCGTGTTGCAATTGCCCGCGCCGTAGTTACCAACCCCAAACTCATCCTCGCCGACGAGCCTACTGGTAATCTCGATTCCACCAACGGCCGCGAGGTGATGGAACTCCTCTGCGAACTCAACCACGCCGGCACCACCATCGTGATGGTGACGCACTCGCCCAAGGACGCAGCCAAGGCGCAGCGCATCATCAACCTCTTCGACGGCAAAATAGTAAGCGACGTCAAGAATCAACTCTAAACAAGAACCAACGCCTTGCGGCGTCGGAGTTTTTTTGAACGGAAATTAAAACGAATTTAAATGAATTAAAACGAATTTCTAATATGCCAATTCGCTTAAATTCGTTATAATTCGCTTAAATTTTTGTTGAAAAAAGAAGCCGCCGTAAGGCGGCACAATAGAACAATAAAATATCGTTTAAGCAATGAAACCAATCAATATAAAAACCTTGTTTTCGGTGCCGTCGCTCTTGAACATCGTCGGAATCGCCATTGCCATCGCCGCGTTTTACGTGTTGGTGTCGATAGCCGACTTCGAGCTTACCTTCAACAAGAGCATACCGCAGCACCAAAACATATATCAATTGTGCTATTCGATGGACGGTGGACAATTGAACAACCACAATATGCGTCCCCTTCCAGAAGCACTCGGTCGCGACCTTCCTTTCGTGGAAAGGTATGGATGCATTACGTCTGGTCCCAATAACAATATGTATGTGAAACAGCAAGGCAGTTATCATCAAATCGAAATGATGTACATGCAATGCTCCAAGAGCCTTTTGGACGTGTTCGGATTTCAAATTGTGGAGGGCGACACTTCCAAATTCATCAACTCCCAACAGATGGTAATGAGTCGCAAAATGGCTGAAAAATATAACCTCAATGTGGGCGACTACGTAAAGAGCGACCTCCAAAATTCAGAAGAAATTGAGATTGTAGCCATTTATGAGACGATGGAAACCAACACGGAATTTGGGCGGATTGGCGGATTCCGATGCTTAGGCGACTCCAATCTCGACAACCCTACGGAATGGTCTTACACATATTATATGCGGTTTGTGGACGGCACACCAAAGCCTGTGTTCGATAGTAATATGAAAGAGATGTTGCGCGGTCTTGTAAAATCCTTCTACAAAGATGTAAAAGAAGTTAGCGAGGAGGAGATTGACAACGAGATTGGTCAGTTCGAATTGGAGTTTGTAGCCCTCGACGACCTCCACCTGCACAGCGAAATCTATGGTTATCATTCACGCGGCGACAAGAGTCTCACATACACTTTGATAATCCTTGCCGTGTTTGTGATTGTGATTGCCTTCATCAACTACTTCAACTTCTTTATGGCGCGTGTGCCGCAGAGGCTCCGCTCCGTCAATACCCGCAAAGTGCTTGGCAGTAGTCGCAGCGACCTCATTGCAGGCATCGTGGGCGAATCTGTGGTGTTTACATTGGTGTCGATGATATTGGCGGCGGCTATTCTATTCGGCATAATGCCGTATGTTTTGGACGGCAAAGTTGACATGGATAGCATCGTATATTCCAATTACAAAGCGTTGACAATCACCATATTGACAGCAATTGCCGCATCAATATTGACGAGCATCTATCCTGCAATCCACATCACATCAGTACCTCCGGCAATGGCTCTCAAAGGTCAGATGACACAGAGCCACGATTCCATTATCCGCTATCTCCTTATCGGACTGCAAGTAGCGGCGTCGGTGGCATTGATAATATGTTCGATTTTCATCGACAGAAACAATGATTATCTCCGCAACCGCGATATTGGGTTCAACACAAACAATCTCCTAAGCACTTGGACCACCCAAAAACTCGCCGAAAACCGCGAAACCGTGCGTGCAAGCCTGTTGCAAAATCCCGACATCATCGACATCGCTTGGACTTCGCAAGACCTCGTGTCGGCAGGCAGAATGAATTGGGGACGTCAAAATCTGGAAAACGCCGAGGAAACACTCTACTATTATGTCTGCCCTGTTTCGTGGAATTTCCTCGATTTTATGGGCATCAAGATGACTGACGGGCGCGGTTTTGTAGAGAGCGACGAACAATGCGAAAACGGCGCAATCATCTTCAACGAAACCGCCCGCAAGGCCTTCAATCTCACCACCGAATCGCGGATACAGGGACACGTCGGTCAATGCGAATTGGCGGGTTTCTGCAACGATTTCAATTTCCGTCCGTTGCAATACGGCATCTCCAACTTTGCATTCTATATTTTTGGCAAGGAAACGTGGGGCTGGTTGCTGCGCAAACTCTACATCCGCACAGCCGAGGGAGCCGACGTAAAACAGTGCATCGATTACATCAACAAAACACTCATCTCCATCGACCCGGATTTTGAGATTCAGAATCCCGAAATCCGCACCTACGAAAAAGAAATCGCACAACAATACCAAGCCGAGAAGCAAGTGGCAGCGGTGGTTACGATTTTTACAGTAATTGCAATCATAATATCAGTGATGGGCATATTTGGCATCGTGCTTTTCGACACAGAACGACGCCGCAAGGAGATTGGCATCCGCAAAGTCAACGGCGCCACTATTGCGGAAATACTCACGATGTTCAATCGCAAATTTCTCATTCTCACCGTGATATGTTCTGCCATCGCGATTCCCTTGGCATACATAATTATAAGTGCATATTACAGCCGGTTCACCTATCATTACGACATCAACATCTGGCCATTTGTAATAGGTGTCATATTGTCGATGATAACAACCGCATTGGTGGTATCTGGCGCAAGCCTCCGCGCCGCCAGCGAAAACCCCGTGGACACGCTGAAATCAGAGTAGGAGAGAGGAAAAATCACTAAATCAACAAATTATTGCTATGAAACTCTTTAAACTGAAACACATATTCACAGTGCCGTCGCTGTTGAACATCTGCGGAATAGCAATCGCAGTGGCGGCTTTTTATGTGATAATGGCTGTGGTGGATTTTGACCTGAATTACAATCACAGCATCAAGGACTGCGGAAATGTTTATAATCTGACGTTTGCTTGGAAGGGCGACGGCACTCGCGACAACATCATTTCGCGTCCTATGGGCGAAACCGTTGGGCGTGAGATGCCGATGGTGGAGAGTTATGGTTGCCTGCATCCGTGGGATATGTGGGCAATGTACGCCAACCGCAACGGCGAATACAACAAACTCGACATCCGCACCGGCAAAATCAGTAAGGGACTTATCAATACGTTGGACATCAAGATTGTAGATGGCGACACAACGCGGTTCATCGACGATTCTAAGATAATCATTAGCCGCCGCGACGCCGACAGATTTGGCATCCACGTTGGCGATATGCTCAAATACGACCTCAATTTGCCCAATGAAGTGGAGGTCGTGGCGATATACGACATTGCCAACAATACCGAGTTGCATCCGTTTGGCGGATTCCGCTGCATTGGCAATGAGTATATCGACAACGGCGGTTGGAGCATTACGGCGTATTATTACAGAACCAATGCTCCAATCGATGAGGCTGTTGCCAAGGATGTTGCGTGCCGAATCATCAAGGAAATGGTAGAGATGGACGGACAAACGCCGAAAGACTCTTTGGATTTAGTTGTCGCCGAAGTTTTCTCGCAAATCAACCCAAAATTCATCCCGTTGGACAAAATCCATTTGGGTGCGGAAATCAACGGTTTTCACGAGCCCGCCAACCCCAAAGTGGTTTATACGCTCCTGATACTTGCAATCGTGATTATTTTGATTGCCTACATCAACTATGTAAATTTCTTCTTTGCCCGTGTGCCGCAGCGCATCAAGAGCATCAATACCAGGAAGATACTCGGCAGTAGCCGCGCCAACCTCGTGATGATTCTTGTGGGCGAGTCGCTTACATTCACGCTCATTTCGATGGTGTTGGCATACGTGCTTGTACACGCCCTCGCGCCCACGCTTGTAGGCGACGCTGTGGATATGGATACTGTGGTGTATCCCAATCATAAGATACTCATCATCAGTATTTTGCTGCCGCTAATTACTGCAATTGCCGTGAGCATCTATCCCGCGCTCCACATCACGAGCATTCCGCCCGCGCTCGCCCTCAAAGGCAATATTACCGAATCCCACGATTCATTGTTGAGGTATATTCTGATAGGATTTCAGATTACGGCGTCCACGGTGTTGATTATTGTGTCGTTGTTCATACATCGCAATATCGACTACATCAACAGCACCGACCTCGGATTCAATCGTCATAATCTCCTTAGTGTGCAGACCGATCAAAAAATCTCCGAAAGACGTGACGAGGTGCGCTCTCTCCTCCTCCAAAATCCCGACATCATCGACATCACTTGGACTCACGGCGAGTTGATAGCGCGTATGAGGCACAATGTAAGTATGCCCCTCGTTAGCGAGAACGGCGAAGGGGAGAATTTAGCCGTCGATATGGTTTTTGTGGCTGACAATTTCTTCAAGTTTATGGACGTGGATATTGTGGAGGGGCGCGACTTCCAACCTTCCGACCACAAGGCGAAGGATGGCGTGTATATCTTCAACGAAACCGCCCGCCAAAAGTTTGGCATCACTCTCGAACATCGTTTCCTGAGCGCATCCGATATGGTGATGTGCGAGATTGTGGGATTCTGCAAGGATTTCAAATTCAAGCCGTTGCAGTACGAAGTGTCGCCGCTCGTATTTTTTATACCGGGACAGAATACTCCCGATTATGCAACCTTGGTGCACCTCTACATCCGCATAGCCGACGGCGCGGACGTCAAAAAAACTATGGATTTCATCGAAGACGCCCTCGCCAAAGTTGACCCCGAATTTCCGTCCATCGGCAATCCCGTAAAGACCTTCCAAAATGAAGTTTTGAGTTCCAACTACACCCAGGAGACCAATCTCACCCAAATGGTAACACTCTTTGCCGTGATTGCGATTTTGATTTCGGTGATGGGCATATTTGGCATAGTTTATTTTGAGACCGAACGCCGCCGCAAGGAGATTGGCATCCGCCGCGTCAATGGTGCCACGATAATGGAAATTCTATCGATGTTCAATGTCAAATTCCTCAAAATCACCGCCGTATGCTCTGCCGTCTCCATCCCGATAGCCTTCCTCTTGGTTCAGAAATATTTCAGCGGCTTCGCCTACCATTACGCCATCAACGTCTGGATATTCATCCTCAGCGTCCTTATCGCAATGGCAGTAACCGCCCTCGTAGTAACCGCCGCAAGTTTCAAGGCAGCCAACGAAAATCCGGTGAAGACGTTGAAGAATGAGTAGGGGATTAGCACTTAAAACTCAGCGAAATTGCCCGATTTTTCGTCAATTTCGCTGAGTTTTAAGGCTATGTATTTATAGTTAACTGTTTAATAATCAATTAATTAACTTTTAAAAATAGTGCATTTTTAAGAATTTTTAACGCGGTGTTTTTTGCGTGTTTTTGTAGGATTTTTATTAACTTTGAGCCGTGATAATTTAATGTTGGGAATATGAAAAGCACGGTCATCATAGGCAGGGGCAAGGAGATTGCAATCCTCGAAAGGATTTACAAGTCCAAGAAGTCGGAATTTGCGGCGATATACGGGCGCAGGCGTGTTGGTAAGTCGTTTCTTGTAAGTCAGGTATATGGCGAGAAGATAGTATTTACCGCCGTGGGTACGTACATCAAGGACGGCAACAAGAATTTTGAGACTTATCGCCGCCTGCAACTCGACCATTTTTATGATTCGTTGATAGATGCGGGGCTCGATAGTACCGACAATCCACGTCCTACGTGTTGGCGCGAGGCATTTTCGTTGTTAAAGAAATTATTAAAAAGTATCAATTTGCGTCGCAAAGTGATTTTCATTGACGAATTGCCGTGGCTTGCGGGACCTCAGTCTGCTGAGATGGTTTCGGAACTCGGTTATTTTTGGAACTCGTGGGCGGATAGTCAGCGAAATATTGTGCTTGTGGTGTGCGGCTCGGCGACGAGTTGGATGCTTGACAATGTAATCCACGATTACGGTGGGTTGCACGGACGCTTGACCGAGACCATCAGGCTTGCGCCGTTCACCTTGGCGGAGTGCGAAAAATATTACAAGAAAAACGGGTTCAGGCTTTCGCGTTACGAAATGTGCATCGCGTATATGGCTCTCGGCGGCATTCCTTTTTATCTTGACAAACTCCGCAACAACTTGACAATTACTGAAAATATCGACAATATTTTTTTCGCCGACAATCAGATTCATCAAGAATTTAAGGACGTCTATACGGGCTTGTACGCAAGCAAGGAGCGTTATATGGATATTGTTAAGGCTTTGGGTGGCAAGTTTTATGGGATGACACAATCAGAAATATCCGCCGCGCTCAAAATCAAGAGCGGTGGCACTCTCAGCGCATTGCTTTCCAACCTTATGGAGTCGGGCATTGTCCGCGAATATCCGCGCTATGGCAAACAGCGTGTGGAGACGGTCTATCAGTTGAAGGATTTCTTTTCGCTGTTTTATCTGCGTTTCATCGACAAACATCAGCCGAGCCAGGGGCAGTGGAACACCTTGCAAGGCACTCCGGCGTTTTATGCTTGGGCGGGCGAAAGTTTTGAATTGCTGTGTACGGAACATCTTCTGCAAATACAGGACGCACTAAGGCTGCCGTCCATCGACCGCAATTATTGTTGGGCGGGTAAGGGCGACGACGGCAAGGGGGCGCAGATAGATTTGGTGTTGGAGTGTCGCGCCGCAAGGACTGATTATGTCTGCGAAATGAAGTTTTCTCGCTTCAAATATTCTGTGTCGCAGGAATTGGCGGACAATTTTCTGAACAAGATAACGGCGTTTCAATCTTCCAAAATGTTCGACAAGACGCACAGCATACAATTTGTGTTGATAACGACGATGGGTCTTGCAAATGGCGAACACGCCTCGATTGTCAATCGGATTGTTACTTTGGATGACATTTTCCGCACTTAAAACTCAGCGAAATTGCACGATTTTTCGTCGATTTCGCTGAGTTTTAAGGCTATGCTTTAAGTGTTAATTATCTAATAATCAATCAATTAACTTTTTAAAATAGTGTAATTTTAAGTTTTTTTAACGCGGTGTTTTTTGCGCGGTTTTTGATTAATTATTGTTAGTCTTAAAAAAAATATTGATTTCTGAAAAAATTATATAATTTTGCGTCATTACCAAAAACTAAAATGATGAAAAAACTTTTGATATTATTTGCTGCCCTGCTTGTGTTGCAGTCGTGCAGGAAGACAGCCAATTTTGAAGTGGATCTTGGCGGCTTGGATGCTGATGTCAAGGTAGTGCGTTTCGATGTTGATTTCGACACCATAAGCCCGCAGAGCATTTATTCAGCGTTGCCAGTATTGACGCAAAAGTACGGCGATTTTGTGGAACTCTACATGCGAGGCATCCTCGGAATGCCAGAAACCGAGACCGCAGATTTTATGACACAGTACAGCGATTTTGTGAGTTATTGCAGGCTCAACAATGTATTTCGCGACGTCGAAAAGGCGTTCCCAAAGGATGCCAACATAGACTCATTGTACAAGGATGGTGCGCGTCATTACAAGTATTATTTCCCAAAAGACACCTTGCCGGATGTTTACACGGTGATTTCAGGATTTCAGGAATCGGTGTTTCCGAGCGATGGAATGATGATTTTCAGCCTCGAAAAATACCTTGGCGCCAATTATCCGGCGTATGGACAGTTGGGCATTGAGAATTACAAACGCCGCCGTATGGAAAAGGCGATGATGCCTGTGGATTATTTCAGGACGTTGGCAATGTTGAAGTATCCGAAGCCCGACGCCTCCGCCGAAAATCTCTTGAACGAAATGCTTTATCAGGGACGTATCCAATATTTCCTAAAATCGATGATGCCGTCCGCGCCCGATTCGTTGCTGTGGGGATATTCCAATTATCAATATCGTTGGGCTGTGGAATATGAGGAAAATGTTTGGAATTATCTGATTGACAAGAAGATATTATTTGAAATCAATCCTCTCTTAATCCGCAATTTCACCGGCGAAGGCCCCTTTACAAATGCATTTGGCAATCAGTCTGCGCCCGGCGTGGCATCGTTTTGCGGATTTAGGATAGTATGTTCTTTTATGGCTAATAATCCCACCGTAACGCTTCCGCAGTTGATGCAGATAGAAGATTTGCAGACCATCTACAACCGTGCGCGGTACAATCCGTAGACTGCCGTCTTGCGACGGTATTTTTTACCATAAATTACAAGAATGGAAAAAAATTAAAAGAATACAAAAATGAAATTCTTTTAATTTATGGTAATTCTTTTCATTTATGTTAAATTCAACGTCGTAAGACGTTGGCATACAGATGATATGAAAAAAGTTTTTGTGGTAATTTTTGTTGCGATATTATTTTGCGGATTTGTGGAAATTTCAGTGCCGGGGGACGGTGATTTTGTGTTGGTGTCCTATAACGTTGAAAATCTTTTTGATACCATCGACAACCCCGACACAGCCGACGACGAATTTACGCCCGATGGAGAGCGGCATTGGGATTCGTATCGTTATCATCAAAAATTAAAAAGTCTTTGGAAGGTACTTGCGGCGACCACGTTTGACGATTTTCCCGACGTGATTGGCTTTTATGAGGTGGAAAACCGTGATGTAGTCCACGATTTGATTACAAAAACGCCGCTTTGGAGTGGGCATTATAAAATATTTCACCGCGAAAGCCTCGACCGGCGCGGCATTGATGTTGCCATTGCGTATCGCCCCGAAACTTTCCAACCTATTGACACATCGACGATTAGAATTGTATTTGACGGCGCAGATTCATCTTATCACACACGTGACATTATGTATATGAAAGGTGTCGCCAAGGTTTCTGACGACACCATCCATATATTTGCCAATCATTGGCCGTCGCGTTATGGCGGATATTCTGCAACGGATGTGTTGCGCTGCCGTGCCGCCTCGGTGCTACGCCGTAAGGTAGATTCTATTTTCGCCAACAATCAGTGCGCCAAGGTCTTGTGCATTGGCGATTTCAACGACAACCCAGACAATATGTCTGTCAACGATTTTTTGAAGGCGCGTACCGACCTTGACAATGTGGAGCCTGGCAGCCTTTATAATGTTTCGCACTATTTGTGGCGCGAGAAGGGCTTGTGGTCGTATTGGTATCAGGGCAACGGCGACTTTCTCGACCAGGTGATTGCGTCGGGCGATTTGCTCGGAGGCAAGGGTCTGCATTTTTCGATTGACGATGCGTCGCCGCTCAACGAAAAATTTTTGCTAAACGAAGACGGCTCGATATTCCGCACCTATCTCGGTCCCCGATACACGGGCGGATATTCTGACCATTTGCCCGTGGTGATTAGGATGAGGGTGGGGGATTGATTAAAATTTGAATGCTACCACACCACAGATGTTGGACAGACGTTTTTTGCCGTTGACAAGTCCTTCATATTTTCTATTGACGTCGTTGAGACCGATATAAGCCTCCACGCCAAAGCGGAAATGCTTGATTTCGTATGCGGCGCAGGGCATCAGGCTTACGTAGCTGTCCTTGATTTTGGTCTTGCCGTCGAGAGGATCGTTTGGGTCGGCGTCAATGTAGTAATCGCAATTACTTGTGCAATGCGAATACACAAGACCCAAGCCAATCATCCACTTGTTGTTGGTTGTTTGTGGATCATTGAGATGCACCTGAAACGTTATCGGAACGTCCACGAATGTGAAAGAATCATCGTCGGCTCCGTCTTGGCTCAAAAAGGCACTGGTTTCTTCATTGCGATACGCTAATCCGCCCATCAGCGAAAACATTTCTGTAAAGTAGTAATTGAGTCCGTAACCCAATTTGACGGAAAGGCCATTGTCGGTGCGGAAGGTTTTGCTCTGATTGTATGGTTCGTTGTAATGGTCGAGTAACGCGCCTGCACCGATGTAGAAGTTGTTTTCAAACCTCTTGAAATTTGAGGTTGCCTGCGCATCGTCCTGCGCTTTCACGTTTGCTGCGCTGCATATCGACAACGCAGTCAGTAAAATTAGAATTTTTCTCATTGTTGTGTGTGTTTGTTATAGTTTTTTGTTTTCATTAACTATAACACAAAAAAGTGTTTAAACCCTAAGAAAAATCTGAAAATTTTTTTTACCTTTACCCTCCGAAAACAATAACAAATCACATTATGAAAAGACAAATAATTGCATTATCAATGGTTTTGGCATTGGGATTGGGCGGCGCATACGCTCAGAATTATCCCTACCAAAACCCAAATCTCAGCGCGACGGAGCGAGCGAAAGACCTTTGCAGCCGTCTGACGCTCGAAGAAAAGGCGATGTTGATGCTCGATGAATCGCCCGCAATCCCAAGGCTCGGCATCAAGAAATTCTTTTGGTGGAGCGAGGCTCTGCACGGCGCGGCAAATATGGATCACGTTACGGTGTTTCCAGAGCCCGTGGGAATGGCGTCGAGTTTCAACCCCGACCTCCTGTACAAGGTCTTTGACGTGGCGAGCACCGAATTTCGCGCACAGTACAACGACCGTATGCTCAATGGCGGCGAAGACCAAAAATTTCACAGTCTTTCGGTTTGGACTCCTAATGTCAACATCTTCCGCGACCCGCGTTGGGGACGTGGACAGGAGACCTACGGCGAAGACCCTTACCTGACATCCGTGATGGGCGTTCAGGTGGTGCGCGGTTTGCAAGGTCCTGAAGATTCCAAGTACCGCAAACTTTGGGCGTGTGCCAAGCATTACGCCGTGCACTCGGGTCCCGAATGGAGTCGCCACACCGCCAACTTGACCGACGTTTCGGCGCGTGATTTTTGGGAGACTTATATGCCCGCCTTCAAGACCCTCGTTACCGATGCAAAAGTGCGCGAGGTGATGTGCGCCTACCAACGTCTTGACGACGAACCTTGCTGTGGCAACACCCGCCTTCTCCAAAAAATCTTGCGTGAAGATTGGGGATTCAAGTATTTGGTAGTCAGCGACTGCGGTGCGGTGTCCGACTTTTGGGAAAATCACAAGACATCCTCCGACGTTACCCACGCCGCGTATCAGGGCGTCATTTCGGGTACTGACGTTGAGTGTGGTTTCAATTATGTCTATAAATCTGTCCCCGATGCCGTCAAGCAAGGTCTCCTGACCGAAGCGGAGGTCGATAAGCACGTAATCAGGTTGTTGGAAGGACGTTTTGACCTTGGCGAAATGGACGACCCCTCGCTCGTGGAATGGAGCAAAATCCCCGCCTCAAAACTTTCCTGCAAGGAGCACCGCGACCTCGCATTGCAGATGGCTCGTCAGTGCGTTGTCCTCCTCCAAAACAACGGCAACGTCCTCCCGCTCAAAAAGAACGCCGAGAAAATTGCTGTCATTGGTCCTAACGCCGACAATACGCCGATGATGTGGGGCAATTACAACGGTATGCCAAACACCACCGTCAACATCCTCGAAGGCATCCGCTCCAAACAGAAAAACATTGTCTATTACCCCGGTTGCGATTTGACATACGACAAGGTATATGACAACCGCATTGCCACCGAGTGCACCGCCGACGGCAAAAAAGGTATGAAAGGTACTTTCTGGAACAACATCGAATACAGCGGAACTCCCGTTACCACAGAATATTACACCAATCCTGTAAAGGTAACTACGGCAGGTATGCACGTATTTGCGCCCAACGTGAAAATCGAAGATTTTTCGGCTAAATACACCACAGTTTTCGCGCCCAAAAATCCCGGCGAATACGTCCTCAACGTGGAGGGCTGTGGACATTTTGAGGTGTACGTCAATGGCGAACAAAAGCAAAAAGTCCACTCCTGGCGCACCACTCCGACCACCACTGTAATCAACGCCGAATCGGGCAAAAAATACGAAATCGAAATCCGTTTCCATCACGTAAAGACTTGGAACGCCAACCTCAAAATCGAGATTGCCAAGGAATATCCGATTAATTATCAGGATATTATCGCCAAACTCAAAGGCATCAACAAAGTGATTTTTGTTGGCGGAATTTCGCCGCAGTTGGAAGGCGAGGAAATGCCTGTCAATGCTGATGGTTTCAAGGGCGGCGACCGCACCAACATCGAACTCCCAAAGGTTCAGCGCGACTTCTTGAAGGCGTTGAAGGATGCTGGCAAGACCGTGATTTTTGTCAACTGTTCTGGCTCTGCAATTGCCCTCGAGCCTGAGACAAAGACCTGCGACGCAATCCTCCAGGCGTGGTATCTCGGTCAGGAAGGCGGCACGGCGTTGGCAGAAGTGCTTTTTGGCGACATCAACCCCGCCGGCAAACTCCCCGTTACGTTCTACAAAAATTCCAACCAATTGCCTGATTTTGAGGATTATTCTATGAAGGGTCGCACTTATCGTTATTTCAACGACGCATTGTTCCCATTCGGTTTTGGTATGAGTTACACCAAGTTTGAGATTGGCAACGGCAAGGTCTCCAAGAGCGGCAAAAATATGGTGGTTTCCGTTCCCGTAAAGAACGCCGGCAAGATGGCGGGCACAGAGATTGTGCAAGTTTATATCAAAGATTTGCAGGACACCGACGGTCCCCGCATTTCGCTCCGTGGCTTTGCTCGAGTTGACCTCAAACCCGGCGAGGAAAAGACTGTCAACATCACCCTCACCCCGCAATCCTTCGAGTTCTACGACCCGAGCATCTACTCGATGCGCATCAAACCCGGCGACTACGAAATCTACTACGGCGATTCGTCAAGAGACAAAGATTTGAAGAAGATACCGGTAAGGTTTGAGATGTAGTGGAGATTTATTTCCAGAATATTGTAGGGACGCACGGTCGTGCGTCCCTATATTTTTATTTATATGTTTTATATACGTCTTTCAGAAACGAAATCCGTTGTTCGTGACTCCATTTGTCTGAATCACTTTCTGTCAATATCATTGATATGCCATTTTTTTCGGAAATTAAAAAATAATTATTAATTCCCTTTTCATTAAACAGTCTATATATCAATATATTATTAACATTGTCGGAAAACAATATTTCGCTTTTTAATCCCTCAATTTGCGAGATTAGGAAATCAGTATCCCATTGATAGTAACTTTGCACGAAGTCAAATCCTGTTTTAGAACCGTCTGCATTAAATTCATACTTGACAATCGGATTTAATGCAACAGAAAAAATTACAGAATCGCTGTTAGTAAAAAACTGTTGTTTGCTGGTTTCAACATAGGTTGCCTTCGTCCATTCGCCGCTAAAACTTACCGAACCGTATGGAAATCGAAAAAATGTTGTAGAATCATTTTTTTTATCATAATTTGCACCGGAAATTACAGTTACGGTGTTACGGTAACTTGCACAACTACAAATTACTGCAAACAACATAAAGAGGAAAAAATGCTTTATTAATATATAGTGTTTCATTTCGCTTTTCTCTATTATTTTGCGCAAATATACATTATAATTACATAATGCACAAAATTTTTTCATTTCTCCTCTTTCATTTTCTTATCCGCCTCTCGTTTCTTCTGCAACTGCCAACTATTGAACAGATTTTGCCAGAGGATGTAGAAACTGCAACCGACTGCCGATAATGGCGTGAGGTATGTATGGGCGACCCAGATGGCGAAGATGGTGTTTTTTTGACCGATGGCTTGTCCGCAGCTGATGCGGTCGTCGTAGCGGGTGCCGATTTTTTTGCCGACGATGTAGAGTACGATGCAGATTACGAGGCTCGCTACTGCCATCAGGATGTCGATGTGGTAGTTTTGGGGATTGTCGAGGATGGAGTTCATCATATTTGCCATCAATACCACGATGGAACACGCCCAAAGGTAAAACGATGCCGAATTGTACTTGACTAACAATCCGTTGAATTTTGGAACGAAATGTTTTACCAATTCCGATGCCACCATCGGCAGCACGAGGAGCGTAAACACTTTTTTCAAGATTGTCCAAACTCCCTCCAAAAACGTAAGCCCTTCCTGCGGATGTATCAATGGAAAAAACAATGGAATGATGATGGAGACCGCGATGTTGCTGATGATGGTATAGGTGATTACGTTGGAGCCGTTGCCGCCGAGCTTGTTGACTACAACAATGGCGGAAGTGGCAGTGGGGCAGAGTGTTACCACGAGGATGCTCTCGGCGAGTATCTCGTTGAATTGCCTTACAGCCCAATACGCAAGCATCGACGCCGCCACCACAAAGCCCAACAGGATGAAGTGTACTTTTTTAGGTTTCAATTCGCGCGCCGCCACCTTAGAAAACGATATGAACAGCATCGCAAACAGATTGTAGGGCAGTATTGCGGAAAACTGTCCGAAAAAATCGTGGAATACGCAGCCGATTACTATGGCTAACGGCAGGGCTTGGTTTTTGACGAATTGAATTATTTTGTCCATTTTTCTGTGTTTTTACGGAATGCAAAGTTGCAAAGTTTCTGTTAATTCTAAGCAAAATAAATGACAATTAATTGTTTTGTTTGATGCAAATTATTTATATTTGCGATGTATAATTGGTGATAATAATGGAAATGCTATCTACATACCGTCAATTCATTGAGCGTCAGGCTCTGTGGAGCGTTGGCGACAAGGTATTGCTTGCCGTGAGTGGCGGTCCCGATTCGGTGGCGATGGCGGAGCTTACTGCAAGGCTCGGCGTCGAGTTTGGGATTGCGCACGTCAACTTTGGTTTGCGTGGTGAGGAGAGCGACGGCGACGAGGATTTTGTGCGTCAACTCGCGCAAAAATACAACGTTCCAATCTATGTAACGCACGCCGACACAACACGTTACGCCGATGTTAAAGGCATTTCGATAGAGATGGCGGCACGTGAAATCAGGTACGCGGAGTTTGCCCGCATTATGGCTAACGACGGTTATGACGTAACCGCAGTGGCGCATCATCGCGACGACGCGATTGAGACATTTTTCCTCAACCTCCTTCGCGGGTCGGGCATACGCGGATTGACAGGTATGCGCGTCCGCAACGGCAAGGTTGTGAGGCCGTTGCTGTGTTTTAGCCGCGCCGATATAGAGGAATTTCTCACCGTTAATGGTCTCGATTATCGCACCGACAGTAGCAACCGCGAAAACGAGTACGCCCGCAATAAAATCCGCAACATCGTTTTGCCTATCATCGACGAAATCAGCGACAACGCCCGTCAGTCCATTACCGAAAGTATCGGCTATCTCGGTATGGCTAAGCGCGTGTACGACAATGCGATAGAGAATGTGGCCGCCTCGGTGCTTTCTGAATCCAACGGCGCAATCATTGCCGACATTCCGGGCATCCTTGGCTATGTGGAGCCGGAGTGTTTGCTGTATGAGATATTGAGCCGTTACGGATTTGGCAAGATGCAGTGCCGCGAGGTTTTCAGGCAGTTGACCGGCGAGAGCGGCAAGATTTTTTATAGTAACACCCACCGCCTTGTCAAGGATCGCAATACGTTGATTATTAGCAATCTAAATGATGTAAAAGCCGACACCGACAGGACGCAAATAGTGCTTGGACGTGCGGATGTGGATGCAGGAATGTTGGATACCCACACGTGGCACCTGCGTATGGAAGTGATTGAGTGTGACGAATTTGTGCCTGAGCGCGACTCAAAAACGGCGTATTTTGATATTGACAAATTGAGTTTCCCGATGACCGTGACGGGGTGGGAGAGGGGCGACAGTTTTGTGCCGTTTGGCAGCAATTGTCATAAAAAACTGTCTGACCTTTTCATCGACCAAAAGCTCAGCCTCGGCGACAAATCCAAAGTGGAAATCCTGCGCTGCGGTGGCAAAATCCTGTGGGTGATAGGCATCCGCGCCAGCAATTATTACCGCGTAACGCCTTCCACCCGTCAGATTTTGAAGATGACAGCCACTCCGATTGCCTAACACTAAATTCAGGCGTTCTTGTAGAATTTGCGGTCGAGTTTGCCGTTGAAAGTGCGTTGGATTTTCTCCGTCTGTTCGTAATAGAACGGCACTTTGAAACTTTCCACTTTGCCCTTGATGTAAAGTGCAATTTCCTTTTTAGTAACTTCGCTTTTAGGAACATAGATTAATTTGAGAGCCGTTCCAAGCACGGGATGAGGCGCGGGTATGCAGATGCAGTCGGCTATCTGCGGCATCGATAGGGCTATGCTTTCTATTTCTATGGGATTTACCTTGAATCCGCCGGTATTGATGATGTCGTCGGCGCGACCAGATAGGCGCAACATTCCATTTTCGTCGATGCGTCCGTAGTCGGTGGTGTAGAAGGTGTTGTCGCGCATCACTTGGGCTGTGAGGGCTTCGTCGCAGGCGTATCCGCTCATTAGCGTGTCGCCTTGACAGGCGATGAGGCCGTCGTCGGTGATGATGATTTTGGTGCGGCTCGTGGTCTTGCCACAGCATCCTTCGAGGCATTGACCGTCATTGAAATTATGGGTGGCTATCAGTCCACATTCGGTGGATGCGTATGAATTGTAAAGGCGGCTGTGCGGCAGGGTTTCGCAGAGTTGTTGGATGTCGGAGGCAGATATTGCCGCCGCGCCGGTCTCTATGAAGTCAATTTTGTCGGCGTATTTTTTGAGACGTTCGCCGCTGAATTGCAGCAAGATGCGTATTGCGCTTGGCACGAGGAAAGTGGAAAATTTTTTGTACGGCAATTCCAAAGCGTCAAAGAAGTCGTTGGCGTTTTTCATGCCTTCGGTCATAATGAGCGTTGCGCCGTTGATGAGCACGGGGGCAATCTTTGAAAGGCTCGCGATGTGGCTCATCGGCCCCGTAATGATGAAAGCCGAATCGTGGTCAAATCCCTGAGCCTCAGTTACATTGAGACCGTTGCCGATGATGGCGCGATGACTGAGCATTACGCCTTTGCGCTTGCCAGACGAACCGGTCGTAAATAGGATGTCGGCTATGTCGGGCGTTGGATTGCACGGTTTTATAAATTCCACAATGTCTTGGAGGCTGTCTTCGGGGAGGTCTTTTTCCACGGGGATTGCCACCGAGCCGTTTAGGTGCAATGCCATGTATTTAATCACAAAATCGATGTCCTGCGTGGCGCGAAATACCACCTTTTCGCCCTTGGGCAATGATTCTGCCGCTGTCTGTGTCTGTTGCCACAATTCGCTGTATGTAAGCGACTTGTCGTTGTGAACTATCGCCGTCTTGTCGGGATAGAGTTCGGCGTCGCGTTTCAGGTAGTCCTCTAATTTCATTTTGCTTTCAGTTTGGATTCCACAAGGGCGACAAGGCTGTCGATTGTCATAAAATTCTTTGGCGTAGCGTCTTCGGAGTCGAGTTGAATCTTAAATTCGTCCGACAAAATCGCCAATACAGTTGTAACTGCAAGCGAATCCATCTCGCTGAACAGGAAGTCGGACGACCAGTCAACGGTAGGGAGATTGTCTTCCAGGAGGTTAAGGATTTTTTGTTTCATAGCGTTATTGTTTTTTCTTTAATACTATTGATAATGATTGTAGCGGTTTGATTTCCTTGCCATTTTTGAGCATCAATTCGCGGTATTTGGGCGTGGATTCCTCGTGAAGTCCAACGAGCACGGTATTAGCCTTGCCGGATTTGATGAGGATTTCCGCCTTGCGCATTGCTCTGTCCAACGCCGTATCTACTTGTGTATAGGTGATATTGTAGCCGTGGCATTTGAGGTAAATGGCAATATTGGAACTTATTGTATTGTGTGTGCTTTGCATAAAAAGAGTCGGCTTTGGCGCGGGGAGGTCGTCGAGGATTTTTTCCGAATTTTCCCAACAGCCGAGCGATGTAGCTGTAATGATAGCGTCTGGAACTTCGATGCCGCTCATTTTCAACGCTTTGAGCGAAGTCAGGAGCGAACTTTTCAATATTTTTCCCATACGACGGGTTTCGGCGGGTTTGAGGTAATTTTTGATTTCGGCGATGTCGTCCTCCGATGTTATTTCGCATCGCGCGGCGATAGTTGGAGTGCAAGCATCCTTGCTTGCTATCATTGGAATACAAGCGGTTTCGCTTGCCGTAATATTTTTTGGCGGGCGGGGACGCCCGCACTCCAATGATGACGAGAAAATTATTGAGGTGTCGTTGCCACCAAAACCAAACGAATTGTCCATGACGTATTTCCAATCGGGATTGTCTTGCATTTTTCGGATGCAGATGGCAGCCTCTATTGCGCCAGCCGCGCTTGTGGTGTGTCCTGTGATGGATTTGGTGCTTTCCACTTTTGGCAGATTGTCGCCAAAAATCCTGTGTAATGCCGCCATTTCGCTTTGGTCGTTGTTGATGGTGCCCGTGCCGTGCGCGTTGACGTATTGTATGTCTTTGGCGGAGATGTTGGCATCTGCAAGTGCTTGCGTCATTGCGAGATATGCGCCTTCGCCGTTGGGCGATGATGCCGTCTGATGGAAGGCGTCGCAAGCGTTGCCACCGCCTGCAAAATAGCACAATATCTTTGCGCCGCGAGCCTTGGCGTGTTCCTCGGTCTCCATCGCCAAATATGCCGCGCCTTCGCCGAGGTTGAGCCCCGCGCGGTCGGCTGCAAACGGTCTGCAAACTTCCCTATCCAATATCATCAACGATGCAAATCCCGACAGGTGAAATTTGGTCAAAGCCTCCGCGCCGCCTGCAAACACGATGTCTGCCTCGCCAGCCTCCAAGAGTTCCGCGCCTTCCAATATTGCGTTTGCGCCCGACGAACAGGCTGTGGATATTGTGGTGCACTCGTCAATAAATCCAAAATGTTGCGCAATATTTTCGGTGCAACTGCCGCAGTCGTGCCTTAGAAGTATATCGGTGTGATTTTCAATATCTTGCCAGTATTTTTCGGTCAAATCCATCTCGCCGGCGGTAGTGCCGGAAATGAGGATTTTTTTGCCGGGGGTTGTCGCAGAAATATCGGCTTGGTTGGAGGCTTGTTGCAGTGCGTAAATGCCGAGCAATGTGGTGCGCCCCACTTCTGTGTTTGTGGGTATGCCCAATTGTTTTTTTAAATCTTCATTTGTAATGTCCACTTCACCGACAGGGAATGGAAAACCCTCAAAATCAAGATGTTTGATTTTGGAGATTTTTGACGCCGCAATCATTCCGCAGCCAGTTATGACAATTGGTTTGCGCATTGGTGGTGGGGCTTTATTATTTTGTGCGGTTTTTGGCGATGTAGTCAGCCATTGTGCCGATTGATTGGAAAATGGCCTTGCTCTCGGATGCGTCTTTGAGTTTGATGCCGTAATACTTTTCCATCATTACGATAAGTTCCAATGCGTCAATGGAATCCAAGCCTAATCCTTCGCTGAATAGAGGGTCGTCGGCGTTGATTTCGTCGGGCTTTACCTCTTCAAGGTTGAGGGCTTCGATTATCCTCTGTTTTAATTCTGAAATGAGATTCTCCATTTTTATTTTGATGTTTTCTGTTCAATGTAACTGCAAAAGTCGTCGAGGGTCTCGATGCTCGCCATTTCGTCGGATTTGATTACCACTCCGAATTTGTCTTCCACGATTACCACGATGTCGGCTACGTCGAGACTGTCGATGCCGAGGTCGTCTTTCATCTTGGCATCCATTGTGAGTTTGTTGGCGTCTATTTCGAATTCCTCTGTGAGAAATTGCCTTACTGTTTCTTCTATTGTAGTTCTTGTCATTATAGTTGCGATATTGTATCAAGCAACAGCGCCTGTCTTTCGGTGCAAAATTACACAAAATATCATTACTGACAAATTATTTTTATTGTCCTCACTTATTTAAATATTTTGCAAATCAATCTCCATATCCCCCTCAATATCGCGAGTGGCAGTGCATATACAATTGCCAATATGCACAATATAGTATTGAGGACGCTAATCCTTGTGAAGTCGGCAGCGGGGCGGAAGTGGCTCACCCTCTCCTCTTTGGGCGGGTAATATACATTGACCTCCGTGGTGAAAATCTTGACGCCGTGCCAGCGCGGCAATACAAGGAGTTCCAATTCTGCCTCGTAACGCGCTGAAATCAAAGACAATCCGTAAAGTTTGTGGAGCGGATAGAGCCTGAATCCCGACTGCGTGTCGTCCAATTTCGTGAGCGTCTGCACCATAAACCAGAAGTTGGCAAATTTGTTGGCGAAAGAACTTCCCTTGCTGCGGCTTGCGTTTTGGAGGTCTTTGCGCTTGCCCACGATGATAGAGCCGGGATGCTCCGTGTTGGCTTCCAAGAAAAGATGAATGTCCTCAGGATAATGCTGACCGTCGCCGTCGAGGGTAATGGCGTATTGGAATCCAAGTTCAATTGCCTTCCTGAAACCGCATCTGAGCGCGTGCCCCTTGCCTTTGTTGCGGTTGTCGGGGTATTCCACGATTGTGATGTGGTCGATGGAGTGCAGGATTTCGCCGGTGGAGTCGGTGCTGCCGTCGTTGACAACGATTACGTCGTCGCATTGAGCGAGGCTGCGCATCACCACGTCGCGGATGCTCTTTTCGTTGTTATAGACGGGAATCACAACGCATATCCCTCTGTCTTTGAGCTGGTTTTTCTGGTCTTGCATATCGTTGCAAATATTAACAATATTGGCTTAAAAATGTTGCAAAATTATGCAAAAAAACGCTGATTGCAAAATTCTCAAAAAAAACTCCAAAAAAACTTTGTGTCGTTCTGAAAAAAATACTTACTTTTGCAAAGACAAATAATTGGCAATTAAAATTAAACGTGTCATTATGAAAAAAATTCTGTACATATTGGGTGTCATTGCACTTGTAGGCGGTCTTATAGGCTCGTTTGCAGGACCCTGGTTTTTGGGATTATTGACGTCGGGTGGCGGCCTTGTGCTGATACTCCTCACATTCATCATCGGCAAGATGATGGACAAGAACATTCAAGATGGTTTCGATAAGGGCAACAGTTCCGATATGTCGCTCGAAATGAAGGTAAACCACGCCATTGCAACGGCACGCCAAAACAAATTCAAGGCTCAGAGCGAAATCCGCCGTCTCACCGCGTGGTGCAACGATGCTATTTTCAGCACATTCCACGAGCAATATGAGAAGGTGGGCGTTTCATACGACAAGGAAAAACTTCTCGACAACTTCGGCGAAATCAAGGAAAAATATGCGTCTGCATTGAGTTTTGAGACTTTGGACAAGTGCGAGCATATAGTCAGCGACTACAAGACCAAGATTGATGGTTATAAGGAGCGCATCAATATTTTCGACAAGCAACAGGAAGAATACACCGAATATAAGGCAAAACTTCAAGAACTCAAACAACAGGAACGTCGCATGAAAAAACTTGACGCTCACCAGGGCAAACTCGAAGACGCTTCTATGAAAGAAGGACTTTCAATAGTGGAGACCGAAGTAGAACACCGTCAACTCTCCGAAGGCGACCTTGCCCGCGAGATAGCCGAAAAAGAAGCATACTACAAATCGCTCGAAGAACTCAACTTCAAGTACAAGTAGGAAAGAGGAAATCAACAAATCGTAAATCGAAAATCAACAAATCATAATTAATTAAAAGCAATGAGAAAACTTATCGTAGCAGGCAACTGGAAGATGAATACATCTGTTGCCGATGGTGTAGAATTGGCAAAGAAAATCAGCGCGTATGCAGAGCAGAAGAATCTGCCCGCAGGCAAGGAGATTGTAATCGCTCCGCCTTTCACGCACTTGGCATCCGTAGCAGCGGCCATCAACCCCAACAAGGTAATCCTCGCCGCTCAGGACTGCGCAGCCACCACCAATGGTGCCTACACCGGCGAAGTTTCGGCTTCGATGCTCAAAGGCATCGGCGTTAAGGCCGTCATCCTCGGACACTCCGAGCGTCGTCAGTATTTCAAGGAGAACAGCGAAATCCTCCTCAAAAAAATCAAACTCGCCCTCGCTGAAGGCCTCGACGTTATCTTCTGCATCGGCGAAACCAAGGAGCAGCGCGAAGCCGGCGCCAACCTCTACAACAATGTAATCAAGGCTCAACTCGTTGACACCGTGTTCACATTGACCGCCGACGAGTTTAAGCACATCATCATCGCCTACGAACCCGTATGGGCTATCGGCACTGGTCTCACCGCTACTCCCGACCAGGCTCAGGAAATCCACGCGATGATTCGCAAGGCCATCGCCGACAATTTCGGTCAGGCTGCAGCCGACGACACCACAATCCTCTACGGCGGTAGCTGCAAGGCTTCCAACGCCGCAGAAATCTTCGCCAAGAAGGACGTGGACGGCGGTCTCATCGGCGGCGCATCGCTCAAAGCTGATGACTTCGGCAAGCTTATCGACGCAAGGTAAAGATTTTTTTTAGGTTAAACATTTACTTATCATGGCGCAGTACCAGTGGTTGGGCTGCGCCTTATTTTATTCTAAACATTTTTTGTGGCTATGCACATTTTTTCGTATCTTTGGGGCGTTGTAATTACATCAAAACAAACCAAACTTACCAAAAATGAAAACAATATCAAAGTTATTATTATTGATAGCGATAATGCTGATGTCCAATGCGATGGCATCGGCACAGATTAAGGCGTTGTTGCCTGATTCGGAGCAACTACCCAAGGAATTGGAAGATTTTATGGGTGTGCGCTCGTCCAAAAACGAGGAAATGAAGGCAGACGTCAAAAAATTCATCGAAAAACTTACGACGCGCAAGATTTCGGACGAGCACCGCGCCGAAATTGTCATCCTTATGAATAGTTACATACAGAAACGCGCCACGCCTACGCCCCACATGCACAATCTCATCAGGGCGTTGAACGGTTTTTGGGACAAGGGCAATATCGGCGAATTTATGCCGTGGGCAGAATATATTCAGGAGTTGCTCAACAATCCGCAGATGTCGATGTCGAGAATCAACGATGTTTCGGTGTTTGTAGCCGACTTGCTTTCCACCAATAGTTTGGAAAATTCATCATCGAAGTCGTGGTATATGACCTCGCCCAATTTCAAGATGACGGTGGAGACCGTTGGCGGAGCAAAAGACATCGTCGTGCGTGCCGACAATGTTGACATCCGCTGTAAGATGCGTCAGGACAGTACGCTCGCCATCTACGGCACGTCTGGCTCTTATAGCTTCAACGACCATATCTGGAGGGGCAAGGGTGGCAAAGTAGATTGGCGGCGCGGCAATATCTCCGCCGACAGCGTGTATGCTACCTTGCACGATTACGAGATAGAGACACGTAGCCCGGAGTTTGAGGCTAAGAACGTTGAATTTTATAATATTAAATACTTCAAAAAGCCTATCAAAGGCACTTACCGCGACAAAGTAGTGCTCAACGGCGTGGGGGAGAAGGCAAGATTCCCGCAGTTTTCGAGTTATGACACCGATATCAAGATTCCCAACCTTGCGGAAGGCATTGATTATGTGGGCGGTTACGCGCAGAATGGCGTGATATTCCAAGGTGAGGTGCAGGACAGCGCAAAGTACGCCAAACTCATTTTCAAATATGAAGACAAGCCTCTCATCACTGCCGAATCCAAGGCTTTTGTATTCGGACTCAAAAAACTCGAGGCGCAGACAGCTATTATAACGATGCAGATGGGTCCCGACACCGGACAAATCACACACAAAGGCGTCAAGCTCAGATACGATTCCGACGCCGAAAAACTCATCCTTTTCAAAGGTACTACGGGCATGGAAAACGCCCATTACCGCGATACTTACCATCATTTTGAGTTTGATGTCAACCAAGTAGAATGGACGCGCAACGACACCGCAGTGTATCTCTGCACAAGGCCTGCCGCGCCATACGACACTGCCACATTCGAGTCCATCGACCACTATTCCATACAGCGTTACAATCAATTGCAGGGCATGGACAAGGTGCATCCCCTCATCGCATTGCGCGATTTTATGAGGGTCAAGATGTCCGACAAGTTTACAGCAAGGGAGTTTCAGAAATATCTCAACAAGGAGGAAGGTCTTGTATTTTCCGAAGTGCAAGTGCACCAGATGCTTATGAAATTGTCATATCAGGGCTTTGTAGAATACGACGTCAATACTCATGGTGCGCAGATTGCTCAAAAAATGCATGACTACCTCGGTGCACACAGCGGCAAGAAAGACTACGACGGCATCATGATTGTTTCAAAGATGAAAAACAAAAACGGCGTCAATGCCATCATCAACCTCAAGACCTACGATATGGACATATTCAACGTCCAGCCATTCAACCTGAGCCCGGCGCGTATGGTGAAGGCAAAGCCCGACAGTGCGTCTTCCGTTACCGTACACCGGCATTTGGGCATGGAAATCCGTGGCAAGATTCAGGCTGGTCTTGCGGATTTTTATGGCAACGACTTCAAGTTTGATTACGACCGATTCCGCATCGATATACCGCAGTGCGACTCCATGGCTATGCTTACGGTCAATTACAACGAAGCCACCAAGCGAAACCAAATCGACTCTGTGCACTCTGTGCTCGAAAATGTAAAAGGTGTGCTCTACCTCGATTCCATCAACAACAAATCGGGACGCAAGACATACGACGAATTTCCAAGAATCATCACGAGCGATACTTCTTACGTGTATTACGACAAGCTGATTTCCGAAAGTTATTCCCGCGACAAATTCCACATGAAGGTAACACCGTTTAAGCTCGATAGTCTCAACTTCCTCAAGCTCAACGGCGTGCAGGCAAAAGGAGATTTTGTGTCGGGTATTTTCGACGATATGGACGTTACCCTTACGGTGCAGCAGGATTTGTCGCTCGGCTTCGACATCCCCACGCCGGAAGAAGGCAAAAGGATATTCGGCGGCAAGGGTCGATTTTATCAAGGTGTAGCCCTCAACGGCAAAGGCCTCGGCGGCAACGGCAAAATCACCTACCTGACAGCAACCGCAGAGAGCGACAATTTTATTTTCTACCCGGACTCTGTAATAGGCACGTGCCAGACATTGAAGATAGACCCAGTAACGGTTTCCCAAATTGCAAGTACAAAGGACGTGGAGGCAGAATATCCAGTGGTAACTTCCAATTCGTGCGGTATCCTTTGGTATCCGCATCAGGACAATTTCGCGATATTCACCAGCGATACAGCCCTTACGATTTTCGACAAGAAGCTTGCCTTCAATGGCAACATCGACTATACGCCCAAGAGCATGAAGGCGCAGGGCGAATTGTTGTACTCCGACGCGGCGTTTTTCTCCGACAAGATGCTTTTCAAAAATTCTTCGTTTGACGCCGACAGCGCGATGTTCTGCAATTTTGACTACTCTACGCCCGGAGATTCCACGGGATATTTCTACACCGACCGTTACAATGCCACAGGCGACCTCAATGTGGAACGGGTACAATTTGTAGTTTCCGGCGATTCTGCGAGGGTGCACTTCCCGCATCACAGGTACTCGCAGAGGACAGAATTTTTTGAGTGGACTGTTGCCGAAAGGTCGTACCGATTTGGCGACAAGCTCTCCAATTACGACGAGACGCGCATCACCCGATCCGTGCCAGAATACCGCAAGATGAGAAGGGACAAGTCGGCAACTAAGGCTCTGCTCGCCGGAGCCACGATGATTAGCCACAAGGATTCGCTCCGTTACGACGCTCTCTACACCACATTTGCCAACAAGGAGGACGTCATCAACGTTCACGAGCCGGGCATTATCAAGGTGGTTGATTCCAAGATAAAGCCCTCTGGTGTCATTCATATCAACCGTGGCGGCGACATCGAGCGTTTCGACGACGCTGTAATTACCGCAAATCTCGATACCCTCATCCACCGTGTGGTCAAGACTTCAGTAAAGCTCCGCGACAAGCGTTATTTCAAGGCGATAGGCGGTCAGTATGAGTATCAAAACTACAACAAAGACAAGGCGTACCTCGACCTCGACTCGATGGAAATCCGACTTATCAAGCTCGATACAGCAGCCAAAGCTCCGAAAGTGAGAGTTTCGTTTGGTATCGGTAGCGTGCCGGAGGAGCAAAACTTCTTCATAAGCCCGCAGTTTAAGTTTGACGGCAAATATTCGTTCAATGGTGCTACGCCGGGTATCAAGTTCAATGGTTATGCCATCATACAGCAGCAATGTGATTCCACCATCATGCCATTCATATTCGAGGGTACAATCAATCCTGATTCTATCTTGTTCCCGATTTCGGAGAAGGTGGCAGACCAAAAACGCCGACGCCTGTACACTGGCTTCTTCTATGACGAAAAGAATCAAGATCTCTATTCGATATTCATGGGACACAAGCACAATGTATCTGATAAGGAGATACTTGTCGTCAACCGTGGCCTCACCTACGACCCCAAGACCAAGGAGTACCGAGAGGCAACGCCACGTCGTCTGCGCGATAGCAGTTACGCCGCCAATTATGTTGTGTTCCAAAACAATCTGTGCAACGTATATGGCGAAGGTACTATCAGCACCAATGTCGATATGAACCCAGTGCAGCTTGTTACATCGGGCGAATTGTATCACAACCGCGACAAGAAGCAGATTTCGGGAGCGATGTTTATGACAATTAATTTCCCGATACGCGCCGATGTCATCAAAACTATGTCTGAGGAATTGAACGACGTGTACAACCTTTCTCCGGTGTTCTTCAACGAGCGCAAGATACGCCGCCGCATGGAATATGTGCTTGGCAACGATACCGTGCAGGCTCTCTTGAAAAACTACGAACTCTCCGGCGACCTTGGCAAGATGCCCAACGGTCTCAATAAGACCATCGTCTTGAGCGACGTGCAGATGTATTACGATACAGCCACATTGTCGTACCGTTCGAGCGGCGATATTGGCGTTGGCTTCATTGGTGGTACGTCGGTAGGCAAGTATATGAATGGTTACGTGGAGATTATCCGCAATGAGAAGAAGGGCGACCAGATAAGCATCTTCCTCCAGCCCACGCCGCAACGTTGGTACTACTTCAATTATAAGGCGGGATTCATGTACTGTCTCTCGTCCAACGACGACGATTTCAACAACAAGATTATCAACACCAAGGACAAAGACCGTGTAACCAAGGTTGACAAAAACGAGTACCAGTTTGTGCTTGGTGCCGCCGAAAACAAAAACAAGTTTATCCGTTCCTTCAATGGCACTGTTCCAGTGGACGATACCGATGATTTGCAAAATATAAATAGCGACATCGAATCCGACGACAATCCATCCGGTGATGGCGATAGCGACGCCGACAACACAACGCCTGGCGACAACAATCCCGCCGATGACGACGACAGCGACTTCATCCTCGAAGATGACCCCACGCCAATGGACGACAGCCACGAACTGCAACAACCACAGCAACAGGCTCAGCCACAACAACAAAGCGACCAGCCCGCCGCTGACGACGAAGAGGAACAAGACTACATCGACGACTAAATAGCCCCAACGGGGCGTCATCACTAAGCCGTGTGCGTGAGCGCACGGAAAAATTCACGCGCACGGAAAAAATCGTGTGCATGAGCGCACGGAAAAAATCGTGTGCATGAGCGCACGGAAATTTGTGTGCGTGAGCGCACGGAAAATTGACGATTAAATGAAAGAAAACGCCCATCTCTTTTATGTCCCCACGGCGCAAAACGCCGTCGTAGGACAGCAAATCTACCTCGACGAGGACGAGAGCGCACACTGTGCCAAGGTGTTGCGCCTTCGCCCTGGCGAGATTATTTCGGTGATTGACGGATGCGGACACATCTACGACGCGGAGCTTACCCTCTGCGAAAAAAAGTGTTGTGGCGCAACTATAACACGTATCGAATCAGATGTTTACATTCGTCCATACCGCAATCACGTCGCCATTGCCCCCACAAAAAACATCGACCGTTTTGAGTGGTTTGTGGAAAAGGCGGTAGAATTTGGCATCGATGAGATTACGCCGTTGCTATGCGACCACAGCGAGCGCAAAATCTTGAAAATAGACCGTTTGCAAAAGATTGTCATCTCGGCAGTAAAGCAGAGCGGCAATGTCATAATGCCTGTTGTCAACGAACTTACACCGTATAAAGATTTTGTAACCAATTGCAAATCAAGCTGTAAGATGATAGCGCATTGTGAGCCGCAAGAGAAGAAATTTTTCACTCAAAATGCCGCTGGTGCCAAGGATTTTTGCACGCTGATAGGTCCCGAAGGCGATTTTAGCGACAATGAGATAGCCATCGCGCTTGACAATGGTTTTCGTCCCACGTCTCTCGGCAATACTCGCCTCAGAACAGAAACCGCTGGAGTAGCCGTGTGTGCATTTTTGGCGGAGGTTTTTGCGACTGGCGAAGTGTGAGTTTTTTATGAAAGATGTTGACAATTAGTATTATTATGTGTTCAACTGAAAAAAAATACAAAAAATATTTGCATTTCGGTTTTTTTTGAATAAATTAGGGGCGTAATACACAACGTTAAATTCAAAAAACTAATTAAAAACAGCAAATATGGATCTTTCTTCAATTCTCAAAACGGTGATTTCGCTCGCCGACGTGGTTATCAAAAAACCTAATACCTCGGTGCAGAATTCCGGCATCGACCTCTCGTCCATCATCAACATGGCAAGCATTTTCATGGGCAACAAAAACAATAATACCGCAGGTGGCGGACTTGGCTCCATCCTCGGTAGTGCGCTTGGCAGTGGCTCGCTTGGCGGTATGCTCGGTGGCATGATGGGGAGCGATCAGCAGCAACAGCCACAGCAGCAGTCGGGCGGCGGCATGGGTGATGTGCTTGGCAGCGTACTCGGCGGCATGATGGGCGGCGGTCAGAAACAACCGCAGCAGCAGTCAGGCGGCGGCATGGGCGATGTGCTTGGCAGCGTACTCGGCGGCATGATGGGTGGCGGACAGAAACAACCTCAACAGCAGTCGGGCGGTGGCATGGGCGATGTGCTCGGTAGTGTGCTCGGCGGCATGATGGGTGGCGGACAGCAGCAGACCCAGCAATCTGGCGGCGGACTCGGCGACCTTCTCGGACAATTGACCTCCCGTGCGGGCACAATCTCTGGTATGCTCAATGGCGAAGCCGCCAAAAATCTCTCCGCCAACGAGAAAAACAACCTCACCGACGTGCTCAACATCATCAATACGACCAAGATGTTCGCTGGAAAATAAATCGGAATTTGCGCCTTCGACGCAGTTCCTTTTAATACGAAAATTACCGTCAATTAGAAAAAAATTGACGGTAATTTTTGTTATATACTTCAATTTCGTTTATCTTTGCGGACAATAATAATTAAATTGTAAAGCCATGCCGTCAGAAGGATTATACGAGCGTTTCATAAATTTCTATACGGATTTCGCCTTCAAGAAATTTTTTGGAACTCCTGCCAACAAGGAGTTCCTTATAAGTTTTCTCAATGCCTTGCTCAATTTGCAGGGCAGCGAGGAGATAATGGACATCACGCATCTCAACACCGAGAAACTTCCAATCGTTGAATCGGATCGCAAGGCAATTTACGATGTCTATTGTGAGAACAACAAGGGTGAAAAGTTTATAGTGGAGATGCAGAAGGCGTCGCAAATCAATTTCATCGAC
>ODAI013966024.1_pt1 | contig 60823 bp, 107 predicted proteins | sample 1539321 | NCBI WGS metagenome assembly ODAI01 (sample SAMN02144231, study PRJEB22623) | gut metagenome | biome: sheep rumen | host: Ovis aries | place: New Zealand | reverse complement strand
ATCTTATTCTGTAATTCTTCGTGGTCACTTAATTAACTTTGATTCATTAGCATCTCTTAGGGGTTTTATAACTCCGCTTATCATAGATGCCATGATATCTAAAGATAATTCTCCTTTCTTAACTGGAAAAGTTAGCAAGTTGAAAAAGGAGTTGAAAAGAATGAGTGACATAGCAAGTAAATGGCAAAAGAAGAGTGAGAAGTATAGTCAGGCTATTCAAGAACTAGAGTCTAAACTTGCAGGAAAGAATAGACATATTGAGGAGCTTCAAGATAAATTAGCTCAAGGAAAGTCGACTTCGGCAACTAATACTGAAGGTGATGGCATAATGGACGGCTATGGAAGAATTTATAATTTGAAAGACTTTGATGCTGGACAAATGCTGATTATAAGAAAGTATATTGATACTAATAGAAGAAAAGGAAGGGTTGGTTTTCTATGATAAAAGCAGATATGAAGTTCTTCGGCATAAGAAGGACTGACGACACTGAAATTACAGAATACTTTTCAAATGAGAAGTATTATAAATATAAAAAGAGTCATAGAGGGCATTATTGGTCCAATGTAATGACGAATATAGTTTTCTTTAATACTGAACAAGTGGCAAAGAATAGAATAAAAGAATGGAAAACTAATCCTGAGAATGCAGGTTATAGTTATGAAGTTTTTGAAATTGAAATATTCATAAAGGACTGAAATATGTCCTTTTCTTTCAATTCCTTATAAATATAAAATAACAAACTAAACAAAACAGAAATTATGTGTTTATACATCGGTAACAAGAAAGGTCATATTGCGAAACATGACATTATATGTTATAAACGATTAAACAAAACTAGTAAAGGAGATTACTTAACTCCATGTCGAGATTGGCCAGTTAAGCTAAATTCAACTTTGGTACCTGAACAGAAACAGCCAGAGTTTGAAGATTGTGGTTATAAGTGGAGCATAAACGGTGGGGTTATCCATGCTTATTTGGATCCTCGTGGTGGAGATGGAAAGTGTATCTTTAAAGCTATTATTCCAAAGGGAACGCGCTTCTGGATCCAAGAAGATATGTGCCAGGTAGCTGCTGAAAAATTAGAATTAACTTCTGAACAATTAGAGGAAGATTCTATTAAATTTGACTATTCAGTTTTTATTGAATATGCGGCAGATGTTAGACTTAAGGGCGGGATAAAAGCGCCTATGTCTGAATCTATTTTGGCAGATGATGTTGAAGGAATTTATGCTTATGATGAACAGTGTATTGCTCCTAAATTTTTAAGGACGAAATTTTCTAATGATAAACTTTATGGTTATCCTGATAAAGAAAAAGTTTCGTTCAATGAATTCGAGGAAGCAAAGAAACATTTAGGAGGAAAACGTTTATCAGAGATCTTGGAAAAGAATTGTAGCAGCTCAGAACTATATGCTCTTGATTTTTGCAGAGATAATGGCGGATACTTACCTTCTGAAGGTGAGTTAATAAAAGCTCTTGAAAATTTGGAGAGTATTAACATTACAATGAAGATACTGGGCTTAGATCCATTCCCATATGCCTGGTATTGGAGCAGTTCTATCCACAACTCAGAGGAAGTTTGGTACGTTCGCAGTCATGGTCGCTGGAGCTATTGGGGCTACGCGTACTACGGTTGGCTCGATTGCTATGTTATTCCTTTTCTGAGCTCTTTTGAAAATTAAGCATTGATTAATGAGTCGGACGTTGAACGGACGGCGATAACTATATAAAATTAAATAGATTAAATGAGCAATAAAAGTAAAGATTATAATGAATTGCGAATTTATACCGAGGTTTCTCTTATGGCTCAGGAACTTCGGTTTTCTATTGGACAAATGAAAAGATGTTATAGGTTCGATGTTGGTGATGAAATAAGACAAATTCTTAGACAAATAAAGTATACAATTTCAGACATACATCAAAAACCTAATAGTTGTAAGTATAATGGAATATGTGATTTGATAAACTTAATTAATCACTTAGAGATAGCACTGAATGACTGTCTTGAAGATAATGCATTGAGTTTATCAGGAAGATATAACATATTTTCTCCACTTCAAAGGCTTGATAGTATTAAACGACAGGCTGATGATTGGAAAACTTATATTTACGATAAATACAACGTGCAAGAAGTCTAAGTTTCAATTTAAACGTTGACCAAATTTCAACGGGGACTTAGTGAGCCATATAATAATAAATTTAAGAGGATGTCATGCAGCTAGGGTTAAACTTAGTCGCTAATACCGAAAGGACTAATGACATAGAAGAGGAAGTTTGGAACGTTAACAGTAATGGTAACTGGAACAATTGGAACTACACGAACTACAATTGGAACGATAACTATGTTATTCCTTTTCTGAGATCTTGGATTTATTTATTTTTCGTCCATGATAACTTATCAAGAATTATATAATGCATACTTAGATTGTTATAAGAATAAGAAAAAATCTCCTGGAGCAATGGAATTTTTATTTTCTTATCAAGCTAATCTTCGGATTTTATTGAAGGAGATAAATGAGAGAACTTATAAACCTAGCCCCAGTACTGTCTTTATTATAACAGATCCAAAAATAAGAGAGGTATTTGCAGCAGACTTTAGAGATAGAATAATACATCATTTGATCATCAGAGAACTTTTGCCATTATTTGAAGATTATTTTATAAAAGAGTCATTTTCATGTATGCCAGGTAGAGGAACACTATATGGTATTCAGACAATGGCTCAGATATTAGATAAGTGTCCTCCAGGTTGGTACGTAATGAAGATGGATATTGCATCTTTCTTCATGAATATACGGAAATCATGGTTAAGAGACGCCTTAGAATCTTTTATCAGGGCAAAATATAAGAATCCAAGAAAACTTGAAGACTTAGTTTGGCTAGTTTCTACGATAGTAATGAATGATCCAACTAATAATTGTATTAGAGTTGGAGATCTTGAATTAATAAAAATCCTTCCAAAGCATAAATCTTTATTTTTCCTTCCTCCAGATTTTGGACTACCTATAGGAAATTATAGCTCTCAAATGTTTGCTAATTTTTATATGACTGCTCTAGATTATTATGTAAAATATGAACTAGGTATAGATATGTATGGGCGTTATGTAGATGATTTTCTAATGTTTGGAGAAAAAGATTATTTATTAAGTTGTGCGCCAAAGATAAGAACTTTTACAAAAGAGCGGTTGGGATTAGAAGTTTCAAAAGATAAATTTTATTTTCAGCCAGTTAATCATGGTGTTAAGTTTTTGGGATCTATGATTATGCCAGGTCGAATTTATTGTGGAAATAGAGTTCGAGGAGAATTTGAAAAGGCATTATACAAAGAATATCCAGACTTAGATAGTGCTCTTAGTAGTTTTAATTCTTATTTGGGTTTGATAAGACACTATTCATCCTATAATATTAGGGAGAGAATAATGAGCGATTTACCTAATGGATGGAATATGTATTTTGTACCTTCAAAGGACTATACAAAACTACTCCGCCTGAAATCAACTCAAAGCCTTATATATGTATAGGAAAATACCTAGAGTAAATGATTGTAAATAACTCTAGGATTTCTTTTTATTAATTTTAAAATAGGAGAAACAAGTTATGGAAACAATTGAAGAAAAAGAGAAAAAGGAAGAACAGCGGTCGTCAGGTTCCGGAATAGGAACAATAGTTCTAGTTATCATAGCATCAATCTTTTCCTACAAGCTCGGTAAGAGAGTTGGTCGGAATAATGCCTTTATGGAAATTGGTGCTAATACTTACAGGACAATCGTAACTTCGACGCATTAGGGGATGAAATACTCCCCTTTCCTTTTCAATTCCTTATATGTGAAAGGAGGAAATAAGAATGGAAGATGATAAAAGTGTTGTAAGCCCTTATGGAATATTTATAATAGGGTGTGCATCATTAGTATTTTCAATTATCTTACATGTATATTGGTTAGAAAAATATAATGAATTAACTGGCCATAAAACTTTAACCAAGGGCTAGAACTTGAATAGGTTCGGCCCTTTTATTTTGTCCGTCTAAGAAAGTACTCAATGCCTTATATATGTAGAGAATGTACCTAATGTAAAGATAACGTAGGAGTTTTCTACTTATTGTTTTTTAAATATTAAAGTAAAATGAAAAATCAAGTAGTAGAGGGACATGTATTTATTGTTCCTAATCAAGTGACGAAGCTTGAAGATTTCGCTGAACCCGAATGGCTAATGGAAAAGCTTAGAAGATTGACGGGTTTGAAAGTGAATTATGAGGATGAGGTGATCCAAGTATGGGTTGTCTCAGAGAGATGTGACAATTGGTCGGACACATTTGCAGGTTTCCAAGCCTGTTGTGGGATGGAAGAGTTCGACAGTAAGACAAGGGATCAGAGACTTATGGGATATTTTCCTAAGTATTTCCCGGTAAAACTCTTTGACAAGAAGATGGAAGGAGACGAAATAAGTCTTTATTGCAAGGAGTATGACATTACAATCAAGTTAGTATGTGATCAACTAGGCTACAGATATAACCGATTTGGAAGATTCGAAGATGTCTATGCGAGACTGACTAACTAGATTGAAATTTGGGTATTGGCAGAAATGTTGATACCCTTTCTTTTTACTCCCATTCTCCCACATTCACCTTACTAATGAATAATTAAATTTTAAAATATGGGAACTAATTTTTATGCTAGGATTATTCCTACAAGAAAAAGAAAAGATGCCCTCAAAGAATTAATTGATCTTTCTACTGATTTCAGAAAAATTCGTGATGAAGTAGCTGCAACTTATGGCGAAACTAACGAATATAACTGGGAAGGTGGAGAGATTCATTTAGGCAAGCGTTCTGGAGGATGGAAATTTCTCTGGAATCCGAACCAGTGGAAAGTTAATGAGGGCAGTTATGATATTAAACAACGAAAATACGTTGATAATTGGGTTGTGAAGAAATATTACGACTTAACTAAGGAGAGCATTTTAAAGTTTCTTCTTCGTCCTGATGTAGAGCTTTATGATGAATATGGAGAAAAGTTTGAAGATAAGGAGGCATGGTTTAATGAGACTGTGGCAAGAGATTCTCAACTTTGGGCTGATAAAGATCCTATGTTAGATGGGGAAGCTTATTATAAGAAATGTGCTGCTGAAGGAAAGCCCGAGCATAGTTTTCCAGATAGCAGAGAACAATTTTGGCGGGACTTAGGATATGAACCAACTGGATATTATGATTTTTATTCAGATGGTTTGCGGTTTAGTACTTGTGTTGATTTTAGCTAAATTATGGACATTGAAAATTTCATGATTGGTGATTGGGTAATGGTTAGAGATTTTCCAATGAATCCAATGCCAAAAAGAATGAAGCCAGAGTATTATCTCAGAAGCCTTGTTAAATTTGAACCAATTCCTCTCACTGAAGAAATTCTAATCAAGAATTTTGGCGAGAAAAGAGCAAAGGGAGGATTCTTTTATCACTTCATGGGCGGACAACTAATAGAAAGAGATTATATTCTTGAGTATCATAGAGATAATAACTTTGCTTTTTGTCGAGATCATGGAGGTTTACTCTGCATAATAAAATATGTACATCAACTTCAACAAACTTTGAGGTTAGTAGGAATTAAAAAGGAAATAGAATTATGATTTCATTAGAAGGAGCTATTCAAGAAGTAGAAGATATTGTATCTTGGAATTACCATAAAAGTTTTCCGGATTCAGAGTTTAGGAAAGACCTTGAGAATAATGCAGAATATGTAAAATCTCAAGCTCAGATGATTCTAAAGTTTAAGAAAAAGAAAGATGCTGTTCTTAAAGCCATTGAAACAATAGAAAATCTTGTAATTGGCGAGAAGAAAAAGGATGGATCTAGACTTTATGACATTCAGGAAGATGGTAATCTTAAAGTTCATGAATATCAAGTTGAAGATTTGATAGAGTATTGTGATGTTATTAAAAAACGTATTGCAGAATCTAAATCTTCAAAAGATCAGAAGATGACTATTAAAGACCTAAATGATAAGTATGTAGGGAAGTATCTTTATTTCAATGGAGATGAAGATGGTGAACAAATCATCTTAGTAAATAATATTCATCAAGGTAAAGACGGTCTTGAAGTAGATGGATGTTTTATAGATCTATGTAATACTAATCATCAAGATGGTGAAGGTGTACTAATATCAGAGGTTGAAGATTATGATTTTGGAGATTTCTGGTATTTTGATTCATATGAAGATCCAGAGGAATTAGATAAAGCTTTGCAAGAGTCTCCAATAGATACAGATCTAGAGACTCATGTGATGACTGCAGATGAAGTAATGTATGAAATATTAAACATAATTACTTGGGCATTTGATGATTTCGATCCTAAATTATTTAGTCTATTTGGAGGAATAAAAGAAAGATTAGAGTAATATGATACAAGGAGAGGAAGGTAGTACATTTGAGGCCGATCCTAAGTGGACACATGATTGCGCAAAAGAAATCATCGCGAAACTTGGAATAAAGTATAATGTATTCCAAATGTATGATATAGTGAGGATTTTAAAGAAATATATGAAAGATGAGAAGAGCAAGTGAACGTTACTTAGAGACCAAAAACTATATTCATAATGAGCTTAAACTTGGTCGTGAAGAGATTAAAGACATGCTCAGAGAAGTGGTTAAAGAAGAGATCCAATCTTTCTGGCATCATAATCAGATTGAAGATTTGATAAGGTCTGACCTAAGAGATAGAATAAGAAGAGAATCTGATTGGTTAACAAAGGAAACTATCCGATCATTTATAATGGAGGAGTTAAAGACCAATTGGGAGTTTAGTCTTACGCAAAAAGAAAATGAACAAAGATGATAAAGGACGTAATTGAAAGTTGGGAGAAGAATAAACACTTTCTTCAAGAATTAATAGAGACAACTAATCAGGATAAAATTAGCTATAATTGGTTTGTTACTAATATTAGCAAGTTGATCCTGGACATTGAAGACCCTATAGTTCACGAAATCAATGACGGGGAATATCAGGGGACAATGCTCTATTTAATCACAGACAATTCAATTTATCAGCCAAGCGTTAGTAATTATTATTTTACTTATGTTTGGTATGGTAGTTGTTCTGGTTGTGATGCTTTAGAAGGCATAAGATGTTATAGTAATGAATTGCCTGATGATAAACAGGTAAAAGAATATATGACACTCTGTCTTCATATTGTCCAGAGAATTAAATTGTTATTAGAATGACAGGAGAGGATTTTAATAGGTCAGTTTTAGATACAATTGATTTCTTGCCTTATATTGAAAAATATAGAGGGCGTGATATCTGGGAAATGATTACTGAGCTAGAAAGAAAATATAATAATACACCACTGACCAATAATATATGGTTGGAAGGCTGTTTATTCAACTGGCTTAATGAATCAGAGGTTATTGATTACTTGACTGAGAGATATTCACGTGATCAATTTGGATGGCATGAGGTATCTAAATATGTAATAGATTAAAAATATGAATAAAGATTTAATTAAATTTACTAGAGCGGAAAGTCCAGAAAAGAATTATAATAAAAATTGTTATTTGATTCAATGTTATGGCAATGGAATGAAGTCTAAACAGTGGAAAGTAGAGAAAACTTGGTCTGAATTAGATGATGTCGATATAGTTCTTCTATCATACTTTTCGAATAGAAATTATCATGGCCGAGAAGAGGATTTGGCTAAATGGAAAACTGAGTATTTTAATAAAGATGTATTTAGCGGACCATTGGCATTTATTCTTCCGTATATGTATGATGACAATAATTTTGATGTTTTTGATTCTGGCTGGGATAATATAGAAGACATTAAAGTATTCTGGTGTGATGAAAACGGAGAAAGATTTAAAGAGGAACTTCCAAAAATTACTGACATTTTTGATAACATTGAAGAGTTGATTGAATATGTCAAAGAACAGATGAAAATTATCAGAAAAGATATTGAAGAAGATGAGGGAGTTTTAGTTCAACCTTGGGAAATAGATGAGGCTAAAGAAGTTTTGAAACAGGCTGGCTGGAACGAACAAGAACTTCGTTATCTTAGGTGGATAGGACAGTGTAGAGGCTTTGGTGCATGCATAGAGATTCCACAAAAATTTGCAGATTATATGTGTGCGAAGTTTGATGAAAGTGATAAAAAGGATAAATATGTTTTATCTGTATTATTAAACGCTCTCAGAACGGCTAATCAAAAGTGTACAGATCTAGGTTGGAATGGTCCCCAAGGTCTTTGCGGAACTTATATTTACAGATCTAGTGAGAAAATTCTTGAAGAAAATGGTTGGGACGAAGATGATAGTTCTATTGTCAGAATGCCAGACGGAAGAATTTATACTTTACATGAAGGAGATTGATTATGAGAAAGTATCTATTACTAGTTATTTTTAGTATTGCATTACTCTTTAGTGGTTGTTCTACACAAAAGTTTGCCGAAGAAAAAGAGAAACCTGCAATCGAAGAAAGTCGTGCTACAATTGGTGGATATGAAGCTCTGATTATAAAGAATAATATCAATAGGACAATATGTATCTATATTATAGAGCTAGATAAAACATACTATATCAATTTTTAAATGGAAATTCAGTATAGAAAGTCTGACGGGACATTGGGTTCTATTGATTCAAGGACTTTAAAAGAGATAAATGTTGATTCTAAAACCAATAAGTTAACTATAAAGCAGGTATTTTATGGTTGGGATGAATATGACTATTGGTTTGATGAAATCGAAGACGTAATTGAGATAAGAGTATGAGAGAGTTTTTCGATTCCCTTATGTTCAAAGACATGGGATCACTTGGTGAAGGATGCTTACTTAGTATATGTAATTGGATTATTACTATTTTAATTATAGCACTAATAATTCATTTCGTATTTTAAAAAGAAAAGAGAGGGAAATTAATCCTTCTCTTTATTTTTCATTTCCAAAGTATGATTTAACCTCTTTCCATACTTTATCGTCTGTCCCTAAATATACTGTTACCTTTGGTTTTACTCCATCTTTTAACTTCTTTAACAATTTTTCCACATATTTTTCTTTAGTTAATAATCCTTTTCCTAATTTCGTCATCTCATCATCATAATAGTACTCATTAGGCTCTGTTATGTAATCAACTCTCTTTCCCCAGACGTGTGCTAAGAATTCTACTTTTTTAAGGCCGTCATACTCGGTGCATCGTTTCCACATATCATAATTCTTGATATTAACTATGAAATTCCGCATGTATGTTCTGAATAAGTTTTCGGCCTCTTCACCCGCAGATCTTTTCTGGAATCCACAGTTATTCAGGTGCTTATGATAATTGTTCACACATTCTTCAATCCATTCATATTTTCTTTCATCCGATTTGTAATAATGACGGAATCTATCTCGCCAAGAGTATAGATAATAGAGGCAGTCTAGGACATGTAAAAGTTCTTCAACATCGAATAAGTCTGCCATAAGGGTAGAATATTTCCAAGTTTTAATACACTCCTCCATCTTTTCTTGAATATCCCACTTGACACAACTTAATTCGTGTATGAGTTGATGAGTAATTAACCAATCATGATAATATGAGGGAGGATCGTCTGGTTTTGCTTTCCATTCATATTGATATCGATGATTAAGTTTATAGTTATTATCTATATCATCTCCAAAGACTAGTTTCTTAAAGTCATCTTTTTCTTTAAGCCACCTATCATATGTCATTCTTTCCATAATACTATTAATTTTATTTCACATATAAGGAATAGTTGTTTTCTTGAAAGCCTTAATTCTGATTATGAAAGAACAGAACAAATATTTAGTAGTAGGAAAAGAACCAAGTGATATTGATTATAATTTAAAATTTTATGGGAGTAATAGAGTAAATGTCGTTTGGGCTGAAACAGAAAATTTAGCCCTACGAACATTTAATCACTATCATAGGGACGATAATATAGAAGGAATTATTGTAGCCAAATATAAAGATTCTTATGATAAAGAGGAACGAAAACAATTGGATGAAGTACTTAATGGTTTTTCATTGATAGAAGCATTAGATATAAAATCCTATGCAATTGATCATAATATCGCAGGACCATATGGAGACCTTGATGCCAGTTGGGAATTATCAGATTTATCAATAGATGGTAAATTTATTTCTATAGAGGAGTATTTACCAGAAGATCTTTGTACATGTCTTTATACAGGATATGATTCTAGATATTTAGGTGGGAAAGACACATCATCTGAATCCTTTACAAAGGACTGTATTTGTAAATTTGATGATGGTACTATGAAATTTGCACATCGAAAATCCATTAATCCAAATAATCAAGACGAAATTGAGGAATGGATTGAGGAATGGTCTAAGCGACAGTTAAAAAATGCTAAAGGTATTCATGATATGATGTATCTTGGATGTGGAGGTGTTGGTCCTGCATATCATTGGGTTATGCCTAAAAGTTATGCAGATAGGGTTATATCTTGGAGATGGTTTAAGGAAGGAGAAAAAAGATATCTTTATATGTAATAATTATGAAAGGAATAACAAAAGAAGGTATTGAAAAAGATTTCAACGTTATTAAAGAAATGTTAAGGAAGTATAGCGACGCAATTTGGGAAGAGCAGACGCCTAAGCCTTCACATTTCGACAATCAGAATAAATTAGTGAAAATTTGTATGGGAGACGTTAGGTGCGGCTTGGTTATTGCTAAACAGGCCTTAGAAAAACTGGCGGATCCTGATATTGAAGTAATAGAAGATGAACAGTCAGATGTACATTGATCATGCGGACGTAGTAGTTACTCATGAATGTATGAATCATTGTCCATTTTGTATAGACAAGTTCGTTCATACTTCAAATGAGGTCGTTAAGAAAGAGGACTTGATTAGGTTTTTAAATAAGCTCAGATCAATAACTTCTAGAAAACTTGAAGTTCTATTCCTAGGAGGAGAACCTACATGCGCTGGTATAGAAAAACTTGCGGAACTTACTGATATTGTTCGTGAGTTTGGCTTTTCTCCTATTATTTCAACCAATAATCCTAAGAAAGAGTTAATAGTAAGTTTGCTTCCATATTTCGATTGGATTCAAGTAACTGTACATAATGATAAGCAGATAGAGTTTTATCATCAGTATAAAGATAAGATTAATATCAAGTTATCTGGTGACAAAAATCTAACATTAGAAAAGCTTAATCATTTTATAGATGTTACTAAGGACTTTGAAAGAAAGAGCATCAGTATGTATTTTACTCCGTTATGGAAAGAATTATGTACTGATGAAGAAGTCTGGAGCTTACTGAATAAACTTTCTTGGACCAGAAATGGAAGTTATGTATATACTTTTTATCAAGGAGTAAGAATTAAAAGGTGTATACATGGAGAGACAAACTTGGTTGATGAGCCAAGTGTTCCTAAGTTATATCCTAATGGGAATTATAATAAGACTTGGAATAATGAAACTCTTGATGACTATTTGAAATAATGAATAGAACTAGACAAGAACGACTCAAGGAATTTTATAGTCAGTGGAAAAGCGAATTAACTAGAATTATTGAAGAGAAAGGAATCCCACCAAAGAAAGAAATTTTTGAAAGAATGGCGTGGGAATTATCTAGAATCTCTTATAAGTTCCTATATATTGACGTTTCATATAGGCGGAAAGCAATAGATTTTAATATGACATTACCAAGTAAAGTTTTCATATCATGCTGTATATATGAATCTACTTGGGGCGAAACAAAAGATCTGTGCTATTTTGCAATTGATCAGGATCATGAAACGATAGCAATAGATAAGATGGACTTAACTGAATTCGTTGATAAAGTAGTTTCAGTATTAGAAGAATTAAAGAAGAAAAATGGCGAAAAAGAAAATTCTTAAAATGATTGCCAATTGGTGTTATGGGGACAAACCATGTGACACTAGAGATTGGGAAGATATTCTTGATATAGAACGTGACAACAATTCCTGGTGGTATCTTCACGGTGCCTTAGAGAGTGACGTTCATTATGACAAGGCTACAGTGACTAATTGTTTTAGTGGCGGCTTTGCTAAAGAAACAATAGATTGGTCTGAAATAAGAGGTAATAAAGTAGTTAGTGTTCATAGTGAAAAGCCCTTCTATAATATGTATGTTAATGGTATTGTTGATGTTGAGATTGAAGGTATTAGCAAACCATGTAAGGGATTCTTCTATACCTCTGAAGAAACAAAAATAATATGGAAAGGTAAAGAGTATGATCATTGGAAACAGAAAGGATTAGTATGTTATGCCGATGATACAGAAGCCTGTGAATATGCTAAAAAGAAAATGGAAGAAAGGAGTTATTGGTTATGAACGAACAACTTCTAACGAGAGAGAATTTCAAAAAAGGAAGTTTTTAGAAAGACTAATAATAAATGTTGTGTTCCTGGATGTACTTGTGATGCAGTAGACGCGCATCATATTATGGATCGAAAACTCTGGAATGACGGAGGATATTATCTTTCAAATGGAGCTGCATTATGTGAAAAACATCATTTAGCTGCGGAAAAAGGTGATATTACACCAATTCAATGTTTGGAGTATATGGGAATTAATATTTCTGAATGCAGAGTTCCAGATAAGGTAGATTTAACCAAGGAGGAATATTTAGAACTTGTTAGTAGTGGCAAATTGAATAAATGGGGAGAGTAATTTCTTCCTTTTATTTTTCTACATTAAAAGCCTTATGATTGAAAATAAAACTAAACAAATAAAACAAAATTATGAGATGGTTTAATATACAACCAAAGAGATTAGAATTTCAGCAAAAGGCATTAGAACGAGCCTTAGAAATTTATAATTCAGATCCAGAAAAGCACAAAAATACAATGTTCTGTCCTTTCTGTGGTGAAGCTTTGATTCCATCTGGCAGAAAAAGAAGGATGCAAACCTTAACTGAACATGTAAGCGGGGATGGTTCTTATGCAGGATTGAGAAATGAATATGTCTGCCCGGGTCATTATTATGGAGAGACAGTTCCAGGTTGCCAATATGGAGCTCTTCATGCATGGAATGATGATATAGGAGGCGTAGAATCAGGTGGCTGCTATGTTAGTAAGTTTAGTACTGAAATGTATGAAAAGCATGAAAATGGAGAAATCTCAGACGAAGAATATGATAAAATAAAGGCAGTAGATACATTCTTCAGGAGAGATATTCATACGGCTGCTTTTAATACATTCGAGGCAAAATCAGAAGTTGATTGTTATAAAACAGGTCTTAAGGATACTATTAGACTTTGGCCTTGGTTGACTTTAAATATTGTACAGCTGACTATAGACTTAAGTTTTGAAGCTGACAATTTCGGACAAGTAAAGAAAACTTGGGTACATTTAGGATTTTTGAAAAGAGATAAAGATAGGAATGATCCAGGATTTTGTCTGAGAGGTTCTTGGGCTATCGGAACTTGGAAGTATCTATTATGGAAATGGAAGGATGAAATAAAGAAAGCACGTTCCGCCAAAAGTACTGAACAGAAAATGAGATTATTGGCAACGGCTTATGGCAAAAGTTTTAATCGTTCTTGGCCCTACAAATGGTTTGAATGGTTTATAACTAGAGCAAATTTTATAGAATCTCATAAAGTTCTAGAATATTTCGGCTGGAAAGATTTTAAAGATGATTACGAACTTCATAAACTATGGGGATACGGATATGAATATGAAAAGGGCGACAACAGTTGAACAATCTAAGCAATTATTGAACATTGAAATAGACCCAAAATCAGCAGATCATATTTTGCTTAATTTTGGAGACGGAGAATATCAGTTAGATGTGCTCTTAGAAGGCGAAGAAGTTTCAGACAAAGACTTAAAAGATGGAGACTTACCCGCATGGTCACTAGGATCTTTGATAGATATTTTGCCAGAGAGCCTAGTGGAAGACGGATGTAAGTATGAATTCTTCCTTAAAAAGACAGAGTGTGGGTATTACAATCCCGAACTCGATGCTTACCTAATATCTTTTGAAAATAGACTGGGAGAAGATGAATTGGATACTTTAATTCGCTTAGTTGAATGGTATAAAGATGGACAACATTGAACCAGGTATTTATAATGTTCCGAAAGGTTATAGAGCAATATTAGAAGAGCATGGAACAGTATTAAAAATTGTTCCTAGAATTAATAAGCTTTTAGAGCCCAACGAATATAGATGCATTCATTGTATTCATAGAATATGGGGCTATCAAGCAGTATGCACAAGCAACGGTGAACCTCGGATTGGTTGGGTTTGTAATAGAAGGCCTAAAGATCCACCAAGAAGATTTTATAATTGGTGCAAAAGTTTAGGTAAGAATCCAAGCGACTTCAAAACATATTATACAGTTTGTGATTATAATAAACCTTGTAATGACTTTGAAGTTAATCCATTTTATCAAAGGTTTAAACCACAATTGTCTGAGAATTTTAGCAAAAGAAAGATTGGACAGATAGCAGGAGAGGGAATAGTAAAATAATTCCCTTTCTCTTTTATTCCTTATAATTGATATGAAAGAGAAGTTAAAGAAATTAATTGAATTAAATCCAACAGCAAGATTTGTATTTCATACAAGAACTACAGATGAGTTGAATGGTTTATTTGAGATCCTAGAAGAAAAAGGATATTCTCCAATTCCACCAATTTCATTAGAACAACTGAAGGACAATGCTGTGGAAGAGTATGGTTTTCAAGCATCCTTCTGTTGTAATCCCAATAATATGAGCGTTAGTTTTAATACGCCTTCACATTGGTTACAGTATACTAATGATGTTATTGAGTGGGATAAGGAGAATGAAAAGTTTTACTTTATTAATGACGGTCAAGTATTAGACTTATAAAGAAAGAATTTGAGAACTTAATAAAAGAAGCTCATGGGACTGTTTGATGTGTTTAGAAAAGATGAAGAAAAGGTAGAACCTAAAGCGCCAGAAATACCAAGGCCAAGAAACAAATCTAACAATGAACTTCAGAATTTATATGAAACATATGGACCTGAAGCAGCAACAAAATTCGATGAGAATGACATTGATCTTTGGTATGTTAGATGGAATGCTAGATATGGGTGTTATTCTGGAGATTTTAAGCCTGCGGTAAAAGCATTTCCAAACGAAGATGATGCTAAAAAATTTGCAGAGATTTTAAAGGGTGCAGCTAAACTTCTTCAATATACAGAGTCAATCAATATAAGAGTAACAAAAGAATGAAAGAAGTCGAAGTTATAATATTGATTGTTTGGCTAGTAGGAATAGTATTTAATATATTTACAGCAAAATATTTATTTCCAAAAGACGAAGAACCAGATGGATTTTTCGCTATCTTATTACTTCCATTACTTATGATAATGTGGTTTTTCAAAGGCATATTTATCTTAGGCTCTTGGATGAGTTGGGTAGCAGTAGGATTTGTTTGGACTGGCGGAAAGATAAGAGAAATTTGGGAAAGGAAAGACGGAAATGGTAGTAATTGAATGGTATAATTTAGTTGCAATAATTGTTGGAGTAATTTCAGCAGGAATATTTATCTATGGAACTACAAGAGAAAATGGTGAAACTGGATTCCTGGCTGGATTAGGAGATGCATTTAGAGGATGCCTGATATTTGTTATAGTATTGATATTTTACTTAGTTTGGGGAGGAATATTTTGGTGGTAAAGCCTTATAAGTGGCAGAATATTGCCAACCGAGAAACTTTATTTTACTCATAAAAAGAAGATTGCTTGTGATAAGTAGTCTTCTTTATTTTTCTTTTTAAAACCTTATAAGTGATGAAATTAAATTTTAAACTTAAAACAAAATAGAATTATGATGTTAAGTATCTTGGATACAGACTTGTACAAAAATTCTACAAGTTATGCCTACTGGAAATTATATCCATTGGCAGAAGGAACATTTACATTTAATGACCGCAACCATGAAGTATATGACGAGGACTTCATTGAACAGTTGCGTATGGAATTTGCCAAATTAAGTAATCTTCGCTTAACAGAAGAGGAATTTAATTGGGGTGTTCAGAAAATTTCATATATTCCCCGTCCTTATTGGGAATGGTTGAAGACATTTAGATTTGAGCCTGAAAAAATACAGGTTAGTCTGGATGAAAATAAGAATTTACATATTGAGGTTACGGATTATCTTTATAAGGTTACTTGGTATGAAATTCCTGTTCTAGCAATAGTTAGTGAATTAAGAAATAAATATCGTGGGTATATAGCTAATAAAGAGAAGATGCTATCGCTCCTAGATTGGAAGATAAATTTTGCTAATGAACACCACCTGAAATTTTCTGAATTTGGAACTCGTCGTAGATATAGTGCATCAAGTCAAGAGGATATAGTTCGTATGTTAAAAGAGCGCTGTCCTATTTATTGCGCGGGGACATCTAATATGTATTTTGCAATGAAATATAATATGACTCCAGTTGGAACTTTTCCCCATGAATGGATACAGGCACATGCAGGAATGTTTGGAAATAAGAGAGCTAATTATCTTATGCTAGAAGCTTGGATTAAGGTATATCAAGGAAACTTAGGAACAGCACTTACTGATCTTTTTGGTACAGATAGTTTTCTTCGTACTTTAACAAGACAACAAGCATTACTTCTTCAGGGTTATCGCATTGATTCTGGTGATAACTTTAAAGTAGGTAATAAGATTATTGCAAGACTTCAAGAATTTGGTATAGATCCAAAAACTAAGTTGATAGTCTTTAGTAATGCTCTCGATTTTCCAAAGTATAAAGAGATACATGATTATTTCAATGGAAGAGTTATCGTTAGCGCTGGTATTGGAACTAATCTTACTTGTGATCCAGGTATAGAAAATTACAAACCAGCCAATATTGTAATGAAACTTAGTCGAGTTAGAATGTCTGCCAAAGACCCTTGGGAGAAATGTATAAAGATTTCTGATGATGAAGGCAAACATATTGGAGATCCTAAGGAGATAGAAATTGCTCGATACGAACTTCATCTAGATTAAAAGATGACTATACTTCTCTATATAGCTCTAGCAGTAGCAATAATTATATATCTTTCTTTAGGATTTATAATATTCCTATTTACATTCGACCAGAGTGTCTATGGATTTTGGAATAATGTGGGTGCTTGGATAGTGAGAATTCTTCTATTACTATTTTGGCTCCCAATATTTGCTATATACTTTATCTTTAGTGGAATAGCCGGTTTTATTATGTATAGAATCAGTAAAAACTATAGAGAAAGGGTTGATTTGTCTAGATATTTTATAGAAATGGGTAAGAAACAACTAAAGTCTGTTGAATAAATGGCAATAGAAATATTAGATAACTCAGGAACTTATTTAAGAATATTCACACAAGAGTTTCAAATTGATTATACTCTTCCAAAATATAAGAAAATATTAGAAAAGTTACCAGAAGAGGCATCAAAGAGAGAAGAAGGTGTAATTGATAAAGCTACTCGTGATTATCTTGGTGCAGGGTTTGATACTCCAATAGCTTCTAGTAATATTAGAGTATTTGACGGAGATAAGAAACGACAAGCTCTTCTTGATGAAGCTAGAGGTTCTTTGATGGATGAAGAATTTTTCAAGAATCTTTCGGCAGATGAGTTGACTATAATAGTTGATAAAGAACGTGCCAAGGGCATTTCAAGAAAATTTGGGTCAAATAATGTTCTTGTAATAAATGAATTATTTGATCAAGATACGAATGTTAGTTGGGGCACTCCGTCTAATTTTGTAGATAACTCTAAGCCTAAATCAGCACACATTGTTGATAATACTCCTAAGAAACAAGGATTTTTCTCAAGGTTATTTGGCAAAAAGAAAACTGAAGAACCTAAGAATGAAACTGTTCAGGATGCTTTAGAAAGAACAAAACTAAAAGAACCAGAGTATGAGTTAGATGTTTTGAAGTTCTTTGATTTGGTTAAGCTTACTACTAAACAAGAAACCATAGACTATTATAATAGAATTGGTCCATATTTATTAGCTATAAAGAAGGCAAAGTTAATGGGACAAACAGCTTTAATAGATCAGTGGTTAGGAAGAATGTTTATTGCAAAATATGAATCATTCTTAAGAGCTAAAGGATTTCATCATAAAATTACAGAAGCTCAATTAGTTAAGTTTGTCAAGAAAACAAAAAAGGGAGTTGTCTTAACTTATGTAAAGAACTTCTCCCATCCTATCCCAGATCAAGTTTTGCAAAAGAAACTAGAAGCAGATGATTTACATGTATTTGATAATTACGTTATCTTACATTATGATCCATCCGGTAAAGTTTATGCAAAGACAGAACAGGAAAAAGAGAAGGAGCGCTCTTATCGTTCAGATCCAATACTCTTCGGACTAATCGCAGATAGTAGAGATTTATACTACATTACAGATTGGACGGATGAGTATTGTGACTTGACTCTTGATAAGTTTCTTGAAGTTTCGGGATTAAATAAAAAGTCCCTTGAAATTGGTGAAAAGATTAAGATATGACTTCCCTAGAACTTGATATTAAGTATAATAGAGTTATTAATGAAGTAGAAGAGGATTGTAAGGAACTCTTAGAAGAAAAAGAGCAATTCTTAATTCTGAAAGTTAGAGAGTACTGGAATGCTATTCGAAAGTTTAATGACAAGACTAGGAGCTTAGTTCAGGAATTACAAAAGCAAAGTTTTCCTGGCAGTCAAGTTCAAGCAAAGTATGAAGAAATTTATCATAAGTTGAAAGTCATTGAAGAATTTTATAGAACTAAGAATGTACAATTAACGGGTGTTTATATTGGAATTATGAATACAGATAAATTTAAAGGAAAGAAAAATCTGTTGCTGATTATTGATGCGCAGAAAGATTTTGTGGAGTCTGGTGGAAAACTATTTGTAATGGGTGCACCAGAGGCAATGAAGAATCTTTGTTCATTTATTGACGTGAATAGAAAACTTAGTATGATTAGTGAAATTCTCTTAACTAGGGACGATCATTATCATACTCACATTGGAATGCCATGTGCTTGGTTAGAAGGGAATCCACGTCACATCATTAACAATTATCCTATAACTATTACAGCAAAGCAAGTTGAGGATGGTGTATATGAGCCGAGATTTATACAGAAAGAAGTTGTAATCTCTTACTTGAAGGCGATTGAAGCTAAGGGAGAGATTCATCACGTTTGGCCTGAACATTGTTTGCATGGAGATGTTGGACAGCAATTCCCGGAGCAGCTTATGAATAGTCTTAAATGGTGGTCAGAAGAGAATGGTGGAAAACATTTCCTGACGTTAGAGAAAGGAAGTAGAGATGATGCTGAGATGTATTCGGCTTTCTCTTATGCTGATGGTTCAATGCCAGAACATACAAAAAGTGTACTGAATAACTTGGCAGAACAAAATTTCGATTATATCTTTGTGGCAGGTGTAGCTAAAGATTTCTGCGTTCGGTCAACTTTACAAGACCTAGCTGCAGATGAGAGATTCAAAGGTAAGTTAGTGCTTTTGGAAGACTGTATGGCTGCTATAAATACAAAGTGTCAGATTACGGAAAAGCTTTGGAAAAATCTGGTTGAAAATTTTGGAGCCGAGATTATGAGAGGTTATTAATGACCTCAAAACCTTATATATGTAGAGATACCTTATGAAGTGTAAAGGAAACTCTACATATTTTTTATTAATTTAAATTAGGAGAAAATGAAGAAAATCAGTATCGTGAGGTATAATATTACATACTTCGCAAAAGAAGATGAAAATTCGTATGAAAGTAGAAAAGATGCTTATTGCCACATAGGAGGCGACTTCAGCAATCTTGTTGAGAAAATCTTATGCAACAGGATGAATTCGGCATTTGACTGGAACGGAGGTGATGAGATTCAAGTATCTAACATTGAAAAAGTCAGCGAAGAAAAAGGTATTATCACTTTGACAGCAAAAGAAAAAGATGAGATTCATGAAGTAAGCATTGTCGTGGAAATTACTAGCATTAAAACATTTGGAACAGAGGATTAATTTCCTCTTTCCTTTTTAACCCTTATAAGTGATATGGAAGAAAGAATTTTAAAAGTAGATAGAAGAAAGGCCATTGAATGGTATGAAAAAGGAGGAGATCTTAAATCTTTGGCATTATCAATTTACAAAGAAGAGGAACTTCGTCCTACTTTAGAAGAAGAGATTGATAAGGATCTCAAAAACAATAATAAATGGTATAAAGTTGTCAATATGAAGCTTTATGATGATATTCTTGTTAATAAAACAGAAGATCGTGGTAATGCTCTTTGGAAATTCATGAAAGCCAATGAGTTTTTACTAAAAGCTTCAGTACACTTTAATGAAGGTTGGCATAAGAAAACTAGTCAAGGATTAGAATCTGGATTTTTCATAAAGAAAGATACGATGCCAAGAGAACCTTCTCAAGCCTGGTGTGGTCCATTTACAATTGAAGAACATCAGAGAATGACAGTTGCAGGTACTGTATATTTTAAAAGAAAGTCTGATGCAATTCGAGTAATGAAGCACATGTACGCTACTGGGATGTTAGAAGATTTATTTAGTATTACAAAATAAAAGAATTATGGTAAAAGAATTTAAAACAAGAACTGGAGCTATTTTTTGTGACACTGAGAAAGAGTTAGAATACCTATATGTTGGCGATTATGGAAAAGAAAACAACATAAAGGCAGATTTTCTTGGACTCACAAAAGAAATTAATCAAGTTAAGCACCATGAAGTTGATTTGGGTTATAAGTTAGTAGTGACCATTTCAACTCAGAAAGGTTGTCCAATGCACTGTATGTTCTGTGATTGCCCGAAAGTAAAGTTTGGTGGCAATATTTCGCGAGAAGAACTTTATGAGCAAGTTGAGCGAGCAATTGATGCTTCAAAGTGTGAATATACAAGTCGATTCAACTTACATTTTGCTCGCATGGGTGAACCATCGTTTAATGCTAGAAATGTACTCGACTTCATTAAAGAAGACCTCAGAAAATTAGTTAATTCTAAAATGAAGGCTGATACGATACATCCTGTATTTACAACGATGTGTCCTAAAGGTATTGGCAAAGATAAGCTGAAGGAGATTCTTGTTGAATTTTGTGGGATTAAGAATAATGATTATGAAGGCGAGGCAGGATTACAGCTTTCTATCAATTCTACAGACGAAACACAGCGTAATGAACTATTTAGAGGGTGTTCGTTGTCATTGAAAGAGATTTCAGAGGTGGCGAATGAATTGCCAATGCCAAGGGGAAGAAAGTATACTCTGAATTTCCCAGTAACAGATAAAACAATTCTCAATCCTGAGGAACTTAGTAAGTTGTTTGATAAAAATAAATTCATCGTAAAAATTACTCCTATTCATGAAACTAATGAAGCTAATGAAAACGGTATTAACACGCCAGAGGGATATTACAAATACGATGTTTATAAACAATTTGAACAGCCACTAATTGAAGCTGGGTGGGATGTCATTGTGTTTATTCCATCAAAAGAAGAAGATGAGGATAGAATTACTTGTGGCAATGCACTACTTAGTATGGAGAAATCATGAACATACTACTAATAAATGGTTCACCTAGAAAAGATGGTTGTACAAAAGAGTGTTTGCTGTACTTAAAGAAAGAATTTAAGATTAGCGATAACGCTTGTTGTCAGATAATAGATATTCCAAACAATATTCAACACTGTACTAATTGTAGAGTCTGTAAAGATAAACAGGTGCCCTGTGTAAAAGATGCTTTTATAAAAATGATGGTGGAACAGATACAAAGGGCAGATGGTATTGTAATTGGTTGCAGTGTTTATTATTACGGGATTACTTCTCAACTACAAGCATTTCTTACTAGATTATGTTATTCTTGTCCTCATATACTTGAACATAAATTGTGTTCATTCTTCAGTGTTAGTAGAAGGAGTGGAAATACTGACTGCTTTAATCAAGTAATGAAAATATTTCAAATGCATAATGCTGTCATGGTAGGCGGTAACTATGTAAATGAAGTATATGGAGATAATCCAAATGAAATTTACTATGATAAAGAAGGCTTGCAGTCACTGAGATTTATTGTTAATAACTTTTTAACAATGATACCTCTGTTAAAGGAAGCAACTTTTAACAATGAAGAGAAAGTACACACTAATTTTGTGTCAAGGGAACTTCTAGAGTATAAAAGAAGAGAAAAAGAACAAGAGGATCGCGCTAGATTAATTATAGAAAGCTATGATTAAAAATAGAAGAGGGTTTAATAGCCCTTTTCTTTTTAGTCAGAATAAAAAAGAAAGGACGATCTTCTCAGACAGTCCTAACTTACTTTTTATGAATTTCACGTTGTTAACTTAATATATATGATGGAGAAAAGAAATCTCACGGTTTTTGCTTTTCGAATACTTCATCAATAATTCCGTACTTCAATGCTTCTTCTGGCGTCATCCAATAGTTTCGATCAGCATCATCTCTGATCTTTTCTATAGGTTGCCCAGTTTGTTCGTGAATGATATCATACAACTCCCCCTTTATCTTGATAATTTCATTAGCCTCAATTTCAATATCACTGGCTTGTCCTGAAACCCCACCAAGAGGCTGATGTATCATAGTGCGTGTATATTTTAATGCTCCTCGTTTTCCTTTTTCTCCGCACATTAATATCATTGCGCCCATACTAGCACACATACCAATATTTTGTGTTCGAATATCACAGTTTACATAATTCATCGTGCTGATAATTCCATATCCGCTCATTACCTCTCCGCCAGGACTATTGATCAACAAACTTATGTCACCTTCACCAGCAGCACTAAGATATTGAAGCTGAGCAACAAGTACAGCAGCAGTATCAGAATTAACTTCATCAGCAAACATAATTATTCTCTCGGCCATAAGTCTTGAAAATACGTCCATCTGTGTGACATGCATTTCTCTTTCTTCAAGAATATATGGACTCAGTACATTTGTTGGCCTTCTCATTCTGTCATCAAAAGAAGTCATCTTAAATGGATTCTTTGATTTAAAATACTTTCTAAAATCTTCGAACATATTATTTAATTTTGTTTATATTTAGTCTCCAGTAATAAGGATTACGCGCTTGAACATTCGCAAGAACCTTACATGTGAATATGGAAAATACTAGAACGTTATTTATGTGTGGAGATATACATGGAGCTCTTAGTGGCCTTGTATATGATTTAGTAGAAAGATATAAAATTGAGCACGCAGATATTCTAGTGCTTGGTGATTTTGGAGCTGGTTTTGGAGGCCCTAATGCAATAAACGTTCGATATGATGAAGTGAAGAAGAGATTAGAAGGAAATGATTTATGTATTTACTCTATTAGGGGAAATCATGATGACCCTTCTTTCTTTGATGGTAAACATGATTACGAACGATTAAAGTTTATTCCTTCACATCAAATCATTGAACTTTGTGGTAGGAAGATTTATCCTATTGGTGGTGCTGTTTCTAACGATATCGATAGAAAAGACCCTAGAACTGGCAGAACAAGGCGTGAGGAAAATGAACGATTAAAGAGATTTGGTTCTTCTCGTCGTGTTTGGTGGGAGGATGAAGCTCCTGAAGAGAGAAGAAAAGGACTTCCAGTTTCAGTGGACATCATAGTTTCTCATGATGCTCCTCTTGGGTTTGATCCGGTTCCTATGAGACCGTCTGATGTTTCATATGATACTTGGGAGAAAATTCTTGCCTGCCGTCGATATCTTGATTTTATCCAATATGAAGTCAAGGCAGGTTGGTGGTTTTACGGACATTATCATCACTCCTATTCAGGTCATATTGGCGATCTTAATTATAGATGTTTGGCAATCAATGAATTATTCGAAGTAAGATGAAAAAATTAATAGTTGTACTTATTTCTCTAGTTTTTACTTGTTGTTTTGATATTCCCAAATATGAAAAGCCCACAAAAGATAAAGACTTAGTAGGATCTTGGAAATTTGACGATGTTGTTTATACGTTCTATCAAGATCATACTGGTGTTGTTTGGGATAGTATTGAAGGAGACACAATATATGAATGGTCTTTATATGGAGAACATGAAGATTCTCTATTCTTAGTAACAAATGATTTATACAGAGATACTACAACGTATAGAATAAGTATACGGTGCAGTACGATGATCCTTGAAAATACAGTACAGTTTAGAAAGTTAGAAAAATAGTTAAAATTAGGATGAGTAGCTACGTGTTGGCTAAAGTTGAATCTTTAATAACTATTAGTATTATGACTGAAGAATCTATGCAGAAGAAAGTCCTAGGTAATGAGAAAAATATTAAGGGCTTAGTTGGACGAACCGAGAAGATGGATAATAAACTTCGGAGAATATCTGAAGAAATTGAATCACTTCGAAAAGAGAATAAAGCCTTGAAAAAGGAACTGAATGCTCTTAAAGGGTTCAGTGCAACATTCTCATAAAGGATCATAGGGATTATTCTGTTGAGAAATAGGGTAATCCCACTTTTTAATTAACACAATGATTATAACAAATTACGATTTTAATAATTATCCAGGAAAACAATTAAGGCTTGTTTTTGATGATTACCCTATTAAATTAGTCAATCCTTACAAGTTTAGGGAATTATTGACAGATGAGGAAGAACAGTACTTAGACAAAGCCATAAGAAAGAAAAACTTTCAGGATGTTGAGACTGTCTTTAGAATGAAGGAAGATATCATAAGAAAGGTTGGAATGGAGAAATGTTGGCTTGTTGTTTATTCAAATACTAGAATTCCACAAGATAAATATATTACTCCTAAATTTCTTGCGCATAATTTGGACTACTCCACCCTTATAGCCATCGACAAAAATCACGTCAAAAAAGAAAGGGATAAACTATGCGGTGAGGAATCTTTTAAGCGTTATGTTCAACCAGTCTTAGATCAAATTCCGGGATATACATTAAAACAAATAAAAAAGATAGTCTGGAAAGGATTATTATCAACACTAATATTGCCTGATGCATGGGATCTTGACATTAGACCTAATCCCCCATTCTATATTAGTGGAGAAAATAGGAATATAAATTTTTTGCGGTTTTATCTCACATTATATATTAACAACGGAAAGCCCTTATTAGTGATATGAAGATATGTTATAGAGCCGATGATGGCGTAGTATTTTATAAAAAGAAAGATTGTAGAGAATACGAAGAGCTTTACAACAAGGCTCTTAAAACAATAGAAGGATTTAATTTTAGAGATCCTGATGATGACTGGGTTCTTAATCCTATCATTCAGCATGACAAGGAAGAAGTTTGGAAGGTCTATAATAATTTCCTAGATGTCACTAAAGAACTTGCCTTGTGGACAAACTATTATAAACACTACAAAGTAAATGAATATGATGAGGAAGAAGAGCCTGAGAATAAAGAAGAGTGGATTCTTGGAATAATAGATGGCTGGAAAGAGAAGCACCATTGCTGTTTTCCAATTAGGTTACATGATTTCTATGGATTCCATGCAATCTTTAGAAAGTTTGAAGCTATAAATTTTGACAATGGCGAAGAATACATTGGATCTTTTGGAAGTTGTGGCGACGGTAGAGATCGTTATCTAGAAATGGTTAAAGAAGAACTTAAATATAGAGAAGAGGATGATGAGTGAAAATCTTAAAATGAAAACTCTATTAGAACTTGAACAAGAGGTTGCATTAGAAGCAGCTGCCTTGAATAAGAAAAGAAAAGAACTAGAGAAAATAAGACAAGAAAGAATCGAAGATTTATGTACAGAATTAGATGGTAAATGTCTAAAACGCATTAACCATAAATCTGGACAAAAATATTATTGCAAAATCTCAAATCTTTCTGTAAACAAAATTAGAACTGGTTTATTAGGAGAAGCTTATATTATTAAGACTGATTCTGATGGTAAAATTGAGTTTTCATTAAATAAGAAACAACAGATAGCAATTCAATCAAGTGAATTATCAAATCTAATCTTAGTTGAGCCATCAGAAATAATTTCGGAATTAGGTGAGTTTATTTCAAATGCAATTTCAACAATAGTATGAAAGAGATAGTAATTTATGAGTCGTCTTTTGATGAGACGAGGTTTGATGAAAAAGAAGAATGTGAATTATATGAATCGTACTGTAGAAAGATAGATGATATTCTAAAGCAATTTAAAGGTTGGAATGAAAGAGTAAGTTGGGAGAATCATAAAGGACCTACCAATGATCCTGCAAAACTTGGCGAAGCTTGGTTCTTTGTAATTGAGACATTAAAGAGTTTTGTTCAGGATTTTGTTAGACCCGGCGCAGCATCTTTCCTGGCGAAAATGACTGATCCTAGGTACTGGGTTCCTGATAATTTTCCTAAACAGTATTTTGAAGAAAGTAAAGGGAATTTTCATGATTGGGATAGAGAAGGGTTTGATTATATTCTTAGAGCAATAGATTTCTTTGTTAGAACTGATCTTGAATCAGGAGATCTTTATCTATCTGGTCATTATAAAAAATTAGCGAAAAATGATAATAGAAAAGAATAGCCTTAGAAAAATTTACTATCATGGTTGGGAAAATGCTAAGATGCAATACAACAAACATGATTACCTAGCCAAAGAGTTTCATAGAGAGATTCAAAGATTAAGACAACGTATTAATGGTCTTATTGGAGGTACTACTGGATTTGAAAAGGAGATTGAAGCCTCTAAACGAAGTCTAAGTAAATACCTAAATCTCTATGAAAAAGAAGTAGAGAAGAGAACTGTAGCTTCTAATGCTTGTAAATATTTCAAAGCAAAATTCAGAGAAGTATGTGGTGTGAATATTGTAATCCAGATCCAGAACTCGGAAGAAAAATAAAAGAATTACCAGCAGAAAATCCTAACTTGCAAATGATAACAGATATAGTAACTGGCCCGATTTATAGGAGACACGGTTACGGAATTTTGCAGGTTTTAGACTGTCTGGATAACTTAAATGAATATAAAATAAAATTCTGTCCTATGTGTGGCAGAAGATTGGGTGATGAAAAAGAAAAGGAGGGAAAATAATCTCTCCTAATCTTTTTTATTTTGGAAACTCAAACTTTTCTGGATACTTAGCCCATTCCTTTTTATAATTAGCTATGATTGAAAGCTTTACTTTCTCCCATGAATCCGTCTTGATTGTTCCTAAGATGCCGCCTCTCTTATTTGGATAGTCCATATAAGCCAAGACAATAGGAACCTCGGCCATTTTCGCTATAAGTAAGAATCCTTTGTTCCAATTCTCAATCGCTCTAAGATGACCTTCTGGACAAATTAAGATATTTAAATCTTCTTCTCCTTTTAAGTGTTCAACAGAATCTCTTATTGCATTTTTCTGTCCCGTACCAACAGGAACAAAGCCAAAGAATTTTAAGAATGGCGTTGTAAACCAGTTGAAGTACTTTCCAGCCATTAAACACTTATGAGGTATTCCAAGTCCCCAAAATAAGAATTTGCCAATAAACCCATCATAGAATGATGTATGTGGTGCAAAACATATTACGCTCCTTTTCACATTCTCAGGCCAATCTCCTTCTATTCTCCAACCTGATAAAAAGCAGAACAGTTTATATAAAAACTTTCTCATTTTCCACCAACATTTATAAACAGGTCCTTTATGTTTCTTACGTACATAGAATTTCCAAATCCAATATTATCAGATCCAGTTGTTATAATTAATTGACAGTCTGGATTAATTCTTTGTAATCCTAAAACAAGTCGTTTGCACCATGCGTCACATAATCCTAATTCTGGATTATCTATCATAAACACTGAATCCTTTTCCATTGGCATATAACTCATCATTGCAATCAGCATCTTATAGCCAAAGGATAAGTCTTCTACATAAAGAGGCTCTCCATTAGTAAATCGAAATCTTATACTAGGCAATTTTCCTTCATCTATGATTTCCTCTATTTGTTGGATCTTAGTTCCTTTATCATCTAGAATAACATAATTTATTCCATCTAAGATTTTCTTCTGCTCACCTTCTTTAAGTTCAGCAAATTGTCCCATTATGTTATCTTCACAGAGTTCACCAGCATCGATAATTTCTAACATCGCTTCTGGATCCCAAAAAGTTATGAAATTATCTTTTGTATGATTATAGCCTCTAAAGTTATAAACATCAGGATAAGTATCTCTGTTCAACCAATATACATAACAGTCATCAGCACTGTGTTTGTCGACTAATTCCACTTTGGCCATAACCTTAGTCAATGCGCTTTTCCAAAGAGGTTCTTTAGTGGCATTACATGTTACTGGAAATATTAAATCTTGTATGTCCCTAAGCAAAGTTGTTTTACCACAACGATTGGGGCCTTTAAGAATGTTTAAATCTCGTTCAAGGTTCCATCTAAACCCTTGACCTTCTTTACCAAACCACTCTTGAATAGAAATACTTTTTAACTTCATATTGTTCTACAAAATTTGATTTCTCCATCCTGAATATGAACTACAATACACTCTCCATTGAGATCTGCAGTTCTGTCTTTAATAAAATCTTTAGAAGACTCTGGAACTTCTAATAGGGCTCTTACTTCTTTTTCTCCAATGGCAACGTACTTAAGATTCTTTCCTTCGGTCATATATTTAATATGAAAACCAAAAGAAGAATAATCTGACTCTGCTTCATCAGGTTTACGATAAGGAGCACTACGTTTCATTCCTATTATAGAACATCCTATATGAGAAATAGACTCTATTAAATATTTTTTGTCCCAGAATACTTTAGATTCATCAATATCTTTGAGTGTATTATCCTTGAAATAATCTTCACACCTCTTGATTGAATCCTCCATATCTTTTATAACATTATCTAACAGACTTTCATGCCTTTTCCGCCATATAGGATCATTTATATCTTCTCTATGTTTCTGTGCTTCGTATTTATGACGAGCAAGTTCCCAAACATCATGTTCATATAATTTACAGAAATGTTCAGCTATTATTCTAGCTCCAGTTTTAAGATAGTCCCAAAAGTCATTGTCGCCAAAATGCCAAGCGAACCAATAATCTCTGTATTTTTCTTGAACTTTCCATGAATCGGCTAGTTTAGCAATAGCATCAAATTCCTCACCGGCTTCTTTCTGCTTTTCTGCTACTCTAGCCTTATAATCTTTTTCGACTTTTTTACCGTGTTTAGCAAATAATTCATCCGCATCTTTGTACAGATTAGTTAGCCATTCACTATTAGCCATTACGTTTATGTAATTTTCTCTATCTCTTTTATTACTAAATTTTTTCATATTCATTAGTAAGGTTTTTCGCTATACTCCCAATATACTCGTTCAAGGGTATTTCTTTTAACCTCCCTATCCCAAATTATATAACCAAAAGGAGTTGGATTGAAAAGAACTATTTGACCATTAAAGTTAAGATAAGGCACGAATGTTCCTCCAAGTGGCATAATATTCATAGTATAATGCGGGAAATAGCTTATGTAAGTATTATTTTTCTTTGTATAAATATTATAATCGGCATTTACTATCGGTTTATAATCTGTACCATTCATAATTCCAAAGTAGTTCGTTCTAAATTTATGTCCCTTCTCAACGTAATATCTTTCTATTACTGGAAATGATAGAGATAGAAGAGAATCTACTTTGCCAGTTCTTGTTCCAACAAATATTAAGCCACGACGGTCTTTGCTTATATAATCTTTAAATTTTTGTTCAGTATCTTTAATAGTTTTTAATAATTCCGGCTCTATTCTTTCAAATTGTCCTATTTTTAGCTCTAAGGTATCAATCTTAGCTATACATAGGGCACCCAATTCTTCATCAATTAAATACTTGCGATCATTGCCGAATCTATCATATTCACATATAAAATTAGAACAACAATTAGATAAATGTCTAGAAGTGCACAAAATTTTATAATAATGAAAAGTATCTCTGTCTTTCATGGAATTATAAAAATTTTTATCTCCAATATAATAGTTAACTGTATCAATGGGTCCTTGTCCTACGACATTTATATATTTATTGTGCCGAAATTTTATTAATCTATTTTGTATAAAGTTCCTTAATTTATTTATCTCAACTCCTCCTCTTTGCCCATTGAATGTTTTTACTATGTCATAAAAATCTGCTCTTTTAATAAAATAAAAGTCTACTTCTGGAATACACTCTTTAAGATCTGCTGTAAATATTCCTAGTAGACTTCTCCATTTATCATTCCAATGCTCCTCTACTTCTTCCTCAAATCTATCCCTGCACTTAATCAAACAATTACATAGGTCCGCAGTCTGGTGTTCCTCCTGTGAATAATTTTCTCTTTGATTCAGTTTCTTTAGTATAGGAAACATTTATTTTTGGAATTTTATGATTTTCTTTAAATTCCTCCCAAGCCGGATTTCTTAACCACTTACTTTCAACTAGATTAAAGAGGCCATAGACTAATACTCCAAATGTACAAATTTGGAACGGTATTAGGTAATCTCCTGCAATTACTGACAGAATATCTTCTGGTCCTAATCTATTTAAGTGAAGTTTTATCTTGCTTTGGTTTTCATCAATTGGAATTTCAGAAGCAAGAGAAGGCCAAGTCATTAAAAATAATCTCCATTCAGTATTTTCAAATTTTTCAAATACATAATCACAGGACATTTCACTTGGCGCTTTCATTTCTGTAATTTTATCAAATACTATTTTTCGTTTTGGCGGAGGCGTTCTTGAAGGAGTCCATTGTTCGCTACTCCAATCTTTATTTCCCCATTTCCAAGCACGAAGATAAAATACAGACATAAAATCTTTTCCTACTTCGTCAGCCTTAAGCATATTTATTTGCCTAAGGAATTTATTGTTGACATTCTTTATGAAATCTCTAAACCGAATAAAACCAGGACCTTGTATTTTTGTATAAATGCTAGATCCAGGTTCAAACAGGTTGTATTGAATTCCGTATTTCTTTAACCATTTTCCAAAATCAGTGAGATCTAGAATTAACCCTCTATTTGGAAAACAGTCATTGAACTCTCTACAGATAAGGCCAGACCTAATGAGCTGTATGAGATATTCATTACAATATTTTTCATAATTATCAACCCTCCATCTCCAAAGATTTTTCTTTATAATACTTTGAAAGTCTGGACCTTCTTGATTATCAACAATCTTTTCTATAAAAGAGAGGAGGAATCTCTCAGAAGACTCATAAAAAGTCTTTATGTATTCCTCCTTTAATTTTGGATCTAATGTTAATGTACTATATTCCTCTAATACTTGTTTTACATTCATGATAGGATAAGCCAATTATCACTAATTCCATCAAGAAATTCCTCATATAGCTCGAACTCTGTATCAACCATTCCAAGTTCTTTTTGTAAGATTTCCCTTTCTGTTGGGGCCTTACAGGTGCTATAGAAATTCACTGCTTGAGGATATGTCATACATTAAACTTTATCTCTTTTACTGGCGTTAAGTTATATGAAGACGGAGTCAATATTATTCTATCGTTCTTTAACAGAACATTAGAAGAATAACATTCGCTCGGATATTCATATACCTTTATGAGGTTTGGATACTTTTCTAGGTATGGCAGGAAATTAGCACCAAGTGCAATATTATTCACTCCATTCTTTTCCATTTCCTCAGCCATGTACTGGAAAGTTCCATCATCTTTCATTCCTTCCTGAGATCTTCCATGAACCATCAATGGAAGCAGAACATGATAATGCAAATCTTTTCCGTACTCTTTAGCCAGATTGATAAATTCATCCACACTCGCCCTATCTGAAATCAGGTGATGAATCATAACCTTGCATTCACCGTGCTCTAGGACATTCTTGATTGCAGCTCTAGCAAACTTCCTGAGAGTTTTATTTCCATAAGATACTGCTACACCTCCACAGAAATTTGCTGTTGCCTCAAGTAGTTTTTTACAAACATCACTCTCATAATCCGACAAGGTGATTCCATTTGTTGTATAATTTGGAACTACCTTTGTTTCAAAAACAGTCTGTAAAAATTCTGTAAATCTTGGATGAATTGTGGGCTCCATAGTGGAACCAATTGCTATCTGGCACGGTTTGGAAGTATAAACTATCGGTTTACCCGCCTTTACAGCTGCCCTTGCAATTATTCTAAGACTTATTGCATCTAAGCTCTCCTTTTTATCAGGTTGGCCAGTCAAAAGGTCTTTCAACACCTCATCATCCTCAGGAAGCTTATTGGGATTTATTACTATGTCTTCTGGGAGACTATCCATCCAAGCCTTCCATAGTTCACATACATTATCCCAGAATTCACCCCCATGAGATGCAGACACGTAACAAAACGGGCATTCGGCGTTGCACTTTGTTCCAAGGCCAACGTCATAAAATTCTTTCTGTCCAACTGGGAGATTTTTTGTTTCTCCTAAGTCTAGTCTTGTGGTTTTAAGATTATGCCAGATTGAATAGTAATTTAACTTTTCATCTTTTCTAATTCTTATTCCCCAATCTGCAAAATTTTTCATTTTATTTTAAGTTTAATTTTGTCTACATTATTAAGAGTTACAACTTTTCTCCATCTGCTACAAAGACAGGATCAGTCCAACTTATTCCAGCACGCTCAAGACCTCTTGATTTTAAGGTTCTATTAAGTAGGTCTTGAATATCCCACATTAGTCCAGATGTCTCTTTAACCTGTAGAACAATATCCTTAGCATTCCAATATATGTTTCCTTCATTGTAGTTTGGATTATCCGCACTACTTACTGAAGCTCTATATACTTTGAACGGCATTTTCTTTCCAGGAATATCATCTAGACCATGCTCTGTGGCAAATTGCTGTATTACGTCCTTAAAATATCCTTTGAAAATATCATAAGAATCATGATCCCTACATCTCAATATAAATGCTTCATTACTACTATTACTAATAACGTCGCTAATACTTTTAATCTTTATCATATCTTTTTCTTAATGTCTATTTTCAAACCACTTAATACCTCTCTTATCAAGTTCTTCAGCCATTTCCAAAAACCCACTGAACTTATCCTCTACGTTTAGCCACCACAGTCCCATAAGTTTTTTCTGAATCTCATACCTATTCTCTTCCATCCATACATTCCATCGATTCTGAGATGGTTCTTCACCACTAACTGAGACTTCTGTATACGCTTTTCCAAGAACGTCCATCACCATCATCCATTCTCGTTTCCCATTGTTCTTGAGCCACTTCCAAGTAATCTCTTCCGGATCCCAATAAACGGAATTTGGTGTATTTAAACCAGAGAAATAAGTATTTTCACAGTATTGCTTATCCTTCTTAGTTACAACAAAAACCTCTGTTGATGAATTTGTAATAACATCTGAAATACTATTTATTTTTAATCCTGTGTAGCCCATCCTGTAAAGTCTATTTTAGATCCTTCCCAGTTTTTGATAAATTCCTTAAGACCGCCACGATAAAATGCTTTTGCTTGCGAATGATGATAAGGAATTTCAATTACTAGATGTTTCTTCCTATGACACGTTCCTGTATAAGCCAATGCATCGAGTTCTGATTCTTGTCTCCAACCAAAAACTCTAATCAAGGCTTCTTTCATTTCTTGTAATTTCTGCTCATCGTCATTTTCAATATAGCAGAAAACTTCAGAACTACTATTAGTAATTACATCGCTAATGTTTTTTACTTGTATCATTGCTTTAATGTAAACTTTCAAAATATAGAATTCCATCAGGCAGAGGATAAGGATATTTCTCCCATCCACCTTCCCACCCAAAGTATTTTATAACTTGGTCATGAGAATCTTTATGATCCGAAATCTCAATGTAATAAGCACCATAAAGTTTTTCCTGAAGGACAGAATCATATTTATTGACCAGAGCCTCGAATTGTTCATAAGTTCCATACTCCAAATAATATGCATCCCAAGCTCCCTGTGATATATTAACTCCAGGAACTAAGGTAACTGCATTTGGATTTTGAACCCTGTTATAATAATGTTTATAGCAACAAGATTCTGGATCTTCTGGTCTTAACCCGAGAATATGTAGCAAGATTCCCCAGTCTTCTTCCTTAAGTAACCATGACTTAGTCACTTTATGATATTCAACCCCACAAGAATCAATATAATACCATTCTTCTGGGTCGTCTGGGTTAGCTACTTTCTCTTCTTCAATATTCTTTGTTCTGAGAGACTTTAAAAACATTCTCTCACTTTTCTTTAATTTTCTAATAAACACTTCGCTACTACTGTTTGTAATAACGTCTGAAATATTCTTTATCTTTATCATATCATGAATAAGGATTTTGCATTAGTTATGGAATTATAGCCTTATTTATGATAAATCAAAATATATTAATATGAAAAGAAATGGAATTATTGGAGCAATAGCTGGAGATATTATAGGTTCATGTTTTGAATTTAATCCAGTAAAATTTAAAAATTTTGAGTTATTTAATACTGAGTCGACATTTACAGATGATTCGGTTATGACTCTAGCAGTGGCGTCTTGGATAATGGATGGCAAAACTACGCCATTATATGTATACATGCAAGAGCATTTCATGTTATATCCAATGAGAGGTTATGGATCACATTTTAGAGAATTCTTACTAGAAGATACTTATCCAGGACCATACAACTCTTTTGGAAATGGATCAGCTATGAGAGTTAGTCCAGTAGGTTATGTAGCAAATACACTAGATGAATGTTTAGCTCTAGCTGAAGAAACTGCTGTTGTATCTCATAATCATCCAGAAGGTATTAAAGGTGCTCAAGCTACAGCCGCTTCTATATTTTTGGCCAGAAATGGTAAAAATAAAGACGAGATTAAAAAATATATAGAGAATACATTTAACTATAATTTAAGTAAAAATATTGAAGATATTAAGCCTGGATATATATTTCACGTAGATTGTCAAGAAAGTGTACCAGAGTCAATTATGTGTTATCTCCAAAGTAATTCTTGGGAGGATACAGTAAGAAATGCGGTATCATTTGGAGGAGATGCCGACACGATGGCATGTATAGCTGGATCAATAGCAGCAGCTACCCCAGGAATGGAAGTACCAGAGGAAATCGCGGATCGTTGTTTCTGGATATTGGATTCTCACTTGCGGCATGAATTAAATTTATTTGATGATTTCGTCTAAAAGCCTTATATGTAGATATTAAATTTAACTAATATGGCTTTAATAAATGCAAAGAATACGCAGAAAATCAAAAGCGTAAATGAGAAAGTTCATGACGGCGCAGTTGTCGTCTGGTTTTTAACAATTGTAGTTACTGTTGGTCTTTGGGCCTTCGGTGAAAAGGAGAAAAAGGGTTGAAATATACCCTTTACCTTTTTGTCCGGCCAAAACAATATTCAAAGCCTTATATATAGAATAATTAAACTGAAGAAAAATGAAAACAAAAAGAAAACGATTTACAGATGATGACTTAATTTTTATTTTAGTTGTCATGTTTATGTTCATGTTATTTGGGCATAATCTTAGGAGACTCTGGGAACCGAGTCAAGAAGAAAGAGAACGTGCTTGGATAGAAGGAGCAATCAAGTATACAATGGAACATGATTGGTCATCCGAGCAAGAAGTAGAAGAAACTGATACCTACTACGTGCCAGAACAAAAGTCACGTATTGTAGAAGCTAAGCCAAAGGTAGAGAAAAAGAAGCCTAGGCATAGAGGAAAAGTTACAGTAACACAATATAATCCTGTGGTTGATCAGTGTGATGAAGATCCACTAGTAACTGCTGACAATAGTACCATCGATCTAAAGAAGCTTAAAAGGGGACAGCTTAGATGGGTAGCAGTATCAAGAGACTTATTGAAGACTTATAAATATGGAGATATGATTGAGTTAAAAACAATATCAGGATCGTCCAGAATTAATGGTCGCTATATAGTTCACGATACAATGAACCCACGCTTTACTAATAGAATTGATATACTGACAGCGGTAGGTGAGCCGATGGATATGTGGTGTGAAGTTAAAGTGAGAAAAATAAAAGAGGTTTAAGGCCTCTTTTATTTTCCGTCTAAAAAGATACTGAAAGCCTTATATATGTAATGATAAATGTTTACCTTGAGTATTAATAAATAACTCAATGGTAATTTATTTTTAAACTAATAAATTTAAAATAATATGACAACAATAAAGAAAATAGCTAAGTTTGAAGAATGGTTTGGCGAATTAGAGTCCGGAAACCAACTCAGAACTTTAGCTTGTCTGATGAGACTGAAGAAAGTAAGACCATCAGAAAGTAGTTATGACAAAGAAATAAAGAAATGTATTTTCAGACTAGAGAGAAAGAGGGGAAATTCTGAACTGTTAAAATTCTTTACTGGCATTGGAATAGAAGAAGATGAATTCAAAGGCCTTGTTTTTAAATTCTTTGATTTAGGCAGAAAAATTCGTGGCCATGTAGAGAGACCAAAGAAGATAAGACGTGCTGGAATTATTGGAGGAGCAATTGCTGGTGCTGGAATAGGAATTTTTACAGAAAGGAGAAGATCCAATTTTTTAAAAAGAAAATAGAAGGAGGAGTATAAAACTCTTCCCTCTTTTTTATTTTTCAAGACACTTAAGATAATACTCAGGACTATTATTTTTCCTGATCTCTTCCATTGTCTTGGGATTTAAATTATTTCCGTACTTCTCAACAAACTTCATAAAAGTATCTCCAGTCATAGAACCATATTCGCCAAGATATATTCCAAGATGAATAAGTAATTCATGTTCTTCTGAAAGAATCTTCGTAGTTTCTCGACGTAATTCTTTAAATTTTTCGTCTATTGCATGATCTAATGAGTAATATGTAGTAAACTCTTTTCCTTCATCATTAATTCCATAATACTTTACAGAAGATGAATGTGATAATCCAGATGATACTCCATCAGGTCTTTGATCTACCATATGATTGCTGAAAGACACTGGTTCAAAATACCCAACTTTATATGCATACTCTGAAAAATCTGTCCAAGCACTTTCTATGTCAGATCCTGAACCTAAGAGCACCATTGAACGATCGAATATAAGAGATTCGGCTTCATATCCACCAAGACTAATGCAAACTGAATTGTCTAAGTCTTTCCTACTATCAATCTCTCCCTCTTTTTCTTCATCATAAGTACTGCAGAAGCCTCCATGATCAGTAGAGACAGATACGATATTGTCAGGTGCTTTACCCATAAGAGTAGCATAAACAATAGCATGTCCTGCTTCATGAATAGAACTTGCGTATCTCTTCTTTCTGTTCAATGGATTTCTTGCACTACCTAACTGAAGATAATGTTCATATTCTAGAGACTTACCATTATCAAAAGTCATAGTAAGTATTGTAGAATCAATCTTAAAGGCCCTCTTAGTATAGTCTTCTTTATTCTTTACAGTAATAGTAACTTCTTTGCATCCATCTTCTTTGTTGATAAGAATCTTACTAAGATATGGGGTCAAAATCGTATTAATTGTTGTAAAGATAGGACGTACACCTTGAGTTGGAAATACTCCTTCAACATAAAGCAACTCATAAACCTCTTCCTCGATATTAACCTTTATAGGATCGACATGCTTATTAAAATTACCTAAGATCTTAGAGACTTCATTTCTGATAATCTTCTGGAAATGTTCTCTCTTCAAAGTTGGATACTTAATAAGATTGTTTCCTAATCTGGCAATCTGTTCAGCTCTGAATCTTTTCTTTAAGGCTTCTTTGATATCGGATACAGTAACCTTTGAAGTAACACTGTAGAACATATCAGCATCCATATCTGGATTGGTATCGCCCGAAACATGGAAGGCTTCATCTAAGTTTCCGATAACAAATACTAAAGAATTACTACAGTCTAATTGTTTAGGGCGAGAAATTCTATTTTTAATACCCTTTAAGAACTGATAGAATTCAATAGAGGTCCACTTATCGCCAAGAATTCTTTGTGCTGCTTTAAGACCTGATCCTAATTCAGTTTCATTAAGACGACGAATAATAGTCTTTAACTTATCCTGTTCCATTAGTTTAACTGGACGATAAGGATCCTCATCTTCTTCATCATCACCACTAGCTCTTGGAATATATCTACTGCTTGTAATTCCTGGAATAATTCTATCACTATACATGAATCCTAAGTTTTCCAAGAATAACTTTACAGCATCTCTATCCTTAATCTGATTATCTTCTATTGCAATATCTGGATATTCCATTGCGAAAACTCCAAAGTCATCAACAAAAGATACGAGCTGATTATAGGCCCAAGAATAAGAGTCGCTAATATCGATAATTCCACTATCTATAATTGACCAAATAGGGCGAAGACTTGACTTAATCTCTTCTGTTCCATCTTCATTTAGGGTCTTTGCATATTGAAATTCATCAAATACAAATACTTTTCCATTAGCTGAAATAGTATCACCAGGACCATTAGTAAGACCTGTATACTCCTCAGAATCAAGACCTAGTGTATCACAAATATTATTACTAATATCTTTGTTGTCGTTTGTACACTCTCCACAGTCAAAAAACATAGAAGAGTTGTTCAATCCTACTAAGTCTAACAATCGCCTTACTACGCTACTTTTTCCAGTTCCCGTCATACCCCACAGAGAAATCACAACAGGTCTAGTTATAATTTCAGGAGTAATATACCAAGCAGAAATAGCCTCCTTAATGTCATCAATTATAGAGTCAAGACCAACGAACTCCTTTTTAAGAATATCCGTGGCCTCCTGAAGTACTTTAATACGTTCCTCTCTATCAGTTGGAACAATATCTACTATTTTATTTTTCATTTAACTTATTTAAATTTAACTTCCAATTATAGGGTTTTCCATGGTTTTAGAAAGTAAAAAGAGGATTTAAACGTCCTCTTTTACGATTAATTTACCCAATTGTCTCATTATTACACTTTCATTTTTCTGACAAATATCCTCCCAGTCTAAAGATAGCACTTTTTCTTCTTGCGCAATGTTTCTCAATAGATTTTCCGTCCAAGATTCTGCAGTGCGAAATAATGGCTTATCTTTATAAATTGTTTTTAGAATTGAGCGATTAGTAATTACTTTTATTGGTGATTTGTGCCCTAATTTCCAAAACATGAAGAAAGATACTTCATAATCTGCATTAGTTTTCAGAAGTTTTATACTATTTTCAGGATTATTCCACATTCGTAAAGTAGCACCTCCTGAAGCTTCTATATCATCGTCTACTATTCTAAGAGTACAACAATATTTTTTATTGACTTTAAATTCTGGAAATTTAATTGCTAAAATTATTTCTCCTTCTATGTTTTGAACAAAAATTAGACTACTATACATGACAATCAACAATAGTGATTAAGTCTTCCTCATCTGCTTCTTTAATAAAATCTTGTAATTCTTTTTTAAATGAATCATTAGGGCCACTGAATAAAGGAGCATCGCTTGAGTACCATTCTCCATTTTTGATATAAGCATAAGTACAAATTTCATCTAAATTTGCAATATCCTTCTTTTTAGCTTGATCTACTCTTCCAGCACTAACAACTTCATCTTTTTCATCACTATTCCAGCCCCAAGAAAAATTAGGGCTAGAATATAATTTTGGATCCACGGTATCTTTTAGTTGTAATTGTCCAGCCCATCGACCCCCAATCTGATACCAATCCCACTCTCCGTTTTGGTTCCAAGTACAGATTATATCTCCCGTTTCTTCATCTATTTCGTTAGAATCATATCCGAAATAATCAATAGCTTTCTTCCAGATTTCATCCTCACTTAGACCATCAAGAGATTCGTCAGTTTGAAACTTAAATTCATTGATGAGATCTAGCTTAGTCTTTACCACTTCAGGTTCGTCAACTTCTAGGTTTTCATCAAAAGGAGACAATTGTTCATCTACATTTTCTCCTATTACTAAGACTGTAAAATGCATACTGTTTTAAATTTTAAATTATTACAAAAATAAGGAGAAGACGTTAATCCTCTCCCTAAGTATTCATTTTTGGCTTATACAATTTGCATTCTAAAGCCAACTTACAGTCTTCACATTCACTAGTTTCCCATGCATTTTCACAATTTCCTATCTCACTACACATAATATTATCCAAGTTATTAATATTTGAGAAAAGTGAAATGATTGATCTAATAACAAATTTACATCCATTATATTCGCTTTTCTATTGTCCATAATCATATGAAGAATTCCATTAATTAAGAATGCAATTAATAGTATTCCTCCAGAAATAGTTGGAGCGAAGAATATCCAAGGAACTAGAATCCATCCAGCCCAAGAGAAACTGTGAACAATTAATCCTGCATAATAATCATGTTCATAAAGCTTCTTATCTGTCTGGGACTTCCACCATGATTTCTGCTTTAGTTTATTCAAACACGCAAGTTGTAGCACAAAATCATCTAAGACATGACAAATAAACATGAGAATTAATAGTCTGAAATCATCCATTGTTTTCTCCTATGAATTTAATACGGTCTATAAATTTTGCTGGTTCTTTCTCTTGATAAAATACTAAGTCATACTCTTCTGGACTTACTGGAATATTGTGGATACTCTCGTAGATCTGAGCATGATAGTGTTTATGAATTCCTTTATATTCAGGACCTTTACCTTCCCTAATATGATTTTTCTTATATACTCTCAAAGTATGGCCATTTCCTGTTTGAAACTCAAGAGAACTGAGTTTATATGGTTCAATTTTAACTTGAACTTCGAGAACATGCAGTATAGTTTCTTCAAGTTCCTTGTAATTAGCCTCACTTAATTCAAGCTCTGAAACTTTAAGGACCATTTCATCAGAACCAATCTCTACAACTTCATGTCCTTTCTTAAGCCAACCAATAACGAGTTTCCCTGCTTCACAAACTAAGGCCTCTTCAATTCTAATCTGTCGCTTTGGATTACAATTACCAAATACGACCTGTCTTATATATTTAGACTGAGGAACATACCAAGATAATGTTTTCTTTCCTTCAGTATGTTTTCTAACCCAAGCCTCATATACTTGATCTACCGTATGATCATCATCGATCTTCTGACCAAAGAATTCAGGACTGACATAATTGAAAGCTTGAACATTAGCCTTCTTTAAGTCAATGGAAATATAAGTTCCTCCGACATAGCCTTCATTGTAGATATCATTCTTCTTTATATTATTACCAAAGAACGATTTATCTACACTAGGCAACTCCATATTATTATATTTCTCATAAGACGGACATGTTTGAAGAGATTGAATAAGAGATTCCCTACAAGCATAGAAATCCTCTAAGAATGGTTTAATTTTACCATCATACTCTTCTTCAATCATAAAACATAACCTCACCCATGATTGACAAGATTTCTTTTCCAATTCATACAAGTTTAAGTAGAAACTCCAATAGGGCTCTTCAAAAACTGTGATTGGATATTTTAGGTCATCTATAAACCTCGCTTTTAAAGCATCAATATCCTGCTTTGAATTTTCGCTAATTTTCATAAATTTCCTTTTAAGTTATTAAATTTCATCAATAAGGAAATAAAAAGAAAGGGGACGCTAAATCCCCTGTCTATGCATTTCTTCCACCAGTTTCCCTACAGTATATGGAGTTAGTACTGTCTTCAAACATAGCTCAGATGTTTTTGCTCTATTCTCGAGTTGTTCTCTGCACATGTCCATAGACATAATCTGATATTCTGCATCAGGATTGTCTATGAAATTCAGATTCTCTAGGTCCTCGAGAAGTTTCATCTGTTGATCTACCACCTCCATCAAGTCTTGCAATGAACTCTTCAAGACTATTACCTCTGGACAGATGGAATTCACATTCTTCACCCTCTCCCAAATTTCTCGGGCGGGCTTTGTCGTAATCTGGAGCATGACTCTTTGGTGTCTTGCACGCTCCTTAACCAAATCTTCTGCTAATTCTTTGACTGGTCTAAAAATTTCATCGACCATCGCTTTTAGCTCGTCATCATTTACATGCATAACTGTTTCTCCTTTTAATGTTTATAAAAAATATGTAGACTAATATCCTTTTCTCTCCAGGTATTATCTACATATATAAGGTTTTCACGGTTCAATTTTATACAGTAAAATACCGAACCACCCAATTAGGATTATATATGTAATTATCGCAATTCCAGTTACCATAAATATCCATATCTGCTGTTAATCTTGCATGCATTCCAGAACCTTTTTCTAATGGACAAGTGCCCCAATGATCTCCATGAGTATAAATAAATCTTTGGCATTTCCCGCAACATCTATATTTTGACATTGCTCTAATCTCTTCATTTTGCTCGAAAGCATGCCTTACTTTATAGCAAAATTTGTATTTGTCTTTTATAAATTTCCAAATTTCGCTTAAAATAATAGATATAACTCGGAGAACAGCATTAAGAAGAATAATTATTGTTGTAATAAAACCAATAATTGCAAATGCGTAAATTATAGCATCTTTCATTTTTCCTCTTCTGGTTTTGGTATATCACTTCTATCATCATGATAGCCTTCATCCCCAACTAAATATGATAATGCTCCATGCTGATACTGAAACATATCAGGATAGAATAAGAGAACCATAGCAAATCGAACACTCATTCCAAAAGTATTATCAGAATGCCCAGAATCCCATCTTAATCCTTCTTTCTTTAGTTTCTTAATTCCTTCATAGATTGAGGTTTCAGCAAAGTAAGAGTTCCAAATTTCTTCCTGATTTCCACCTTTCTTCTGAATAAATTTTGCTAATTTCTTTGCCTCTTTAATACAAAACATCTCATATGGGTATAAAGAAGTTGACCTAGGTTCTTCGTTAAAAAGCTCAACCACTTTTTTATCTGAACCGTGTTCATCTACCCAGTCGTAATATTCCTCTTTGTCTTTTAGTCCCAGCTCTTTAAATCTAGCTTTGACTTTCTTTTCCCATATAGGATGTTCTTTTTCTACTCTTTCTTTTTGAATTTTATCATCTTCCTCAAAAGAGTGACCTACTGTATTTAACCACAAACGATTAAATCTGTCTATTCTTAATTTAATTGCTTTATCAATTGTCATAGTTTGTAAATTTAGTTTGTATTATATTTATAAGGGTTTAAAAAGAAAGTGAGGATTATAGGTCCCCACTCTCTAAATATTTAACAATCAAATCTATACAAGCCTCTACATCATCCCAATGGCATGTTTCGTTAGGTTGATGCATATTATGATTTGGAAGAGACAAAAGAACTGTCTCACAATCACTAGCATGTTCCTGAATCGCAGAAGTATTTGTTCCACCTGCACGACATACTCCTAACTGATAAGGTATATTATTCTTCTTGGCCAATTCAATCAGTTCCTTTACAATTTTTGGACTCTTGCCGGGACCATTTTCAATAACTACGCCCTTACCAAATTTAATGTCACCATACTTTGCTGGATCAATATCATATTCTTTGCCAGTTACTGGACAAACATCAATATCAATAGAAATGTCAGGATTAATTCTTCTAGCAGCGACTTTACTTCCACGCAAACCAGTCTCTTCCTGAGCCATTCCTACGCCCCAAAGATCAATATCTGCAGCTTTCAAAAAGTCCTTATTAACTCTTCGCAAAACTTCCGAAGTAATATATACGCCAGCTTTATCATCCAAGCCGGGACCTACTAAAAAGTCTCCCTTAGGACCAAACTCTAATATTTCCTGACCCTTTTCATATACTGCTCTAGTTCCAACGTGAATACCAAGTTCTTCAACTTCTTCCTTACTAGTACAACCAAGATCAAGAAGTAAATCCTCTACTTTAGCAATAGATTCATAGTCTTTATCATCCTGCACATGAATAGGTTTGTAAGAGATAATTCCTGTACTAGGACCGTTGTCACCAAGAACAAGGAGTTTAGATCCAGGTAATACCCTTCTATCCTCTCCACTGCATCTTACAATATTACATAGACCAGTAGTATCGATATAAGAAATCATGTATGATAACTCGTCATAATGACCACTAATCATAACCTTGGTATTTCCTTCTTTTGGTTCATTGGCTGTAAATGCACAATTATTGAACTTATCCGTAAATTGATATACAGAAAACTTCTTCATGTGATCTACAAATACTTCAACAGCCATTCCCTCATCTCCTGTTGGTGAAGGGGTTTGAACTAACTTTCTCAAAAATTCAATGTTTTCTTTTTTCATTTTCGTTTAATTTAATATATAAATTCTGCACAGAGTCTACCACTCTCAAAAGTATGGTATGTATAGATTCTCATTATACATGGATACTTAGTCGGATAGCAATCTTTAGCCATCTTCCTTATTTCCTTTTTCTCTGATCCCCACTTATAAATTCCTTGCATAGGATCATTAAAATCGTCTAGGCCTTGAGAATAATATAAAGCATTGTTAAAACCGTTCTGATTATATACGTAATAATCTGTATACATCCCAATCATGTCATTATCTTTGCTTATATTTCCTCCGCCAAGACATTCAAATCCATGTTCTGGTTTATTTCTTCTAAATAACCTTTTAATAAATTCAAACATATCATAGTTAAGGAATTAAAAAGAAAAGGGGCTACTTATCCCAAGCGACCCCTCTATTTATGAACAAAACTGAACCTTGATTCAAAGATTGCAGTTCATATATAAGGCTTTCGTGTCAATTTGGCAATAAAACTGTCAATATGTCAGTAAAATTAAAACTGGTACCTAATTTGCATATACTATAGTAGAAGTAATAAAAATTAAACCCTTTAAAACATATTAAAATTATGATAGATTTTTATAACAATTGGTTCCAGGGCTTCAAGAGTGAGTCACTGATGAACGTTACAGAAACAGAAAAAGCTTACACAATTGAACTTAGAGCAGTAGGCCTAAAGAAAGATGATATCAAGATTAGTTTTGAGGACGACGTCTTGGTGATTAAGAGTGAAAAGAAAAATGATGGTGAAACTTGGCTAAGACATGAATTCTGGAATGATAGTATTGACAAACGAATCATAGTTCCTGGTGATTCTGACAGAGATAATGTTAAAGCCAAAGTTGAAGATGGAATTTTAAAAATTGAAATTCCTAAGACTGAAAGCAAGAAATCAGTCATTACAATTGAGTAAAAGAAAAAGTGAGAGGGCCTAGGCGATTAAACCTAAGTCCTCTTTTTTTATGAGCCAATAAACATATCAATCTTATTTTTATCAGTATCGAGGTAAAGACGCTCAATAACTAAGTCTTCTATACTATGACCCCAAATACCCCATTTGCCGTCCGTTCTACTTCTATTTAAACAAGGAGTATTTTCTGATCTAATCTCCATTATAGCTGTTTTATTCTCTTCTTTATAAATTTCTTGATATTTCTTACAGATCTGATCAATAACTTCTAAAGGGGTAATCCACTTATTAAATTTTATTTTAAATTTACATGGTCTAGATAGTGGGTAGTCAATAACACAATCTACTTCAGGATGATCAGCAATATACTTTTTCTCATTAAATGTTAGTTTAGCATATTCCTCGTCACGTAGTCCTAAAACTCTCCCCGCCCAAGCTTCACCACAAGTACAGACATATGGATCATCTTTAAACTCATCATAATTCATATCAGGCATGCTTATCCAAACCCCATTAGTCTCTTTATCGAATTTTGAAATATCGATTACAACTTTTCTAGGCAATAAATTAATTTTCATACTTCTTTAAACTTTTCATTAAACTCATTTTTCTCTCTTACGTAAATCTCTCCTCCCAAGTCTGCTTCTTGATACATAACAGCTTCGTACCATTCTCTAGTTTGAGGATCTTTTACTTTACACTCTCCTAAGTACCTATATTTATTCTCATGACTTAGCCCCGTCTTAGGATTAGGGCTTTTGTCTTTAAACTCTACTAAACAATTCTTTTTCATATTAGGATTATTTAACATTTACACTTATAAGAACCACCTGCCCTCTGAAGCGCAAAAAATAAAAGGAACCGATTAAAGTTCCTTACACTTAGATTGAACATAATGAAAGAAATCATCCGTTCCAGCCTTTTGTTTCATGTGTTCGAATATATCCTCAAAGCTAATTAAGAACGAACCAACCTTCTTAGCTAGTTCCCCGTCAAATCCCACATCTACTCTTAAATCCGGAGATTCATTGTTTAGCCAGTCAATATTTCCGTGGCAATGCCCAAAGATTCCGAACGAGCCTCGAGATTTTTGATACCAACTGATCATAGGATAATGACAAAGCATCAATTTGTAATTTTTCCCTAAGTAGTTTACATTTATATCCATTAAGTCTGCTATTTGTGTAAACATAGACCCAATGTAAGACTTTTTGTAAACATCATACTTATCATGATTTCCTAAGATTTTATACCACTCTTTTGGACCTGCAAGTTTAATAACATCTTTCATTTTATTTTCACTGGTCCTCCAGAATAAATCTCCCATATCAAAAATTACGTCATTATGCTGAACTTTGACGGCTAATTCTTCTTCAATATATTCGTTCATTTCTTCCACTGTTTCAAATGGCCTCTTGTTAAATTTTATAACATTGGCATGATTATAGTGGAGATCCGACATAAACCACAATCGTCCATGTCCTTCGCCTATATTAAATGCTTCTTTAATTTTCATGGATTACTCTCCTTTCTTTTATCTTGTTTAGTAGACTTTCAAATCTATCGCTGTTCTTGTAAATATTATCAATAACGGGAATATTATTACCAGACCAATAGAATTTCTCGTTCTTACTTTGATAGTTATATTCAATTTCTCCATTAATAACATAATAAGAATGAAGAGTAAGTGAATCATTTACTTCAAAATTATCGAGCAGTAATAATTCTCCATAATCAAGATTTAAACTTTTAATTAAATCTATAACAATCTTTTCTTGTTCCATACTTTTATTGTTGTTCACACCTATAAGGCTTTATCTCCAAGTACAAATCTATTTTCTCCATACTTTGAGTTTAATTCGTCATAGATTTTTCTTTTCTTACTTCCAGCTTCGGGTAACCAAGGATCAAAGAATACATCATTTCTGTTTTCCCATAACCATTTATCAATTTCATGCTCTGGAAGCCCAAATATTTCCTCAACTTCCGGCTCATAATAGAACCACTCATCTAGGAAATCTTGTTTAAAATCTTTAAGTCTTAAGTGAAGTTTGGTTTCCATTAGCTTATCCCCCGGACGCCAACCTAAGAACTCTCCTTTTGGATTGTGCAAGAGATAAGCCTTTTCTCTTTCTTCTTTGTCATCTGTAAAGCCAACCTTCACTATTTTTTCATTACCCCTGAAACTTCCCGTTCCAAATAAGTATATCATTCTCAACAAAAATTAATAAGACATCACGACACAAAACCGAACGTGAGTCTTTGTTTTTATTTTTCCATTAGTACCTTTAAAACTTTCCCTTATGCTATGTTATCCTAAGGAGGAGCTTTATCTTTCATGCCACTAAAGTTTAATCATCACCAAACTTCTATGACATTATTCTGTCTCCGAAGCCACCAGATATCTTCTCCACTTGGTTCTTTGCCTCGATAGATTGGCGTATTATAAGGGAGACCTGGATCAACTTGTCTATTCCACGGATAATCGCCCGCTGCATAGGAAGGAATCATTTGCGTCCCGAAGAATCCAGTAGAAGCCATTGGATCATCTAACATATTCTTATAATAATTCGGGTCAAAGATTCTATTGATATTACTTGCTACCGCTGCAACACCAGTAACGATGTTCATAGTTCCCGCTAAAGCTGCCTGTCCTACACGAATACCGTTGATAATTTTATTTCCAGTTTCACTTAGGTTAGGACCGTTATTACCATATCGACGAGGAGGACGCTCATTCCATTCCTCTTCTGTCAAACATTGTCCTTCATCGGGTTGTTCATCATTATCTTCTTCTGGCTGAGAGTTACTTTTACTTACCATCTTACTAAGTCCAGCAAATAAAGCTACTCCACCTACTACAGCTGCAAGTATTTTAAATCCCAAAACAGCTACTTTTGCATAATCTGTCTTCATCTTAATCCTGAGAGTTTTTAGGTTACAATCTTCTCGTCTTTTCTGTGGCCATTATACCACTTATTTCCTCTGCTGCCTAAAATACCTCCCAGGGTCATTGCTCTAATTCTGTTCATTCTTTCTAAGTTTTAATCGTACTCATTTTAGTTTAAATTTTTCTTTGTACTATAATTTTTCTATCGATAAATCCTGCGCCGGATCATCATAGTTAAGGAAATAAAAGCCCAAGCTTCCGCTCAGGCAATATACCACCTATTTCTTCTCAAAACTTAATAGGGTTTTTCTGACTCCATCAAGACACTGTCCCAATAAGTTAGTTCCTCTCCAATTTTTAGGATCTTCACAGGCAGGATCATCTTCTCCTAATCCTATCGCCCATATTCTATCATAGGGAGATGCTTCAACAAAATGTTTGTCTCTCCAATCAGGATTCAGCAATTTTTCCTTAAGGTCCGAATTTTGAGTATACTTCATGAAATTAGCATCAAACATGACTTGCTGTCTGATTGGTGCCCATACTTCATCCTTATATCCTCTAACCTTTTGACCTAAGTTTCTTGCTTCTTGAGGAGTTGAACAATTTAAGATTCTCTCCCCTATTTCTCGATCTCCAAATGTACAGGCTTTCATGAACATAAAATATTGCTCTGTACAGAAGAAATCATGAACATTCATCTCCCAACCTGGCATAGGTGGTTCCATCCATGTTGCAGTAATCTTACACCTCCAAAAATTACTTAGCCAACTTTTCCAGAAAAATACATAATCTTTTGTTACTCTCATATCTTAATCAAACCAACTATTACAAGCATCACTCTGATAGAATAATTCCTCTTCGGGTTCTCTACCTTCATCATGTTTTGGTTCTTTACCCTGTTCTCTTAACCAATTTCTAAACTCACAATGCGGAATTTCATCGGGTTCATCACTAAACCACATACACTGACCACAAACTGCATGGCCATAATAATGCTCAGTATCTTGAACTTGATCTTCCACAAAGCCAAGTCTATGATTGAGTAAGTTCTTCATTTTCTTAACTGACTAATTTGTAGTGAATCTAGTACCTGGCCAACATAAAGAGTGTCATAGGCCTCCTTCTTAACTCGAATATCAATCTTAGACTTAGTACTATCATTTCTAATACCGTCTAAAATGATTATCCACTTTTCAGGCTCCTTATGAGTAGTCACCATCTTTAATGCGACATTATACTCAGTCCTAATTTCCTCTGGTTTATGAATTTTCTCTACTATTGTTCCTCTAACCATTGGCCTACATGAAGATACCAATATGCCGAGGATAAAACCAATCACTAATCGTCCCAAAAATCGTTGCAATGAGTCGCGTCTTCTAAGTCCCATACTGATTTATTATGTTTATGACACCACCTATCTTTATCTATAGGATGATTATCACATTCTTCGTCACAAGGATCACAGACTGAATGCCAACATCTGCAGCATACTCGTCCATATTCCTCATCATTTTCACTTTTTTCCAAGTTTATCTTCATTTCCCTTATATAATAACCACTGTTGCCACGTCTGACCACCAATTGTATGAATTACTCTCTTATTACTATCTTCTTCAAAGAACGCAAACTGAGCTAATTCCCACAATGGATCTGCCCAACCGTTCTTCCTATTTCTAACTAAAACGTATTCACCAAATTCTGGCTGACCTACTGCATTATCCATTATCTGCTTAGTAGTTGTATCAAATACCTTTCCCCAACTTTCTAAGTTCTTATTGAATAATGCAATTTGCTCTTCATTGGCATGTTTATAATCTAAAGCATCACAAGAAGTTTGGCTGAGAGATAAGCAGATATCTTCACTATCCCTACTCTTATATGGAGATCCTAAGTTAATACTAGCACAAATATTAACACTCTTGTCTGGATTAACATCTCTTACCAGACCTAAAATGCAATATTCATGAGAGTTTAACATCTGAGTATGCATAAGACAGTATAAGATATCACCTGCTTTTGGAATATCTTCTAAGGCGTAAGTTTCAGGATTTATTCTTTTATCCTTAGGACACGCCTTATTAATTCTCCTAAACATATCTTCTATGTAACCATTAGAATACTCTCTTAACTCTCCTGGAATCTCAACATCATATTCTATGGCACCAGTAGCTTCATTGAAAAGAATCCTAGCAAAGAACTTATACTTAGCAGGTTTTTCACCAAGGACAATGTAAATACCATCCTTCCTAACTACTTGACCCTTTGAATAATTTAACCAATCAGCCCCAATAATTCTGAGAACCTTTTCTGAGTTATAAATCTGTCCCCAATGACCTGGTCTGAGACCTTCCTGAATATCCCAAGTATACTGCTCTTGCCTTGTAGAATCAGGCCTTATTTTATCTCTTAAGGTAACAGTATAATCCCATTTATCTTCAGAGCCATTATTGACAATTTCTATCACTTCTTCTAAGCCGTCCACAGTCTCAATCTTTCCCGCAACTTCTCCGGCTAATATCGCTTTCGCTAATCCAATATCCCAATTACCATGGGAAACTAATCCAATAAAATTATCTTTTCCTATCATACACGGATAAGGTTTTATTACCTTATTATTGGCAAAAATAAAAAGAGATGGCAAATGTAACAAGAGAAAATTTAAGAACAAAACTTAAACTGAACTTGAGAGCTTGGGAAGAATTTAGAACCAGGCTTAATGATAACAGATTTGCTATTGTCCAAACTAGAATGATAATCAAAAGTTTAAAGACAGGGAAAGAAGACCTATTTGAGGAGCCTGAATTTGAACATATTATCAAACTTAGTAGGGACTTGCATAATCTGAAAATGGCCAGAAAAGAACTTACTGAAAAATGTAGGTTCTGGAAAGAGAAATGTATTGAAACTAAAGTGTATCTTAATTTAGGATTATTCGATGGAAACGAGTCAGAACAAGAAGGAAACAATGTGCCTGCCTGAAGACCTACAAGAAGGTATAATGAACATGGTAGGTAAAGGAATGGATAAGGAACTAGACTTATACTGGGACCTTGTGAACCATTACCTAAAAGAACATAGCAGCGATATCATGGGCTTCCTAATTAATAAAGCCGAAAGAGAGGATTGGAGCACTGTTGACCTGGGTATGGGAATGGTTGAAATATTCCAAGGTGCTGTTGCTGAAATAAAGAAGTATGGACCCGTGAAAGTTAAACATCTCGAAGCAATTTATGATGACGAAGAGGAAGAGGACGATGATAGCGGGGATTATGATTCATACGCCTGAAATCAACTCAAAGCCTTATATATGATAAAGGAAATATAAACTTAACATAAAACAAAAGAATTATATGGAAAGACCATTATCATCGAGAGCAGATATCTCGAGAGAAATTAGAGGTTGGAGCGGATTTACATTGAAGGCTCTAGCTTTAGTAGCAGTAATTGGCCTGATTGGGAAGGTAGTAGAAAACATTGACACCTTCGGACAGGCACTCAGCGGATTCATGAACGGCGGAAAGAAAACAGAAGATGCCGATGCCACTGAGGTAACAGAGAATGGGAACAAGAAGGACAACGACTTCGAAGATCCTAAGTAAAGAAACAATAACAATGGGAGATTGGGCAGTGAGACAAAGCCTAGTCTCCCAATAGTTTTTTTTTGCGAAACGCAGTTAGGAGTTTCCGTGGAACGTAGTGGAACAATTATATTAAATACAAAACGTCCACGTAAACGTGAACTCAGTGGCCATTTCGGCCACTTATTATTTTTATTATTGAAGTAAACCATATAAAAAGAAAATTTATTGTTTAACTGGCCGAGACAGGCCGAATGAAATGAGGGCTGGCGAAGGACAGAAAGAAGATGTTTCTAACAACATTTTTGTTATAAATGGAGAATATATAGGGAATTACATGATTTTGGTTCAATTTTTGTTGAAATCCACCCACTTGAAATGTTAACAAATGTTAGAAAACCTTATACATGAATATAAAGGAATATTGTTCGTCTGGAGACTCAAGGAAGCTCCAGACTTCATTTCCGAAGTAATTGGATAAAATTGTTTAATAAACTAAGATATGAACAGTAATAGTTTACCAGTACCTAAAGGGGTAAGGTACATTAGTGAATGGGAAGACTTTTCTTTAAAAGATTATCCGCATATTATAGATAAACAAATTCCTGGCTGTGGTTTTACTCAGTGGTGTTTGACTAATAATATGAATGTAATTCTATGCAGTCCGAGAAAAGTTCTTCTAGAAAACAAAAAAGATCAGTTAGGCGAAAATGTATTTTTGGTAAAGAGTTTCTATTTTGAGTTAGGCGTTGATAAGGACACTTCTTCAAAAAGACTTTCTCCAGTTGATCCGAAAAAAGTAAAAGAAAAATTAGAAATTGCTAAAGAAAAGGCAAAGAAAAATTTTGAATTAATCAGAAATGATCTTATAAATTTCTGGTTAATGTGTCAATCAAAGAAAACTCCATGCAAAATTTTAGTAACTTATGATTCTTATCAAAAGGTCAAAGACGTTTTTAAAGAACTAGGAGTTTTTGATGATTTTTATACAATTGTTGACGAATTCCAATCGATCTTTATTGACAGTCGATTCAAAAGCGATACGGAATTGGAATTTGTTAATACATTGCAGGATGTTCAAAAGGTGTGTTATGTTTCTGCTACTCCAATGATTGAAGAGTATCTAGACGAAATTGATGAGTTTAAGAATCTCCCTTATACAGTTCTAGATTGGAAATCAGAAGAGCCGGGAAGGATTATGAAACCTAACTTAACAACATTTCTATTAAGATCTGTTAAATCTGTCGGTGGAAAAATAATAGATTCTTATAAGTCTGGTAATTTTGCAAAAAGTGCAGTTAAAATAGACGGAATTTCTAAGATTATAGAATCAAAAGAAGCGGTTATTTACGTTAACTCAGTTAACAACATTATTAATCTAATTTCTTGGAATAACTTGCAGCCAGAAGAAGTAAACATTCTCTGTGCAGATACAGAAGATAATCAAAAGAGAATACAGGCGAAGTTAGGGAAGCAATATGTTATTGGTAAAGTGCCAACAAAAGAAGAGCCTAGAAAGATGTTTACCTTCTGCACTAGAACAGTTTATCTAGGGGCTGATTTCTATTCTGATAATGCACGAACGTTTGTTTTATCTGATGCTAATGTTGATTCAATGGCTATTGATATTACTCTTGACTTGCCACAAATACTTGGTCGTCAACGTCTTGATATTAATCCTTGGAAGAATAAGGCTGAGTTATATGTAAAACTAATAGCTAAAAAGAATAAAGTAGCTATTAATGAGTTTAAAAAATTAATTAATAAAAAATTAGAAGCTACAGAGTCTCTATTAAGATCATATGATAGAGCCCTAGAAAAGGATAAACATAAGCTTGCAGAGACCTATGAAGTAGTAGCAATGACTTTAAAGTATAGAAAAGATTATGTTGCGGTTAATGCCCGTGCTGGTAGTGATTTGAAGCCAGTAACTAACAATTTAGCATATGTTTCAGAAAAAAGGGCATATGAAATTCAACAAATTGATTATGCAGATCGTTTTAGTGTGATTAATAGAGTTGAATCAGTATTAAATAAAGTTGAAGCAGACGAGCTTAATAATGAGGTTGAAAATTTCATGAAAGTATATAATTCTATATTAGAGCCATCTGAAAAAATGCAATATTTATGTACTGCTAAGGTTTCTTCTGTTGCAATTACCCAAATTTTAGAGAGAGTTGCTGAATACCACAAAAAATTTTTCATATTTTTAGGTCCAGAAAGATGTAAAGCATTAGGATATAACTATTCAAGGATGGAAAAAGAATGTTTAATAAGAACCTTCGATGTTTCAGCAATTAAAGATTTTGTATACTCTGAGTTTAAAGTAGGGGACAGAATTTCTCTAGCTGAAATAAAAGAAAAATTAAAAAACGGATATATTAAACTATCCTATTCTAAATCACCAAAGGCTATAGATATAGAAGAATGGTTTGAAGTGAAGGATTGTCAGGTTTTAGTGAATGAGAAAAGATCAAGGGGCTATGAATTGCTTCGCAAAAAATTTTAAAGCCTTATAAATAATAGAAAAATGTTAAAATTATGATAGAGCAAATATCTGAAGAAGTATTTATAGAGGTTAAAGATGAAAAAGAAAAATTTTGTTTAATTGACCTTAGGGAAGATTTTTACTATGATCCAGACCCTTCATTAGATGAATTTATATTCAAGACCCAAAATTACTATTATCGAAAATTACCTTTTGGACAAAAAGATTTCTGTATGAGAACATCATCTTTAGAGGAATTTTTTGAACTTGTAAGTTACTTTACAGGGAAAGGTTATTGCAAGAGAATGAAAAGGTCAGATATTGATAGTCAAATTCAGTATGGTGGTCCTGATATAAAGAAAAAGGTTTGGAGCCTAGAAAAAATAAGAGAGAATCCTAAGGAAATTCTGGAATATGTAAATAGAGATCGACCTTGGCAAGGTTGGTTATATATAGAAATTGTTGTAGATTATAACAAATTAGATAAATTTCGTCAAGATTTAAAAAATATTCCAGGATATAAGATTGTGTGGCTCAAAGAAGATAGAGAGCCGAGAGAACCTAGTATAAGAATAATAAAATGATAGTACTTAGGAATAAAATTTTTTCGTCAAATGCCCAATTAAAGGGCAATCCAATTCATGTGGCAGAATATCAAACTTTAGGTTTAATAAGAGAAATTATTAAACTCATAGAGTTTTATGATAAGCAGCACAATATAGTACATTGGGTAAGACAGGAGATTGTTGGAAAATATTTTAGAGAAACGTTGAGAAGCGGGCATCTCATTACAGATTGTTTTGTAAGAGTGATAGAAGATGAAACTACAAGAAATCAAGCGGCAAGAGCTCGCTTTGGTCCTAACTTATTTAAATTATTGTGTGGAGATAACGCTATAAAAGAAGTTTTTGATGAGTTTAAATCGGGAAGGTCTCAGAATAATAAATATTCAAGGGATAACTCTGATATTTTAAAAATAATGAAGCCAGATATTGATTTATACAGACGTGCAATGAAATATATGGCTTTATCGTATTCTGGGCAAATTAATCCAAAAGTCATACCTTTTTATGACCCATTAATAGATGAATTACAGGTAAATTATTTATCAAAAGAGCTAACAAACACTAAAGAAAATATTGCATATGAAATTTTCATTGAGTGTCTTGTCAATATCAAAGGATATCCAACAGATGAAATTTCAAGAATCTTAGGAACATTTGACTAATTAAAAAATGAAGAGGAAATAACTAGTAAAATAGTTAAAGTACTCTTCTTTTCTTTTTATTTCCTTAACTATGTGATTAAATATAAAACATTACAATGAAGAATAAATTATTTGTACGTAGAAAAACTGAAAATTACGTTGAGCCAGTTATCAATGATGGTGAGTGGCCAGAGGATATTCAGTCTATTCTCAAGCCAGGTATGATGATTGATCCTAAGTCTTCGTGTGTCTGGACTATTAAAGGTGGTTGTCCTAAAAATCTCATTGCACGTAAGGGAGACTTAATTGTGCGTGATGGAGAGGACATTAAGGGCTATGAAAATGGTCAAGCATTATTGAAAGATTATAAAGTTGTTCACCTATTTGGCAAAGAGGATAGAAGTAGTTTTAAGTACTGGTTTGCTCATTGGTGTGCTTTTAACATGACTGCCTTGAATCTTGGAATATGGCGACCTAGGTTTCTGTTTCATGATTGGATGAAGCCTTGGTTAAAGTTATTCTGGCCTTATCCCAAAGTTCAAACTTATCATAGAACTCATGCTAAACATCATCTTCAGTATGGAATTAAGCATGGTTGGGATAAGCTGGACGTTTTAGCCCTAATTACAGATTGGGAATGTTCGAGGTTTACAAAAGTTGCTCAACCTCTAGATGCTAGGAATACTTTGGAAAAGGAGTGTTCAAAGGAGGAGATCAAGCCTTATGAAGAAGAGGTTAGAAAGCTTATTGAACCAACTCTTAATAGCCTAGGATTATGACAAGAGAAGAAGCGGCAGTTAAATGGAAGGATCATATTAACCATCTTATCGATATTATCAAGTCAATTGAACCTGGTAAAATAACGATCCTCACAGGAGGTAATGGAAAAGGCAAGTCTTTAATCCGGAAACAGCTTTGGCAGAATTTTCAGGATCGCATTAATGATGGTCGTCCTGTAAATAAATATGTCTCAGATGTTTCTATGCAGAGAAGGACAGGTTTACACTCAGAGCTTGGTGGCATGGGAGTATTTCTCAGAGATCAGCCAGAAGATCCAACTTCTGTAACAACTTATCATTTCATTGACGGAATTATTAATCGGAGAATGATGGATGATAAGTGGAAACGTTATATAGTAATCGATGAGCCGGAGATAGGAATGTCTGAGGAGTTTCAGGTTTCTATTGCCAGATTCCTCAATGATCATAAAGAAAAGATTCTAAATGATAATCTTGGAATGATGGTTATTACACATTCAAAGACGATTGTTAGAGAATTAGACTCAGATGCATTTGTTAATATTGAAGGTCTCACAAAAGAGCAGTGGTTAATGAGGAGAATTGAGCCTCTTGATATTCAGAAGGCAGCAGATGAAGCTCATGAATTATTCTTAGCTATTTTGGAGAGGACAAAAAAGTAGATGAATGAGCATTAACGGAAAAGAATTACATAAGAAATTCAGAATACCAGGGAGAAATACTGTGACGGAATTAAAGGAGAAAGGACAAAAGAAAATCTCCAAAGCTCTCAGGTACCTACAAGATAGAAAGGTTCGGCATAAGTTAAAAGTCGAAGCTAAAGAACAAATTAATAAAGCACTAGAAGATGAAGATTAAAGTAATTAAAGTTAACGTAGAAATCCTAGTAGTTCTTAAGGCGCTAGAGGCTCAGGGAATGACATTAGAGGATATCAAGAACGCAGACATTAATGAAGCTAAGATGTTAAAGTCGATGGGAATAGATCTTAGTGAAATTTTTGCTGATGGAAATAATATCAAGTGTGAAGTTTCGTTGGATCTTGATAAAGTCTTAGCTATTGAAACAAAGTGTTCTGATATTCCAAGTTCTGACGGTTTAAAAGGATTTACAGTATTCTTTAATCACAAGGACTACTGGATTCTTGATGAGTCTTGTTTCCAGGATGTAATGAATGCTTGGAGGGGTTAAGGTATGGTAATAGAGATTCTTAGTCAAAAATATAAGTGTGATTGTGGAAGAGGTCTAGCGAAATATGAAGAAACGGACCTCCTCGACAAATTAAACTACTTAATTGAATGGGATTTTGCACAATATCCAATCGTAAAAGATAAGCATATCGAGGTTGATATTCCGGAAGTAGATGAGAATGGAAAGGAAACTGGAAACCTTCTAAAGGAGAAAGTTGGTCTGGATATTGTCAAGGAAGATAAGGACTTCTTGAAGGGAGAACAGGAACTCAAGCCGGGTAACTGTTTCCTCTTAGACGGACAGATTATTGCCATTGATTCTCCTGATCGGATTGTCTTAGTTCTTTCCAAAACTGGACGAGGTTCTCTTGATAGGATAGTTGAAGAGAGAATTGATCCTGAATATAAGATGGTTTATGGAAATGAAGATGCCAAAATTGAGTGGGAAGCTTTAACCAGTGATTCCTACAAAACCGAATATGACGGTATATGTTCTATTCCATTTCCTGAATATAGAATCTGGAGAGATCGATTTGTAAAGGGAAGAGAAGATGACCTGTATAAGATTCCTAAGGACAAAGAGAAGGGAACTTATACTATAGCGGTAAAGGCCACAATCAAGTCAGAGAGTTTAATGGTTCCTATTGACTTAGTATTTCAGGAATGGGATGTAGCTTATAAGACTTCTGAATTTGATGAGGATGATCTTCCTATGATTCAAGGTGTTGCTCAGCAGATCATGGCTTGGTTTATTAGGACTTATGATAGACTTGTAAACCCTCTTAAGCCAGTTCCAACAGAGCAAGAACAGATTGATAACTTTATAAAAGCGTATCAAGAGCATGAACGTCAAGTACTTAAAGTGGATATGCCCAACTAAAAGTAAAAAGTGGGTAGTAAAGAAGTGGGATGGAGGATTCATTAAGAAAATAGATGCCTCTACTGGTAAGACGCTGGAAATCTTCTTTATAGAGGTTTCAGAGGATACTGGTAAATTTAAACGTCTATTGTATTATGAAGGAGATGAAGTACCATTTAAAGGGACTCTCGAAGGCGACGAAATTGAAATAAGTGAGGAAGAATATGAATCAATGGCAGGTCCGGCAAGAACATTAAGAGATTTGTCAGAGAGAATGTTTTCTTCTGAGGTTGTCAATGCCTTTAACGAGAGTAAAAAAGAAGGGATAGCATAAAAACTATCCTTTTCTTTTATTTTTTAGCACGATGTATAGGTCAAGCTGAATATTGTATTAAGTCCACTCAATAATTCAGCAGCTTTTTCATTAAGTGGATCTTTTGCAATAACATCTACACCAATATCGTGCCAGGGTGCATGCTCATCATACCTACTATCATGCTCTACTGCCCAATAATACCAATCTTCTTCCGTCATTTCATCAATTGGTTTCTCTGGCTTATCTTCTTCATCTATCCATTCATAATCAATCCACTCTTTAATAGCGGGAATATTAACGGTTCTTTTAAATGTGAAGAAGTCATCGAAGGTATGACTATAATCTCCTCCTACTTGAAGAAGAGCATTCACAAGTTCTTTAATTCTCTTTTCTGTAGCACCATCTCTCATAGCAAAACATTCTGTCGAAGAGTTGGTGATAACATCTGAAATACTTTTAACCTTAACCATCTCTAAATCCTTCATAATCACACATATTCAGAATACTCTTGACCTTAGAGGTAATCTCTTTTAGCTTAGGATCATCGGTCTTTGGAGATATTTTAACTCCACTCCAAGTTGGATACTCAATACCATACCAGTTCTCACCAGGTTCATAATCAGTATCTTTAATCCAAGCTGCAATACCATCCTCAGTATTAGGATATTTCTCTTTATCTACTTCTCCTTTTTCAACAGCTTCTTCATAATCATCTTCGGCTTGAAAACCAGGTTCCATCTTAACATCAAATAGATCCACAGCCTTCTTATCTGAGCCTGAAAAATCTAGAATGCTTTGAATAAGATCCAAGACTCTTTCCGCTGCATTGTCTGGATAGTAGACATAAACTTCCGTACTACTATTAGTAATGACGTCTACAATACTTTTAACACCAACCAACATTTAAACTCTCTCCTATATTAGTTATTAATTTTCCTATTTCCTCTGCTTCTTTTTGAAATGCTTGGTCTTTGGCCTTAATCTCAATACCGTCAATCATAGGACCGTCAACACTCATTTCACCATCTTCACAATAGTATGAATCCATAAACTCTCCAACCATTCTATCCATATCGTCTCTTGTTGGTTCAAGAGGATAGCTTGCTGGATCTTTGAGTTTACATTTCATCCAAGATTCCCGTTCGTTATCTGATAAGACCTTTTTATACTCTTCTTCTGTAAATTCATATTTCAAATTTACGTCAAATAGATCATCACATGTCTTTTCAGATCCTGCTGTTTTTAAAACTAGGTCAATGATTTTCTTTACTGAATCTAAGTCTTCCTTAAAATAACAGGTGAAAACTTCTGTACTGCTATTCGTAATAACATCAGTAATACTCTTAATTTTCATACTCAACAATAGAATTCCTCTTTTTGAATAATTTTGGAAATATTACCAAATATAAAATCTGCAAATTCTTGGTTTTTAGGATCTTTAGCGCTGATTTTGAGATTATCAAACATGGGTCCTGATTCCATATGCTTAATACTGTCTCGATGAAGTTTTAGAACATACTCTCGAAGTTGTTCCTCTGTCGGTTCTACATATGTTCCATCATTTTCCTCTTTCCAGTGTTCATCCTCATAGTACTCCTTTGCAGTTTCTAAGGCGTTTTCTTTCATGACCATTTCAATATTAAAATAGTCATCACATTTACCATTACCTCCAGAGATTGCTATAATACCATCAATAATATTCTTAAGGGCAGCAACTCCTTCTTCAGTAACGTAGGTAAAAACTTCTGTGCTACTGTTGGTAATTACATCAATGCAACTTTTAATTTCTAACATAAGAATACTCCATTTTTAAAATAGGTTGCTAAGTTTTCTGTAATTTTCTTAGCAAGTTCTTCATACTCAGGACACTTGGCAATGACTTCAATATGATCAAACTCAGGACGACCCTCACAATAATCCAAGGTTTGTTCCAGTTTAATTTTACCATATTCATAAAGTTCTTCTTCTGTCGGCTCACGATTTTCATCATCATGTTCATCCATCCAGCATTCTTTCAGCCAGTTTTTATCAGAATATCCGAACCTGACATCAAAATATCCATCGCAAGTTCCTTTACCTTCTACAACTTGAATAATAGCATTAATAAGTTCTTTTACTTTATTAATACTATCCTCGTCAACATAAGTATACGCCTCACTACTACTGTTTGTGATAACGTCTGTAATTGATTTTACTTGCATACTGTACTAACTAATTTATCAAGCACAATTACTAAAAGTGCCAATTTGAATGTTTGTCTCATTAATACTCCTCCGGATTTAAATCGATTTTGTATCCTTGGTCTTTGAATTGCTGCATCCAATATTCAAATCCGATTTTAGCGAATTCATTTAGACCACTTTCTGCTGCTCCATACCCGACCGAAATGTCTAGGTACTTCTCTTCTTTATCTATCCATATTCCTCCGTCACCAACTACATCACAAAAGGACGTAATCTTCTCTATCTCAGTCTTTAATGACTCTAATTTTTCAACATCATCATTATAGACCTTAATAAATGTTTCGGAGGATGAATTAGTAATAACATCAGTAATACTTTTTACTTTCATAGCTCTTAACATGTTAAAAAGAAAATAATACTCACTTATAAGAATTTAAGTAAGTATTATTCGCGT